>JAABUL010003159.1_pt1 | contig 25102 bp, 46 predicted proteins | sample 5559151 | NCBI WGS metagenome assembly JAABUL01 (sample SAMN10711876, study PRJNA513368) | rock metagenome | isolation source: Antarctica rocks | place: Antarctica: Victoria Land, Pudding Butte sud | reverse complement strand
GGCAGCGGCGAAGTATGATGGTACCCTGGGGTCAAGGTTCGAAGTTGATGGAACACAAAGCTGACCTCAAAACTCGGTGACGACCCTGCAGCCTTGCGCACAAATACGTGGCGGCGGAGGCACCCCACAGAATGGTCTGCTATCCACAGAATCTGCAGTGAATGTGCAAGGGCCCTGCAACCTGGGGAGCTGGCGGCGAAGCCGGCGACGCAGGAGAAGGCGGCGGCAAATTCGCTGCACCGCCAGAGCACAGTGTCATCATCCGTTGAATCTATTGTGAAGGCGAATAGTAACCATATGTGATGGGTGTTGCAGCCAGGGGAGCTTGCAGCAGAGCTTGCGGCACGGGACAAGGCGGCGGCGGAAGCGAAAGTGAAACCTGGCGACAAGCGGCCCGCCGGCTGGGACATTGCGAGCATGGCGCCGAAACAAAAGGTGGGATGCATCTGTATCTATGCTTCTGGAGCGCTTCTGCACTGTGTTCAGTGCTCTCATCATTCGCGACGGCCAGACCAGACGGCGGACTGCAGTTTTCAGGTCTGCTCGGTTTAGGGAAACCTCCAGCAAAGGGTGGCCAGAAGGGCAGGTTTCATTTGGTCGTGGTGCAACCCGCCTGTCTCTGTCAGGAAATCTCAGTTTATAATCTGCTGCGATCCAGGGCGAGGCACCCAAGCAGGTAGGCGTGATCAGCGCGGCGGCAAAACGCTCCAGGGTGGCCGACGATATGGTGGTCACGGCGGCGCAGGTCGCGCTCATGGGCGGCCAGTGGAAGCCCACCGCCGACGATAGGTGCGCTCGCTGAGGCAGCTGATGAGATATAGAATCATGATGAAGCATGCAGTCAGCGCGTCGATGTTGCATGCGCGTCCAAGGCCAGTGGAAGCCCACCGCCGAAGACAGGTGCCCTGTGCCAAAAAAACAGCAGTTCGCAAGCAGCAGCCGCAGCAGAGGCAGCTGCTGCTGCAAGGACAGTCGCCCTTGCTTGCACCGGCAGCGGCAGGCGACGCAGCGCTAGCAGCGGCTGCGCTCAGCGGCGGTTGTGGGCGGCCCCCGCATACTGGGATATCTGCCACGGAGGCCAGAAGATGATGTCATCGCCGTGCTGCGTTCCCGCGCGCTGCTTCGAGAAGTGAAAAATGGTAGAAGCAAGCCGTCTGCCTGCTGCCCAAACGGTAGGGCGGAGGCAGCGCCGGGGGGCGGCAGGCAAATCAAGAAGTCATTCACATCACAAATACAACCACAAAGCGATTGCTCTGGTTCATTACAATACCTGCGAGGAGGAGGCGGAGGCGGCGCCAGCTGCGCCGGGGGCATCGCGGCCGGGCGGCGGTGTGGCCGCCGGCAGACATTCGCATTCTGAAATAAAACTGCAGAGCACTTGATATGTCGGTTACCCAAACTGCAGTGATGAGGCGGAAGCGGCGCCGGCGGCGCCAGGGGCAGCGCGGCCGGGCGGCGGCGCGGCTGCCAGGAAGGCGCCGACGCAGCCTATGGGTGTCTCCGAGTTTCTGGACAGGTGCTTCCATATTCTACAAGGATCCACAACATTATAAGGCTCGAACGCTTGGTCAGCAAGTGCAGCTGCTTGAAAAGGCGCCGATGCAGCCCACGGGCGTCGTCTCCGTGCGCCTGGACAGGTGCGCCAGTTCCTGCAGTTGTAACGCGCGACAATGTTAAGATCCAAACCCCGTGGTCAGCAAGCAGCCGCTCATGGGAGTCTCCGAGTTCCTGGACAGGTGCGCTTCCAACCTCAACCCTACCAGGCACAGAAAAAGCTCTGACCCTCTGAGATGCAGCGCCGCCAGGAAGGCGCTTGACTTGGCACATGGCTTTCTCCGAGTTCCGTGACATGTGAGCTGCCACGGCCACCGCAAATGGATTCTGTTGGTCCATTGGCACCTTTATGCCTGATGCAAACGCATTTGGGGGTGCACTGCGTCAGCGTCTCCCTGAGGCATCGCACAGAGATGAGGGAGTGCGCTTTGCTGCCAAGGTTTCACTTCTCAGCGTCCATTTGCGCCATGCACATGACCATGTCGACACTGTCCATCAGGGGTCTCGGCAGGGGCACTGGCTGCACGGCTTTGTTAAGTATGCGGCAGGAGCGGAAGGAGCACTGATGGTGCTTCTCCAGCGGTGCATCTAGGCTGTTCTAACAACATGGTAGATTGCCACAGGAGGCGGCGCAGCGCTGCCGCACACGCACCAGGACCGTCATGACAAGGACATCGACTTTGAAGCTCTGCTGCTGCTCCAGCTCCTCAGGCTCTGATGCTTCTGCTGCTTGGAAAGCTCTGCCGCTGTGTCATGACAAGCATGGTTGGTCGATTTGTCCGATGCAGGGGCGTGGGCGGCGCGGCGCCACGCGCGCACGTGGTAGGGTTGCAAGGGCAAGAGAGGACGAAGGAAAACATTGCAAGGTTGTGGTCGAATGGGGCTGTCGGTCGAATGGGGTTATAAGAGGAGGACTTGATTATGTTGGGGCGTGGGCAGCGCGACGCTGCCGCATGCGCCGCAGGAGCGTAAGGACAAGGAGGAGGAGAGCCGCTCTGAAGCCAGTAACTGCTGCTTCTGAAGTGGACTAACATCATGATGTGCAGGTGCGTGGGCGCCGCGGCGCTGCCGCGCGTGCGGCGAGACCGCAAGGACAAGGAAAATGGCTGTCGAAAGCTTTGCAAGAGGATATGCAAGAGGAGACTTCATTCACCTATGCAGGGTTGTCGGTGGGGCGGCGCTGCCGCGCACGTGGCGGGACCGCAAGCACAGGGGAGACGCTCTCTCATCTTCAATCAGAAACTCAGAAACTCAAAATATATTTTGCGCAACACAGGGGCGTGGGCGGCGCGGCGCTGCCGCGTGCGCGGCAGGACCGCAAGGACAAGGAGAAGGAAAAGCGTGGCAAGGGGCAGAGCAGCGTCAGCCACTGGAAGAGCGAGGCGGAGATGGTGCTCAGGTGTGTTTGTTCACACACCAGCCACCTCCAATCTCTTTGTGCAGGTGGATGTCCAGGCAGGTTTCTGGGCGAAGGCTGCTGAGAAATGTCTGCTGCTGTCGAAAGGCGCCACTGCCCTCTTTGCAGACCGTTTGCAACGATATGTTTATCCGTGCAGGCAGCAGTACGATTCATGACGCTGGTTCATCCATGACAGCGATCAGCAGAGCGCAAACGAAGGGCGCGGTGCAGCTGTGGGGCGGCATTTGTCTCCGTCTGCATGGTTTTGCCGAGGACTTTTGCACGCTTGCACATGCATCAGTGTACTGTTGCAAGAAGCGCAAAGTATGTAGGTACACGGGTTCTGAAACAAATGCTGGACACTCTTGCCACCTTGAACGCACAGTGTCTGAAAAGAAAGAAAGAATTTTCTCTAGATCTACGATTCACACCATGTTTATCTGGAACTGCACCTTTTGGTGCACCGCAGTGCTGGGCTCACGAGCGTCGCAGATGTCGGGCCTGTGCGTGCTGCACCCGCATCAAGAACACGTTCTCACGTGCGGGATCCAAGGTTACACTGAGCCGCTGTGTTGGAATGCAACCAAGGAAAGGGATAGGTTTAGGAATGGAATGAGATTAGCGCGCCGGCAAGGGAGGTGGTGTTGAAAAACACCATTTGGGTGGGCTCAGCTCATGGGAGCGAGAGAACCGCTTCAGGCCTCCTTCTTGGCGGTCTTCTTGGGCAGCAGCACGCTGTGGATGTTGGGCAGCACGCCGCCGGCGGCGATGGTCACGCTGCCGAGCAGCTTGGACAGCTCCTCGTCGTTGCGCACCGCCAGCTGGATGTGGCGTGGCACGATGCGCGTCTTCTTGTTGTCGCGGGCGGCGTTGCCGGCCAGCTCCAGCACCTCGGCTGCGCAGCAGAGGAAGACAGAGTGTCAGGCATGGTACATTGCATGCCGTGACACACTCATGTGATGCCGCTGCGCAACTTCAAACACATCATGTATTGCATGGACTTTGGCTTGCAAACGCACTGCAGGGAGTTGCAAAGCGAAACAGGAGGCTCACCGGCGAGGTACTCCAGCACGGCGGCCAGGTACACGGGCGCGCCGGCACCGACTCGGGTGGCGTACTTGCCCTTCTTCAGGTACCTGCATGGAAAAAGCGGCACGGTTGAGCTTCTGTGTGCGACAGTGAGCCAGCTACTTCCGCTGTGTTCAACGATTCCTTACAAACTTGACATCCAGGCTGGAAAACTTCAAACAGACAGCTGACCAGCGCTGCATGAGGCATGGGAACTCACTCACCGGGCGACACGGCCGACGGGGAACTGGAGGCCGGCTTTAGACGACTGAGAAACAGACTTCTTGGCGGTCTTGCCCTTGCCACGACCCGACATGACGGCTGCTGCTTGGCTGAAGAGGGGCTGAGGGAGCAGGCAGAGGCAGAAGAGGAGGCAGAAGAGCTCGAATGCTTTGTGCGCGCCGCAAGCACAGTTTTTGTATGGGCAGGGCGAGCATCAGATGTAGGTTCCTTGAAATGCGGGAATTCCAGGTTGCCCGGAAACTAAACCCAAATTTAGCGTCGAGGTTCCCTTCTCGAAACGGACTTCCACAGCAGCGCAGCGCCACTCGTGCATTCTCGCTCTCCATAAGCTGTCAAGCTCGCCTCCAGCCTCCTTCGAGCTTCTCTACCCACTTCAGCCGGTGAGCGCCATGCAGCCCGGTTCTCTTCGCGGCTCCCCCGCAGCGATGTCAACTCTCAGCTGGAGTTGAATGTCTGTGGTCGCATGGATGTGCCGCGAAGGGAGACTGCGCTCGGGCGTGCTTAGCTGCGTGCTTTGTATGTCGCAATGTCACTTTGAGGGCCTGGTCCTCCTATGCGCAGCTCTTATCAATGTTCAGCTGCGTGACTTGTGGCACAGCAGCAGCTACAAAGAAGGCTTTCAACACCTTGAGCTTCTCGTACTTGCCGCCTGCTTAGACTCCATTTTCACCGTACTGCAGGATACAATGGCGCCGAAGACTGCCGAGAAGCAGCCCGCCTCCAAGGCCGTTGCGCCCAAGGGCAAGGGCGCCAAGAAGGGCAAGAAGAAGTCTGTTGAGTCCTGGAAGATCTACATCTACAAGGTGGGCTGGGTGGCCAGCTTCAGGATGTGCTACCTTGCTGTGCACTTGCCTGCTTGTGTGCGGCGCAGCCCGCCGCAGCGTTCGCATCTTGTTTATTGATGTGATGCGTCGACTCCGTGTGTACATCTGCATTGTTGACTACTGCTGACTCCTTGATGCTGCCGCCAACAGGTGCTGAAGCAGGTGCACCCGGACACGGGCATCAGCTCCAAGGCTATCTCCATCCTGAACTCCTTCATTCAGGACCAGTTTGAGAAGATCGCGACGGAGGCGGCCAAGCTGGCGCGCTACTCCAAGAAGCCGACGGTCACATCGCGCGAGATCCAGACCGCCGTGCGCCTCATCCTGCCCGGCGAGCTGGCCAAGCACGCAGTGTCCGAGGGCACCAAGGCCGTCACCAAATTCACCTCTGCTTGAACAGCAGTCGCTGACTCTTGGGGCATTGCTTCTCAAAAACCAAAAATGGTGTTTTTAAACACTACCCTTTGCCCATGGCATACGCCTTTCCCAATCTGCTGCTGCGTTCATTCACACGTTGTGTGCTGCAGTTCACAGCTCTTCTTTCCTTCCTTGTTCCTAAGACCATGGCCGGGCAATGACGGCTGTAATGTCTTCAGCTTTATGCATAGGTGTGGCGGCTGCAAATCCGTCACCTCGAGCCCGCGCAAGTGACCGCTGAAATGCAATCTGCCCATAGAGTTTGCTGGCTGACGCACACACAGTCATTATTTCCACATTTTATAACGAGGCAAGCGGAATCCTTCAAACTGCGTTGAAAATCACTTGGCCTGGTTCCAGCAGCAGGATGGATGGTGTGCTTACGAGAGCTTGTTTGGCCGGCGGCCACACAACTGCAATGCGCGTCATCATGCAACAAAATGATAAGGCTGCATGTTCCGCTCTTTGCATCACTTGCTGCTGATTCGGGTACCTCCATACCTATTTCGAAGGTTTCAGCATTCACCATATAGGTGTCCTGAGTGCAGCCAAGCGGGATGACCAAAAGTGTCTTGGCCGTTTCAAACACCTCTTATTCTTACAGTTGTCTTCTCAAAAGGTTTTGATATCAACTTGAGCAAGCGTCATTCTCCAATTCGAATGACCCCCCGAAATCTGAGCTGAAAATGAACAGCCTGCCGCGCCACGCATCGCAATGTTCAAACTTGTTCCAACTGCGCAAGACGCCACACCCGCTGCATGCAGCCACCACTTGCTGCAACAGCCTTCATTTAAATGCGCATTATCATCAGCCCTTTGAGTTGTTCAGAAAGTGCCCTTCTGCGCGTCGGTCTTGCCGTCCTGGGCGACGCCAGACTTGGACTCCTCGCCCTCGGGCGTGGTCGCGGAGGCGCCCTTGGCGCCCTCTGGGTGCGGCGGGTCGTAGTCCTTGGCACCCGCCGTCGACCCCCCACCCCGCTGCGCTTTCTCACCTGCAAACAACATGAGGAAGGGGTTGATAACTGGTTGTTGCCCTTAAACCCTCCGGGTGCGGCGGGTCATACCCCGCTGCGCCCCGTTGCATCTCCCCGCCCCGCTGGGCATCATTGCCTGCGGCCACATGACAGAACGAGTTCAGCAAAATACGTGTTTGCCAAACCACTGTTCCCCTGCAGGTACGACGGGTGGTCGTGGTCCTTGGCGCCCACCGCCTCATCACTCAGCTGCGTGTTCTGGCCTGCAGGGAGCGGCAGCGAGTGCGTGAGTCCACAAGTGGCACAGAAAAGTGCATGTCAACTGTTGGCGCCCTCTGGGGCTTGTGTGCCACCAGAAACACGAGAGATCAACACCAGGAACACATGCTCGACTGCGGAATCTGGCGAGTGACGTGCACTGGAGTCCACTGTCTGTTGTAGTGTGTGCAGCAGGCGCTGGTCTGATATGCATGCCCTGTGTTGTCAACCTGGCACCGAGCAAATGAAGCCCCACATTGACATATATAAAACACCGCTATCGCGTGTCACATGCTCGCATCACCTCCATGGTAGCGGTGCTGCATCCGCAAACTGCACTTCCAATCCACCCAGCGATTGTGGCATTGCAAAGTTCGGCTTAATCCGTTATTTCACAATGCATCTGAGCGCAAGACCGTGGATCCAGAAAATGAGTACATACCAGAGAGCGCACGGTCGCCTTCAGGCGCCGACATCTGCTCAACGTCCTGCTGCGCCTGCACATTGACGCCCATGGTGGACTCGCTGCCCTGGTTCTTGGCGCCTTTCTGGCCCTCGGACGCACGGATAACGCTGCCGAAGCGCGCCGGGCGGCGGGCTGCAGGCCGCGCCACGCGCAGCTGCGCGCCTGTGAGAAGGTCACGATATATGTGAGAAGGTCACGATTGTGAGAAGGTCACGATTTATGTTGGTCGAGGTGCTGAATTTGTACTCCACAAAACATTTCGTCAGGTGCTGACGCTTCAGAAAGCGCGGCAATGGGCATGTCAGAAATGTTTGGGCTGGATAAGGGCCGCGCAGACATGGAAAGCAAAGTCAGTGTCAGCAGCAGTGATCGACGGCGGTGAGGGTCTGCGCCAGATGCAATTCGTAACACCAGCCAAAGACTGTATTCAGTGCAACCGAGAGTGTCGGTGCAGCAGCAGCAGAACGCTGACAGTGCAAGCTTTGCGAGCTAGTGCTAGGTGCGGGCCCCTGGACCGACGCTCTGCAGCCAGGTCCTCGTGTGGCTGAATCATGACATCAAGGCTAATTCCATGAGGGCAGGTAGACCCGCTGAGCGACGCACCGGTGAACGGCGTGATGCGGGTGTTCGCCATGGTCATCGACATGTCTGCGTGCGAGGAGCTGTTGGTAGGAGCTGAAAGCTTATCAGCGTGTGGGTTCGCTGCGATTGGCGTTTGCGATGCAGCCGTGAATTTGAGAAAATCTTGTGGCGAGATCTGGTGGAGCGCAAGCTTCCCTGCGCAGCGCGGCACCTTCCAGGCAGCGTCGACATCGACAATGCAGAGTAGGGTTTTACTGGAATTCGAGACATCGATGTTCCGCTGGTGGCGCCGGTGATTGCACTCGTGCTTGCAGATATCACGACAATTGGCGTGGCCATCATGCTGGACACTCCTCGTATTCTCTTCGTCTTCAGTGTCTCGAATCTATCATTCGCAAATAGTACTTCTGCTCCGTGGCGCGCGCCGCCGCTCAAAACACCGCTGAACCTCATGGGGAACACAGCTAACAAACACGACAGCCTCGGAGCCTGCTGAGGCTGCCGACCTGTTTTCGACCTGAAATGCTGCCCATCTGGCAGTCCGCCGCGCTGCCTACTAAGCTGCCATCGCTGATTGCAGTGCCCTGAACCATTCTTGCTGCTTCGAGTCGCCGGATGCGCCTGCAGCGGCACAAAGGCGCCCGCCGCCTCGGCCAGGAACCGGCAAGGCCGCGGCCCTCAGGGGACGCCATGACGGCGCATCCTCACAATGCCTGGCGCCTCAGCTGGCGTGCGCCTGCCGGCGCGACCCAGAACCCACAGCCGGCCTCTGAGGCATGCCAGTGGCGCGCCATTGAGATGCGTGGCATGTATGCCTCAGCTGGCATCCGCCTGACGGCACAGCCCAAGCCGCCTCGAAGGGCTCCAATGCTCCGCCGCCGCAGCAGCGCCCAGTGTGCCTGCCCGTGCAGCCGCCTCAGCTGGCATCCGCCTGCGGGCGTGGCCCGAAACCGGCGTAGTCGGCCTCGAAGGACGCGACGGCGGCGCGCATCGAGCGCAGATAGGCGGGCGTGAAGTGGTCCTGCACCATCGTGCGGCACAGCCGCATGCGCCCGTACACCTGCGGGCAAGATGGAAATGGTCGAGACAGTTCTCGAGCACCGGCAGCCTGGAACAGCCGTCAACTTGTCTATTATCGCCGTTACGCGCTGGAACCGCGCAGAAACCACCCTGCGGAGGCAAAGACCCCTGGCGTCAATAATGGGACCCTGGGCCGGATACTGTGCACAGGTACATATGTTCAGGGGAGAAGCTGCCGACCCAGTGAAGTGCGCCGGCGGACGCAGTGAAGTGTAGCTAGGGGTGGTCAAGTGTAGTCACCCCCAGTGTTGCGCGCCTCACCCACCACGCCGCCCTCTACAGCCTGGAACTTTGCTTTGATTATTGGCTCTGATGAGACCAGAAGGCAGCCCGAAGCCCTCACCTCGTGCGGCACGCCGTCGAGCGAACCACATAAGGCTCGCCCCAATCGATCGCCTCCACTGCACTTTGAGGCCGAGTCACATGGAAAGGTGGATATTTGGTGAAGCCTGAACATCTCCACCTCGTGAGGCACGACGACCTGCAGCACATGCGGCTCGCCCTGGTGCGCCACCCCGCAACAACGTGGCGAATTGTCTAAGCCCTGTACATCTGCCCTCGGTTCTCACCTTGTGGATTATTTCGAGCAGCACATGTGGCTCGCTCTGCCTCCCTTACAATCTGACCAGAGTGGGTCTGTTGCTGAGCCATACGGGTATATCATGCCTCACAATCCTCACCGCGTGTGGCATAGAACATGGCTCACCCTGGTCCGCCGCCTCCGCCGCCTGACCCATGAACGATAGCTGCAACTTTGGACTCTAGGATATGTTCTCAAATCCACACCTCGTGCGGCACGCTGTCGAGTAACACATACGGCTCGCCCTGGTCCGCTGCCTCCGCCGCGGTCTGCCCCGCAGCGCGCTCCAGCAGCGGCGGCGTGTCTGCAGGCGGTGAAGCCTGATCCACGGGCGCCGGCGCCGCCGGCGCGCCAGGCCATGGTGCCGCCTCGGCTGCCGGTGGGGCAGCTTCCGCGCCGCCAGCGCCCGCCACCGCCGCGGCGCCCACCGCCACGGCCGCGGCCGCTGACGACGCTGCGGCGGCCGCGGGGGCCGCCCCAGACGGCGGCGGCAGCTGCCAGCGGCCGCTCACGAGGGCCGAGCCCACGGCAGGCAGCGCAAGCGCAGGCGCTGCGGCATTACCAGGCGCCTGGCCGCTGGCACCAGTGGCGCTGCTTGTCACTCCATCGTGATCAATCACGACGATGCTGCCGTCGTCCGAGTCGAGGCCCGAGGACGACGACCGCGACGCGCCGCCGCGGCCTTGGCGTGCACCGCCGCCTGCTGCTGCCGTGCTGTCACCTGTCCACGCAGAAGCAGCTGCATGAGAGGGGGCCACAAGCGGTGTGAACAACAAAACAACTCTGTCAGACAGTTGGTGTCCCACGCCCAGCGTCCATCTTTGTGATGGCATCTGCAATAGTGAGGCTGACAGCTGTCGGGCGGCTGGTAGCTAGATGGAGATTGGAGCGCGTGGACAAATAGGGTTTGGTGGGCACTTTGCACCAGCTCATTCTGTCTGTGGGGCAGTCAGGCACCTTCCGCATACTGAGACCCGAAGCCCTCAGCCGCTGTGGGGCGGCTGGAAGTAGGGAAAGGCAAGGCGTGCAGGCATCAGGTGCAGGATGCGCCTCGCCGGCACGCATCGAGTTACTATCAAGTGAGGTATAGGAACTGAGACGTCTTGCCACATGCTTGAGGGCGCACCGCTGTCTGGCGGCTGGAAGTAGGGGAAGGCGAGGCGCGCGGGCACCAGGTGCAAAATGCGACCCGCCGGGTAGGTGCGCCGCATGTCCGCACCCCGCGCCGTGTCTGGCAGCCCGTCCGCCGCCGCCGGCTCTGCGTCCATGCCCCGGCCTGCGCCAGGAACAGAGCAGACGGGTGATAGAAACTGAGCAGATTCTTCTGCCGTAAACCTGCGCAACGCCGCGCCCCGTGTCGTGTCTGGCTCCCCGTCCGCCGCCGCTGGCGTCACGTCCACGCCCCAGCCCGCGAAAGACGCGCTAAACCTTCTGACGTTTCAAACCTTAATTCAACAGCAAGTCAGGACATGCAGACTGCTCTGTGGAGCTAAGCTTGCCATGCGGAGAGAAGGTGGCAGCAAGAGGTAGGAGGCAAGACCATGCACGAAGGGATGCCGGGTGCGAGTCGCCGGCAAGGCTGCTCAGGCGGCTGGAGGCGGTGCGCTCGAAGTCCTCTGCTTCTGTCCGGTTTTCACACAGTCTCGCTGAAAGGCAGGAGCACAAACATATTCTGGAAAGACAACGTACCCGGAGATCCTGGCGGCGAGTCGCCGGCGAGGCTGCTCAAGCGCTGGAAGTGGCGCGCATAAAAGCCTCCACCACTGCTGACATATGTGTCACCGCTTTGCTTGAAAGCACGAGCGTCAAGACGTTCTGGAGCGACTTACCTGGTGAGCCAGGCGGAGAGTCCCCTGCGAGGCTGCTGAGACGGCTGGATGTGGCGCGCTCGAAGGCCTCCTCTGCTGCCACCTGCTCCTCCGCCACCGCCACCGCCTCGTCTATGTCCTCTTCTTCCTCCTCATGCCCCTGGTAATGCAGCGGTGCATCACTCATAAGCAGCTGAAGAGAAGTGCAAAGCTTCCGCCGCCGCCACTACTACCGCCACTGCTTCGTCTATGTCCTTATCTTCTTCCTCCTCGCCCCGTAGGAAGCCATGCAACAAGCGTCGATAGTCGGACTCAGCTTCTGGATGCCCGCCGCTTTGCTACTGCCCCAGGCCCGCTTGCGTGAGATTCCTCTCAACGTGCCAGTTTTTCTTGCCCAGTCCGGGGGACTTCTCGATGCTGTCTCAATTTGGCGACTACCCCTCGTTGCACGCACCCCCCTCTGCCAGTGACAAGAGGCGCATGCGCCGCCCTAGGCTCGGGAGCCGCTGCCAGGCAGTTGGGCTGGGCACCACTAATCACCGTGTTATACAGAGACAGCCGAAAAGAAGCATTCACACCTCGTCCTCGGAGCTGCTGCCGATGCCCATGCGCAAATGGGGCGGGGCTTACATGCAGCGGTCCCACATGCAGTGATTTGCGTTTCTAGAAGCACACACCTGGACGAGGTGTGCAAATGTGTACACTCGTCGTTGGGGCCGCTGCGGAAGCCAATGCGCATGGGGCTGGGCACACCGGCCACACACTTGTGGCAGCCGCACGTCGACATGCTGCTGGAAGGAAATGCGAATGCTGCACCTCGTCCTCAGAGCCGCTGCCGAAGCCCATGCGCATGGGGCTGGGCGCCGCAACCGGCGATGCGCCGAAACCGGCGCCTCCCCGCTCCGCCGCCGCGAAATCCCGCGCCGGCAACGCCCCCGCCGGCGGCGGCGAGAATCCCCGCGGGGACAGGAAATCCCGCGGCGACATGAACAGTTCGTCCTCCGACATAAATTCGTCTTCCGAGGCGAAGCCGCCGTGCGCCGCTGGGTCGAAAGTGGGCGCCTCAGACGGGCGGCGCCGCTGGCGCTGCCGGCTCCTGAGCTGGCTGCCATCGGCGGAGCTGTGAGGAAGGCTTTGCGGCTGGCCGCCGGCGGCGCCGGCACCGGTGTTGCTGCCGGCGCTGCCGCCCGGGCGGCGCAGGAAGCCCCATGCGTCGGAGCTCGCCGCCCAGCCGCCACCGCCGCCGCCAGCGGCGCCGGCAGCAACAGGGCTGCCAGCGTCGCTCAGCGCTGCGTCGCCATCGTCACCGTCGTCGACGTCCATGTGGTCCAGCGCCGGGGCTGAGGTGGCGCGTCCCAGCGGGGGCGACGCCGCCCGCGGGCTGCCGCCGGCCGGTGGCGTGCTGGGCGTAAAATCCGCCGCCGCTGCGCCGGAATTGCCGGCGCCGCGCTGCAGCCACACCCGCGAAAGCAGCTCGCCTGTGCGCCTAAAACTGGAGAGGCGAAGAACTGGTCAGCAGGGGGTTTGTACTGGCTGTTCATGCCGCCAGCCAGCGGCATGCCGGGCGCAAAGTCCGCCGCTGCTGTGCCGCCGGAAGTGCCGCCGCCGCGCTGCAGCCACACAGCAGGTCGCCTGTGCGCCTGAAGTCCGAGTAGCAGATGCAAGTCAGTAGCTGACCTTTTGGTCCTGGCCCGGTTCGACAGACCTAGCTCAATGCAGGCTACAGTAAACTTGCACTCTGCATTTAACAGAGTGTCCTGCAATCCCTCTTTGCGCTCATGGTGCACGACTGCAAAGCTGTACACTGTATCGGCATGCTCACCGACCTGCATATATCAGTCCTGTGCCGGCATAAAAGCGCACCTCGTGCTGCACATGGTCGAAGCTGTCAAATATGGCCAAGCATGCCGACGAACATGCAGACCAGCATTCACACGACATCACATTACGCCTCAAAGGAATGTTGCACCGAAAAAATGACAGAGGCGCACCCGGCGATGCCATTGGGCCCGGCCTGCGTGCGCACACTAAGCGGGCGGCGCAGCTGCGGCAGGTCGCCGGCGCTGCCGCCGCCGCCGCCGCCACCGTTTCGCATGGCATTCAGATCGCCGCCGCCGCCGGCGCCGCTGCGCCGGGCGCGGCCCCACCCCAGGCTGGGAACCCAGTGGTACAGGTATGAAGCGGCTGCCCCTGCACGTAAAGGCGTGAAGTCAATCAAACGGAGAATTGTATCTTGAAGCATGAAAGAACGCAAATGCATAAGAATGATACATATATTAGTGCGCAATACCTGGAGCCGCAACGACGGATGACATGATGCCCGGCGCCGGATCCCCTGCCGGGTCCAGCTGCGGGTCGGCGCGCCAGCCCCACGCCTGGAACGCCGCCATGACGCTGCCCCAGGTGCTGTCGTCAGCCTGCAAGCAATCACGGCTTTGGACGTTGGCTTCACGTCCGGTTTGGGTCGGTGCGCCAGCAGCCCACGCCGCCGCCCCACACCGGCGCGTTGAAACGCCGTCCAGTGCTGTCGTCAGCCTGCGGCAGCAGAAGGCTTCTCGCGTACATTGTTTCTGAACGGTCGATGAAGCTGCCAGCACGCTTGGATGGCCCGGGCCATGAAGCTGCCCAACGTGCAGCTGCTGCTCTTCGGTCTCCATTCTTGGGTCTCCACATGTCCGTGTGGCTGTCAAGCAACATTCTGTCACATGCGCATGTTATGTCCCACATTCATGTGTCGTGTCCCCTTCTGTGATGCTACAGCAGACACCCAGAAACAGGTATCACCAGGTCTGCCTCCTCGATCCACTCGCTGGCGTCTTCGATGCCGACGCCGCTGCACTCGGCCTCAGCGTCCGTCTCGACCACGTGTGGCTTGCGCCGCCGCCCGGTGCATGCCGACAGCGCGCCAAAGGCGAGGCCACTGTGCGTTAAAGTGGCGCCACCCTCGCCGCCGGCCCGCCGCCGCTGCTGCTGTTGCCGGGCTGCCTTCTTCGCTGGGCGCCGCTGCCGCGCCGCCTGCGGCACGCACACAAGTGCTCAATTTAATTCCAGGAGAGATGTAAAGAGGGAGAGGACTGCCCTGCCAAGTCCGGACGGAACAGCACAGGAGTTGCACATATGATGCCACAGCGCACCGCCGCAACTCTGCCGCTGTCACACCATCCATCCACTGGCGATAACGTGGAGACCAGGCTCAGAGAGAGGCTGCCTAACAACATGTTGATGTGAATACTCGTGCGCACCTGCTCGGCATTGGCCCAGGCCTTCAGGTCCACGAGGTCGTCGCAAAAGTGAATTTGAGAACAGTTGCCGCCATCAGCGCAATTTTTCAGATCTAGGCTGTCTCAAGTTGCACCTGCTCGGCGTTGGCCCAGGCCTCCAGGTCCACGAGATTGTCGAAGCTCTTGCGCTTTTTGCTCAGCACGCCCGGCCGCCGCCGGAAGGAGCACGCCCTGCATTTGAAAGCCACACGACATCAGGTTTGAACACCACTTGTGCTGTGCCGTGACACTCTTGGGCACTGCAGCAGGTTGGCGCAAGGGCTGGCGCATTCCAGTGCGTCTGGCATCACAGTTCCAGGGAAAGCCATGTGATGCGCAGACTCAGCCTCAGCCGTGTGGTGGCAGACTGTTGATGTCCTCAACGGCTTCTGGGGCGGGAACAGATGCCAGGTTTCGGTTTCCAGAGGAGCGCGCACTTGAGGCCCTGTGACAGGCGCTGCGTGGTCCAGGAGGTTGCTGCCACAGTGCCCAGCGCCACAGAAGACAGCCCGCCGCCGACGCGCGACAGGGAGCTCTGCAGTCGACACGCCAAGTCCCTGAGTGCTGCTTCGAGGCAGTGGCTCGGCTAGGCCGGCAACACTTCCATGCTGGTTAGGCACCTGCGGTGGTTTCTGCTGCACGCAGCAGGCCCGGCTCGTTGCATGGGGTCCTGAGCTGCGCGTGTCTGCAACGTGATGCAGATTTTGTTGATGCCATGCGGCAGCCTCAGACAGCTTGCTAGCACGACTGCTGCGTGGGAAGGGCAGTGATGATCACAGAGAGTAAGACAGTGAGCACCTCCACGGCGCGCACGACCATGCTGGAGCGCACGTCGGCGCGGAAGTCCACAGCCCATGTAGACTGCGTCACCTCCATGCGCAGCGCGTCCATGCCCGCTGCAGGAATGTGCAAGGTTGCGTTTCACGCAAGCGGTCTGACATCTGACTCTATTCGATGCAGGTGCTATTGCAGGCAGCTGCAAACGACAATCGTTGTTGCACTCAGCGAGAATGTACGCAGCGAGGAACTGTGTGCAGTGCGTCTGCGGAACTGCAGCCGTGGCCGAGCTGGAACGCCAGAACCATGTGCGCGATTCGCTTGCAGGTTGGCACCACGACAGCACTCCAGACATGAAGGGTGCGGTCAAGTTGTGCATGCGAGTTTCAGATGCGATTGGTGGTAATGCGGGAAGCGCGGCCAAGCTTACCGAGGCTCATGGTCGGCACCTGCGGTGCAGCATTCGCAGCTGGGTCAGTCAAGGATCAATTGACAGGAATATGGCGCTGACCAGGCAATCAAACTCTTCCACCTCCGTATCATCGCACTGTGCAGAAAGCTTGGTCGACCAGTGAAAGTGCTTCCAAAACGCAAACGCAATCTCGATGTTATTGAAATGACGGTAGTGACGCAGGCATACGATGATTTAGTTTCAAACAGACATCCAGAATATGAAGCTTGACCGCTTGATACAATGCAAACATGTAAGTGACGCACCATGTCGGTGTTGTTGATGACGGTGGTGACATAGCCGGAGCAGGACTGCGCCAGACGCAGTGTCATGCACGCTGGGCATGCAATCGCGATGCAGGTCACATCCCGAAACTCCTCCATCTCCCGCAGCCTAAATGTCAATTCACAGGGTATGGTCGTGTGACATCGATTGCGAAGAGCCTCATGCAGGTGGGGCACACAAGGCTCAATCCGCTCTGAACCTCCTCCATCTCCTGCGGTCTGGCGGCAGCATCGGCGGCTGCAGGCAGCATCGGCGGCAGCAAATCGTGAACCATATTGCACCAAGATTGTGAACGATGCTTGGCATTTCGGTAGAAAGCACCGGACGCCTGTCCGAATCCGTGGGTCGAACAATGCTTGAACAATCATGGAGGCGCAAGCCAGAGCAGCGACGCAGGGCATGTGTGTTGTCAGTGCTCACATCATGGTGAGGATCGCCGCTGTGCCTGCACCCATGCTGTGCCCCACAAGTTGTAGCCTGTAGCCCGGATTCGCCGCTAGTGCCGCCCGCAGCTCGTCCATTGCCTAAGGCGCCAACATCAGATGTCGTTTCAACAAGGTGCAGCACCGCAATGACCTCCAACACTGCAATGACCTCCGCACTCGAAGCTAGCGGGGATGTCATCTGCATGCTGTCTTTTGCAAGAGGCCATACGGCCAGAGGCGTTGCGCATCATGCGAGACCGGAAAGCAACACACCTGGGCCCGAATCCAGCGTGCAGCGGCAAGCATGCCTAAGTGCGTGTAGCAGAGCATGACGCAAACGGCGTCCACAACATGAATGCACCTCTTTCTGTCCGATTCCGGCTGCTGTGACCATTAGGAGCGTTGAGAAGAGCAGCTTCGAAGCCGCAGCAGAACTCCATTAAGAACACCAAGATCACCTGAGCGCGGATCCAGCGCGCCGCGGCGAGCATGCCAAAGTGTGTGTAGCCGAGCGTCACGCCATCAGCGTCCACCACGTGGTGCGGCTTTGAAGCGGATGTCATGCTCGTGAACATGTCCTGCCGATACAAAAGAAGGTTTCGATAATAATCTCACAGTTCCAGCTTGTTTTTTTGTGCCCAAGGCGTCGCCGCGTCCACCATGTGGTGCGGCTTTGAAGCGGAAATCATGCTCGTGAACATGTCCTGCGAACAGTGCAATATGAGGCCTGAGTAATGATGCAGGAGTCTCAGCATGTACCCGAGCGTCATGCCATCAGCAAGACCACATGGTGCGGCTTTGATGCGGACGTCATGCTGGTAAACATGTCCTGCGCAGTACAACAGCCAAGTGTAACCCGTTCGAGGTATTTAGATTGACCATACTGAAGAAAGGCCCTGGACTAGAGGTGTGCCAACAGACTGCTGTTCATCAGCCCCCCTAGCCAAAGGAAAAAGGTTAAGAAGGTTGAACCTTCAGTTTGATCGAATTCGCTTTCATGGCACAATCCAGCCTTTGTGATCCGAAGTGCGCTGCATCGACCCGCCACCACCGGCGTGGAAGGGACCGGGTTCTTTGAAGATTACTGGCAGTTCGTGTCGAGCCGCAAGCGGACATCACATCCTCCAGTTGCCGCAAATACTCGACAGACCCAGTGCCTGCGCATAGATGACAACTTTGATGTCTGTGTATGACAGCGCCCACCTTGACGGTCTGCGTGCCGCGGATGAGCAGCACGATGGCGCCAATGGCCTGGTCGCGCAGCAGGAAGTAGGAAGGCTTCAACAGCCCCGAGCGCTGCGACACCACCAGGAAATCCTCCTCCGCAAACCCCTGCAACACCAGCACGAAACCCTGCAAAAGTCAGCAAAGTGCGTGGCAACCTGCCAGCTTGAGTCATGTTGGATTACAACAAAGCGCGTGCACTATATCAGCATTGCAGAAGGCAGTCCCAACAGTAGGGCGCCACGAAACACGCCATGTTGCTGATTGATTTCATGAGCCTTGACTTCAAACTTCATGAGGCTGTAGGGCGCTGCCGACTGCACCAGTGTTGAACTCAAACTCACCTGGCTGCGGAAGACGGCCAGCTGCCCAGCGGGCTGCAGCTGCCGCAGCGCAAGGCCGAAGCCCATGCAGTGCCGCAAAACCGCCAGCTCCTCCTGCGACGGCATGGAGGCAAGAATTGGGCGGAACAGCCAGAGATATCCGATATGCTGCAGCGCGAGGACGAAGCCCATGCAGTGCCGCAGAGTTGCCAGCTCCTCCTGTGAAGGAGATATAGGGAACACTGGGGGTAGCCGAAGGGATTGGACAAGGGCGAGGCTGTCAGCGTTTGAGGCGATGGGTGAGCTTGAAATCCTAGCCGCAGCGCCAAGCCAAAGCCAATACAATGCCCGAGCGCCGCGAAATCCTGCTTGCAGCGACAAGAACGAGGCGATGGGCGCAGCACAGAAGCGGTGTGGGCCAGGGCAGCAGCCTTGCGAAGAGTCTCTTCTCTGTTCGATTTCATAAAATTTTTTCTGCCCCTGCCATGCTGCCGCGTTGTTGCCTGTAAACATCACCGAGCAGTCTAATGAACACCTGCATCGTTTCGAAGGGACTGAAAATGCACCTCACCTGCGCTTCGTGTTTCAATCCCCTTCCAGCCCTTCGCCGTAGGGCCGCCCCGTCGCGGCGACATCGCCGAGCGCGCCGCCGCCCGGCACTTTAAATTCCGATTGTTTTATCTTGAATTCTTAAATTGAAGCTTCATTGAGAGCGCACTGACATACGCTTTGCGCTTCCCATCCCCTTCCAGCCCCTCGCCGTACGGCCGGCCTGTAGCAGCGATGTCGCCCAAAACATCGCCGCCCGGCGCTCAAATAATGCAAGTCGGGTTTCTCAGGTTCTTTACTAGGATGTCATTGAGCTAGCGTTCACCTGTGATTTGCGCTTCTCGTCCCCGTCCAGTCCCTCGCCATAAGGCCGCCCCGTCGCAGCGACGTCGCAGAGGGCATCGCCGCCCGGCGGCTCGCGCCGCGCCAGGTAGGCCAGCCCTATCAGCAGGTCTGCCGTGCGCCAGGTGCCCAGCGTCTCGCCGTAGATGTGCCTGCACATAAAGGGGTTTGCAGAGCGTCAACAGCAATACCATCTGCTGAACACAGTACTCTTGCGGCGCCACGTATGCCGTCCGCTGGCAAGTCTGCCATGCACTGCGACCCCAGCGTCTCGCCGTAGATATGCCTGCATGGATATTAATGATGTGACTATCAACGCTGGCGGCTGTTGCTGCTGGCAGCTGTTAGCAGCGAAATGCGGCGTGGTTTGTGCAGCTTGCGCTTTCACCAGTGCCCAGATTTGTGCGCGCAGCACCTTTCCTATTGCTCCTGACTCGCTCGTGCCCGGGGCCAGCCGAATCTGACATAACCCGGGCAGTCTCCCAGTCTGGCGCATTCGCCAGTGGCTGTAAATTCCGACATGAGCCCAGGAGCGCCCACATTCGCATTTGACTCTAGCTTGCGGGTCCAGCTGCAGTTCGCATTACCAGTTTACCTGATGGCCTCGGCGAAGTAGTACAGGGACTCCAGCCAGGTGTTGGGCGCGTGGCTGTGGTGGCGAAACCGCTCCACAGGTGCCGCAGCTGCAACACCCGGCGCGCACGCGCCGCCGACGCGCCTGCTGTAGAAGTAGACCGCCACCGCCACGCCGGCTGCTGCGACGCCGGCGCCGGACATAGTGCCCGGCTGGGTAGGTCCAGACCTCGAGCCGAAGGGCTGAGGGATGTTGACCGAGGGATCGGTACCTAGGGATCGGTGTGTTTCTGCTACTATTCAAACCGGTGTACACCGGTTTGCATGGTGTGTCAGGCCCGCTCCACCGGCTGCTGAGATGTCTCTGCACAACAGCTGCATTTCCTGGATCGCTGCGACGTTGTGAGAGGGATCAACAAGTCAACTTCCGGGACCAGACACCCAGGTTGCCTTGGAGCAGTCGTGCCGGGGCCGGTCTGGCATGTCCACACGCCTGTATACTGAGATCGAGCTGCTGACGGGATGAATGAAGCTATAAACAGTTGCACGGTCAACAAAAGGAATCCGTGCGCCATTCTGTCAGACAGCTCTCGTCCAGCTTCCTCAGCGCCCAGCGCAACATGTTGCTTGGACGACCCCTATCCAAGTCAATTTGCACAGCTTTTTGTCGCAATCTTATCATCTTTGTGTTGTATCACGCTGTAGGGTGCATTGCTCAGCAACAAGACATTGCGTTGTCTTCAGCGTCCGGCGGCTTGCGAATCCACACACGCTTCTGGAAACGAGTTATCCTGCTGTCTTTGACCTGCAGCGCCGTGTGAAACCTAGCAATTACTCTCGGCAATCCATCGCAAAAAGCATGAGCTGAGCAAGCTGCGCCATGGCGGTGTCTGCGCTGCGCGGAAAGCTGGGCAGCACTGTCAGTGCATGGGCGGCGCCGGCAGCGGCCTGCAGGGCCAGCCTCGCCCGCGCACCGCTTTCTGCAGACGAGGCGCTCCACGGTTGCCGTTCTCAGATCCCCCTGGGCCAGCTGGCAGCCTCTGCTGGCAGCGCCGCAGCCGGTTTCAAGTCAGGCGCTGCGCCCGCAATCTGGCCGCGTGCATGCCGCGCATCCCCTGTCGCAGCCTCGGGAGTCAGCAGCGGCTGCAGCAATCCGACAGGCAGCGGCATCAGCGCCGGCATCGGTCGCAGCGCCGGCGCCGGCCCCTGGGCAAGCAGCAGCGGCGGCATGTTCGGCATCACCGCAGCCGCGCCTGTCTCGCCGCCGCAGCCGGCGCTTCAAGCACTGCATGCCGCGCCCGACCGCAGAGTGGCACGGGCCGTAGCGGCCGACAACGGCTCCAGCCAGGACCCTGGAGATTTCCTGGAGGGCCAGGCGGGGGACCCGCAGCTGGCGGACATGCGGGAGCCGCGGTTTCTGGACACCCCTGCCAATGGCGCCCGCATCGCGTATCACCAGGTGAAAAGCTTCTGCAGGACTCCTATCAAGACGAGCACAGATCAAGCAGAGTTCAGTTGATGAGCAAGTGTTGAACCCAAGAAGAGCAGTTGATGATGTTCCCTGAAACACCTGCAGGTGCCAGCGAGCGGCTCGCACATGGCTGGCGTCATCTTCTGCGGCGGTGAGATCTGAATGTTCTTCCTCAACCATGCTTCTGCAATCTCCCGCAGCAAACGCTTTCCAGCGCTTTCTTTCTGCAGCTACCGCTCTGCCCCATCAGTGGCGATCGTTGCATCATTGCACACTTGTTTGCAAGCGCTGTGAATGAGCGAATAATCAGAACTGCTGCAACATCTGATAATTTGACAATTTGAGCCTACAGGTCTCAGCAGCAACATGAACGGCGTGAAGGCGACCATGCTGGAGATGGTGAGTTGCAATGGTACCTAAAAACTTTGTGCAACATGTGTTGTGTGTGATTTTGCCCTTTCTAAAACCCTTAGACCAAAGCTTGCGTTTTTCTGTGTCCAGCACGCTCGGCGCAACCGGCACCCCTTCCTGCGCTTCGACTACCGCGGGCATGGGCAGAGCAGCGGCGAGTTCCTGGACACCACCCTCGGCGACTGGTGCACCAATTCCCTACCAAAACCTCGACTCATCTGTGTAAATTGTGCGCATGTGCACTCGACTGCTGCTGGGGCACTGTCAGAGCTGTGGTGGACTCAGAGGCGCCACCATCCTCGACTGCCGCGTTGCCGAGAATGCAAGGTGACAAGGCTGGCAGGTCAGCATCGCTACTGTCTGCAGGGGGACTCTGATGCTGGATTCACGCTTCAACGTTCGAAACTATATGCAGGTACGAGGACACACTGGCGGTCATAGATCATGTAGCTCTCCCCGGGCAGCACATCCTAGTGGGCAGCTCCATCGGCGGCTGGATTGCGCTCAAAGCTGCAGCGGCACGCCGGGAGCGCATCAAGGTTAGGTCCTGCTCCACCCGCTGTATTGCTGAGGCAGCAGCAACTGCGGGCCTCTCTCCAAGTGCCGCCGCTGCGCGATGGAAAAGGAGCAGAGCACCTCCACAACTGCGGAATGATGCTGTCAGTTTCTGCTGCATGTTGCGCGTGGATCTGCCCCGGCATATCAGGCTGCCGACAGCAGCCTGCCATGTCGCTGACATGCTGCGCAGGACACGGATGCGCACAGCTTCACCCTGCCGACGCCATACTTCCTCCTACATGCCAACAGCATGTGTTTTCCTACAGGGCCTGGTGCTGCTGGCGCCGGCGGTGGACATCACGAAGGCGTGGTGGGACTTGCTGCCGACTGTCAGTGATTCCATCACATTTCCTCACTTTGGTCATCACAAACACCTCTACAGGGCTTGGTGCTGCTGGCGCCGGCGGTGGACATCACGGAGGTGTGGTGGGACTCGCTGTCGGCAGAGGAACAAGATGACGCGCGCTCAACTGGCTATGTGTCCCTTGGCGGCGACACCAAGGTGGAAACCCGGCAACACAGCATGCCAATTCTACTGCGCACACCAGGTTACCGCCATGGGCAGCGAAGTGAATACGGGCTTTGTCCGCTGGAGCTCTGGACTGAATTTCGGCATGAGTAAGCAGAGATGCTCTTCATTTGCAGGCTCTGCATGTGTAATCGCGACATTGCACCGCTATCAACCTGCTGTCTGCTCTGTGCAGTGTGGCGGGCGGGTGCGCACATCGTTCTTTGACGAGGCCTCGGACCACTGCCTGCTGGACGTGGCCGCGCGGGACGCACAGGTGGGGGCCCAGACTATGATGGTCACAAATGCGGTGGCCGACGTGTTGACGACGCGTCATATTCTTGCGCGTGCCTGTTTCTGGAGGCCGCATTTTGACACGCTGCACAATACACAGTGAGCGCATCACTCTCCTCTGCAATGCACCCACGAGGTGCCGGCTGGTGCGAATACGTGTCGCATGCTTCAACTGCCGATTCTTCGATTCCCGCCTCAACACCAAGACTCGAACTGCACACATGCGGAGCACCTGCTGTGTCCCTGTGCGTATACCGCTGGGCGCCGTCGACATGGCAGCGCGGAGCTGCCATCAGACCAGAACCGCTGGCCCTGTGTTGACGTCAAACCCTGCTGTATCTACATCACCCAGATGCGGTGCCCTGTGTTGTTGCAGGGCGCCGCCAGTATTGTGGTGCCGTCCTTCGGGGCCGCTGCACCCTACACTCACTTCAAAGCCTGCCCATTTTGCTGATGCGCGGGTGCGCTGCAGAGTCATCCTGTAGGGCGTCGCCGGCGCGGCGATAGCGCACTGTTATCAGACCTCGACGGCTGAAAATAAAATCATTTCCGACAGGTTCGAGGTCGCGCAACTCCTGCTATTATCATCGTGCAGGTGCGGTGCCCGGTGCGCATCCTGCAGGGCGCCGCCGACACGGTGGTGCCGCCCTTTGTCGCCAACGAGGTGGTCGCCTGGCTGGAATCCAAGGACGTGCACCTCACCCTCGTCAAGGTGCGCTGTTTTAGCAGACGCCTCGGAGGGGATTGATGACGCCCAGTTGCATACATCAGCGCGTGCACATATCCACCTTGCTGTTATGTCAATTGATGGCAGCAAGCGGTCTTGTGGCCACATTCAGGACGGTGACCACCGGCTGTCACGACCAGAAGACCTGTAAGCGCTTTCCCCTGCCGCGGCCGCCTGCTCACTTTTGCAGTGCTGATTGCTACATGCTGATGTATTAGTGGCCAGATCGTCAACGCCTGCCATGCCCACATGCTTATCACAATAAAAGCAGCAGCAAAGCAGCGCAACTCTTCTTCTCGGCCTTTATGCAGGCGCACGCTGATGCTTGCTGTCGAGGAGCTGCTGGCATTGGATGCGCAGCGCATGTCCAGCACATGAGTAGCGCATCAAGTTGTGGCAGACGTGCAACAACGGTCCAGGCACGGACATGTCTGAGACGCAGCAGAGTCGTCATCAATTGTTGATCAGAGTGGAAGGTTAATGTGGGAGTGAGAGAATGACGTTACAGCATGTCGCTGAAGAGATGAGAGGGGGCCAGCTTGAGCCGCAGCCTCTCGCGAATCATCATCGCTGGTATGTAAACCCCGCCGTCAAAGGTGCAGCCAAAGAGGGTTGGGCTTGCGGGGCAGCTCTGGCGGGCGCCGTAGCTCGAAAAGAGGCTGCTGCTGTCGCTGCTCGCCCAAGGCTCAGCAGAAGCTGAGAGCGCTCCGGCGGAAGCAGCGGCGGCGACCGCCTGACTCAGCTAGAATGCTGCCAACATCAGAAGCTGCCACGGCGGCGCCGGCAGCAGATGCCACACTCGTGGCCGCAGCTGCTGCAGCGGCGCCGCGGCTGCGTCAGCGCTATAGCGCTGTAGCTACAGCCGCTGCAGCAGCGGCAACTTGGCAACGTGGCAATGTGCCAGGCTGGCAGCCTGCGGGGCGGGCTGCAGCTGAAGTGTCAGCCGCTGCGGTGGCAGCGCCAGCCGATGCGCTGATGCGACACAGCTGCTGCGGCCGCTTGGCTGCATGCCAGCAGGCTCGCAGCTGGACCGGAGCCGAAGCCGAAGCGGCCTTGGCCGGGCGTCAGCTGCCACGATGGCGGCTTTGGCGGCAGCTTGCCTGCGGGCTCGTAGCTGCGAATGGGCCTTCAAGCCTTGCTGCATACCTACACGTATGCAGCGGGAAGCTTCTTCCACGTGCGATGCCCGGCGATGGGTCGTGGCGCAGAGGCATCGGCTACGGTGTCCGTCCGTTCATGGCGGTAACAATAGTGCCGACGCTGCAGCAGGCTGCCGTGGCCCAGCGATGGCTTGCAGATGTTGCCGACGGTATAGCCATGCCGCCTTCTCTGTTCGGTCATTGCCGTGGGCGGCCCTACATCCCAAGCCCAGCGCTGGACTTGGTACCTCGCCTCGTGTCCTCGTGCTAGCACGAGGACACGAGGCGAGGTACCAAGTCCAGATCGTGCAGAGCAGCCAAAAGATAGCAGCCGATACGGGCACATATCCAGAGAGCACGTTTGCTCTGCGTGGTGCCGTTTCTCACCCCTTTCCTGGTGAGCTCTACCGTAGTCACGGGCATGATTCGCGCAGCGGCGAAAATTGAATTATTTTAAGCGATTCGCGCAGCTTTCGCGCGCCTCGAGGCCAATTTTCGCAGCTTTCGCGCAGCGGCCCGCCAATTTTATCGC
>JAABUL010003157.1_pt1 | contig 25134 bp, 28 predicted proteins | sample 5559151 | NCBI WGS metagenome assembly JAABUL01 (sample SAMN10711876, study PRJNA513368) | rock metagenome | isolation source: Antarctica rocks | place: Antarctica: Victoria Land, Pudding Butte sud | reverse complement strand
TGTAGGTTGAGATACGGGGGTTGCCTGAGTAGCAGAGAGCACGTAGATGAGGGTTTCAAGCGGCTGTGAGTAGTGTGGTTGGGGTTTCTCACGGGTTAGGGAATTGTAAAGGAAGAGTCAACGGGTGAAAGAAAGTCTTTCAAGGGTCCGAGGAGATTAGATAATCTATGCCCGCTAAACGTCAGCATAAAAACGAAAAATTCATTGGTTCAACATGAGGAGAACCCTTGCTCCTCTTTCAATCTTTTTGTTAACAACAGTCACTTCACTTCTACGATGACTTTTGGATGACCAAACACAATACCGTTCCATCACCCAACCAACCCCGCTCAACATTCTCGTGACCATTGCCACGATCATCACGCCAGCAGCGCGCTCTGCTGGTCCCTCCACTCATTCATTCATTGATGATGCGTTGAATATTTCGAGCTTCAGATAAGGTTGGACCATCGATCTCGAAACATCTATGTAGAGGGCAGATTCCGAAGATATATACAGTAGGGGCACAGATCGGCACAAGCACCACCAGTACATATTCCGCAAGGTACCTTAGGCGTCAAAAGTCACCAAACAGTGGCTGGCCGAGGTTTCCCCACCCCCCACCCCTCACCAGCTTGTTTATTGACACTTTTGACGCCTACGGAGTACTGGTGAAGGATCTGTCGGCATACATAACAACTTACAACCCGCCCCCCTTTCACGTTCTGCAGCTTCGTTGATAGCCTTGAACACGAAGTAGTCGCCTCTAGATCCTGAGTAGTACATCTTGTGTTCATATCCAGGCCCACACATGCTCTACATAAAGAACCATATCCAACCAGGCGTCCTTGGGATCAGGCGCCATGTTGCCCCCAAAGATCTTCGGCTAAAGATGGACAACCTAGAACACTGTGCATATTAGTACTATTTGGGCGATGCACAAAATTGTAGAATAGTCCGACGGATATGTTAACGGCCGGTGGAATCAATCCGATACTGATCGGAAGAGGTTCGGGAGGGAACGAGAATTCACTGAATCAATGAGGATGAGTTTGAAGCCCGGATTGTAGAAACAAAACATCTAAATTGTTCTCTATGTTATGCACGTAGCGTATTTAGTATACTAGACTGATGCATCTGTGGTTAAATTTCAGAAAGTTGTAGTCGCGATATATTCGCACATCCTCCAACAGAATAGATCCGTTTTTCGTTTTTCGTTTTCTAAGAACGTGGGCCGCGTTGATTCGGCCAACGATTTGTCGAGGTGACTTAATCCGGACGAAGAATCTCACAAAAGCCAGGCGAGCAGAACACCAGCTCCAACTCCCCAGCTCATCGAACTACCGTCGATCTTGCTCGCCGCACCAGTGAACTTGGCAGTCGCACTCGCCGTTGGCGCTCCAGTTCCGCTCGCAGAGGTTCCGGTAGCACTCGCCGTTGAGTTCTGCACCATGATGTAGTTACCCGCCACCAAAGGCCCGACACCTGCCTGTTTCGACAAAGCTAAGATATCAAAGTTGAATCTGTTCATTCCCTGGTCCACAGTCCCCGAGCTGAACTGAGTCTCTGGTGCCGGAGGCATGAATGCGCCAGTTTGGGGGAACAGGAAAAATGTGTAAATGTGCGGAACATCCCCCTGAGGAGGCGCCGGACCCTGGTAAGCTGCGATGGGCGCAGACTTGTTCGCAAAAGCTCCGTTGGAGCTGAATTGGACGTCTGTTTGCCAGTAGTGGAGGCGTGTGTACCGATTGGGGCCGATGCCGGGGGCTTTTGCGCCGGGCAAGGTGGAGTTGATGAGTCTACCGGGGATGGAGAAGTCGACGAAAAGGACCATGTAAGTTGTGTTGGGGGTCGCGGAGGGGTAGCTAATGGTGGGGTAGGACCTGGTTACTAAGGATCTGTGAGCACTACATAGTAACGAGCAGGGAGGAGATGGCAGATACTCACATGTCTCGGGCAGCATGATGCCAGGTGTAACGACAGTGGAGCCATATTTCACAGGAAGAAGATTGCTGGTAGAGGGCTGAACGCCCTGAGGTGTCTGGCCAAGAGTAGGAGCGACGAGAGCGGCGAGGGAAAGAGCGAGGAGCTGGAAATGCATGATGGAAAGTTATAACGAGCGATTGATTTGGGGCTCAGGAATACGAGCTTTTATACAGATAGTACACATATGAAGGAAGAAGCGCAGTTACCGAGATTGGATGTAAATTTAAACGGATTCGCAGCGTAGCCGAGTCTTAACTCCGGGCGTGTCAAAGACCGGGCTTTCCACGTGCTTCTTCCATTCGTAGGAGAAATAAGATAAAAAACCAACAGTACTACTAGAAGAGCAGTAGCAATTGATGTTGGTGGACTACAGATGCCGATGACCCGGGCTAATTTATTTGTTCAGATCTGGGACCTGCAGGATCCTCAGGCACAACCAACCGCCTCGCCGCTCGACCGGTGCAGCGGGAAGGACTTTCGCTGTTGCTGTCACGTGAGTGTCCCCTCCACTTTTCGCCATGCGCGGCAATTCAAAGAGGATGGAGTTCCCCATATTGAAGTACTAAAGTAGGATCAGATTTGCATATAAACAACTCTGGATCAACATGGGATATACCAAAAATCCATTAGCCTATCGAGAATTTCGAGTATGAGTGCCGTAAATCATCAACGTGGGAATAACCTTTCTTCTTTTCCTCTTTTACGACGCAACTACCCCAAACAACACCCCCATCGCAATGGCCATGCACGTCGCAAATCCATTTCCAAGAGCTTTGCCACTCACCGCAGCCCCTGTGAAGCCAGTGACATTCCCGCTCCCATTTACCGATCCAGTGGGGGTTGCGATGAACGCCGTACTACCCCCAACAACTACGCTTGATGCTCCTGGCGCCAGACTAATGACTGTGCCGGAAACTGTAACTGCCGAGCCAGGCGAGAGCGTCTGTCCGGCCACGACGAATTGGGACAGCGAGTTCTCGGTGATTGTCGACCCGCCAAAGGTTATGGAGGGGAGTGCATTGGCCGTAAGAGCAAGTGGGATAGTGCTGGCCCCAACAACGACAGAAGCGCCGTTCGAAGCTACAGAGACAACGGTGCCGTATATAGTGGCGGCTGCGCCACCAGGTGTGAGGGTAGTCGAACCGGGGATGACAATATTCCCATTCGGGCCTTTTTGAAGTTGTTGCCCTCCGACTGTCGGCAAGGGTGAAGCCACACCAACGGGGAGGGCGAGGGTACTGGTGCCTATGACCACGCCGGCGCCGTTGGGTAGTAATGATACAGGAGTACCGGAGATTGTTGCTCCAGAGCCTCCGGCGGTCACTGTCGCGCCACCGGGCAGTATTATGTTGCCATTTGGTGCAAGCTGAATCTGCTGACCAGCGACCGTAGGTAGAGAAGATGGGGCTCCTGCAGGTAAGGCGACTGTCTTACCACCAACAACAAGACCCGCACCATTCGACATCACCGACACCATAGTACCAGAGATAGTAGCAGCATTAGCACCAGGACTAAGTGTTGCGAGTCCAGGGATAACAACATTTCCGTCTGAAGCAGTCTGGATCTGTTGGCCAGCCACGGTTGGTAAGGGGACTGTTGCAGTGGGCTGCAGTGGAAAGGCATTGCTGCCAATGACAACGGAAGATGCCGAAGGCCCGAGGCTTAATTGAGTGCTGCCAACAGTAATGGCAGGACCACCAGGAACGGGTGTTTGACCAGAGACGACAAATTGAGATTGAGAATTGGCGGTTATGACAGAGTTCCCAACCGTAGTCACAGGAGGTTGCTGTGCGGGGATGACCGATACGGCAGGAAGACTGACAGGAATTGGAATAGCTACTGTGGTGCCACCAGCAATGACTTGGGAAGGATTGACAACGACGGGTTGATTTCCAACAGTGGTTGTCACTGGTGGCGACCCTGGGGCGGGTCTAAAGGTCTGGCTGTTGATGATGACATTATTCGAGGAGATCGCAATCGGTACGTTGCTTACAACCAAAGTAGTTGAAGCAGAGGGAGGGCCTGCAGCTGGAGTCCCTGGAATAGCCACAGGGGCAATCATAGTTCCAGGCGTCGGGACTGAAGGAACACCCAAACCACTCAGAATCAATCCGGCTAGCCCTGACGCTATTGTCGTCGGCGATTTGGGAACCTGTGGGATCGTCTGTTGTTGTGGGGGTTGGGGCACAGGTGAGGTCGTCACAGAGCCGGGTGAGCTATTTCCGGGAGCTTGACTGGTTGCAGAAGATGGATTGTTAGTAACAGGTTCGAGGACTCTTGGCGATGAACTAGCAGTTACAGCAAGAGTGGTTGCAACAGGGGCTGGAGTAAAGCCGGCGTCAGTGGGCGGAGGAACAGCAGGAGCAACTGATGTAGTTAAAGGTTCCGAAGGCGAAAGCGCACCCCCGGGATTAGCAGAAATGGGTCCAAGTCCAGTAGCTGTTTTTTCTACGCGTGCAGGCGCGGCACAGGCTGCCGAATCAAATATGAAAATCCCTACGTCTAACGTTGGCTGGCCGCGGAACGTACCAACCTCACAGTTGCTGATGTTCACATGCTCATAGACTGCGAGCTGTCCGATAAGATCTGAAGGCAAAGCGCCTGTCGCCGTTGAGTTGCCGGACCAATCAACATTTGGCTTCCCAGGGTAAGCAGAAAAGAAGGGGACCGGAACAGTGATGGTTGACGTGGACGATGCTTGTTGAATTTCAAGGACGGAGAAGAAGACGTAAGGGGTTGGAGTCGTGGCGGTGTAAGCATAAGTAGCTCCATTGTACGTAATGTCCGGTCGTAGTACATCAGTCACGCCTGCAAAGGTCGGAGTGGAGAATATAGCATCTGTCCCTGTCCCTGTTTGGGTATTTCCAGTTACGGTGTATGTCTGTGTGCCTGCGGTTCCAGTACCAGTAGCTGTTGTGCCACTGAGCGTAATAGTAGTTGTAACACCACTACCGGTGAAAGTTTCGCTAGAGGCTTGCTGAGTATATGTAGATGTGTAGGCGGACTCGGTGAATGTTTGTGTAGTGCCGGAATTGATGAATGTGAACGTAGTCGTATGGTTTCCGACCTCGACGACTGTTGGAGTTGTGAAGTTGATGAACCGTGTAGAGGCTGCATGTAAGCCAACTGGAAAACTGTACGGTGCCAGCGTTACGATTGGCGCCAGAATGGTGCCTCCAGAGCTTTCAGGGAGGATTGGGCAAGCGTGCGTAGAAGTATAATTGTAAGTGACGGAATTCCAGTATAGCAGGTTCGCATTTGGTGCATTAATGGTGCACCCGCCGGGCCGGGGTCTTGTAATTGTGACAAGTTTGACGGATGTCCGATGGATCGTTGTAGTATTCTGATCAGACCCAGTCCCTGATAACGTATAATTACCTGCAGAGGGAAAATTGGAGGTACCATAACTCGAAGGCGCCGCTGTGACTGGACCTGAGGACAATATGGGATATGGAGCTGCTTCTGAACTTGGGATTGCAGTCACGACCGAGACGCGGCTCCCGCTTGGGGTTTTCCCACTTGGCGTTGCGGTGGGGTATGGAGTCGCTGTTGAGTTGGAATATGTCAAGAAAAGTTGTGGCCCTTTGAACATTTGTTAGCATTGGATATGTGCTGTTGAATCAATGCATCAAACGTACTTGCGACTGTAGGAGCGACCAGCGAGATTACCAAGACGTAGAACAGTGACAGGAAACCCATGATCAAGGGATCGATAGCTCAGTTTTCCAATTTTCGCAGAGCTGCAAATCAAAATACCAACTCAAACTTTCACAACAACGATAAAATGCGAAGGTATTCTTCAACACAAACACAGGAAATCCCGAGAGAAGAGCAACGAAAACAAGAAACCGCTCTTCCGTGTTTGCAAATGCGAGAAAATCCACATGGCGACGACCCAACTTTCGACAGACGCCGATGCTAAGATATAGCTCTGCCACTCGTCAGTGTCCTAGTCGGGCCTTAGCATACATAGTACCTGTACTAAGGTATGCACTGTACCACTGTAGTAACTGCGGCTGAAGAAATGCAACGCTTAAAACGTTTTCTGGGTCAGCCATAGGGCAGCTGCTTGTCAGATTCCCTGTTAGTGCCCAACATTGTCGGATTTCATGGCGTCGATTCAGTGGCTGAATTGAGAGAACCGGGAGGGGTAAGATATAGTCCTCGAAGGATTCTCAGTTCCTACAATAGTAAAGTAAGTATGATTCCCGTCGGGCGACCAAGAGTGGATGGCCATCGAGGTACTGGTAACACGTGATGGTTCGCTCAAGTCTGTGGAACTCATCCGCTTTCCTTTGGTGGTCACACCTGCATGCTGCACGCGCCCACGGTATTCTACCCATGCGAATGTTTATTTTTGAGTCTCTGGAGCTAAAACAACTTTAAAAAGCATCAGCATCTGGCGATTGCCGTCCGTCGGAGTTGCCGGTCGATGCTAGAACCCAATCGATTCATCATAGGCAGAGTCGAATTTTGGTAATGCTGTGATTGGATATAGAGACTATTATTGTAGCAGCACAGTCACTATCGAGACATTTGAGCGATATTTGCTTCAGGGGGAAGATTAGATATGTGACATTAAAATTCCGAAAATTCCAACACATTCTGTCCTCACTTCCCCAAGGCTACTGGTATCTATAAGCCTTCCCTTTCTAGAGAACTCCAGACGCTTCCGCTCACTGGCTCCCCCAAAAATACAACATAGCTGACATGAAGCCGAATATAATGACAGAAGCCGAAGGAAAAGAAACATCCTCCCTAGGCCGTAAGATTTAAGAAGGTTTAATCCTTGGGTAATTGCAACGTCCCTACCTATCGAGACCGTTCTCTACACCCTTTGCGACAATGTTGTATGTTTTAGACATAATACTGGCGTCTGCTATCCCTCGAGCTCCTGTGGTGTCCGCTACCACTGCGAGAATGGCCGCGTCTGTGACAAAGTCGTTAGTCTCAATCCTGAGGTGACTTGAACAGCGAAGCAAAGGCATACCGAGAGTCGTGACTTCTACGTCTGTATGTCTCCTTGACGACAACCTCCTTGTCCTCCGTTCTGTGCATGAAAAGCAACAGAAAGGACGTAATGAAGAAGAATATGCAGTTCATTATACCGAATGCAAAGGACGCCTTGAGCATTGCGCATGTCTTGTTGATGTTGGCCGAAAAAGGTGAGTTTCCGCCAAACCCATTGGGTCCGAGCGATACGTAGTAGTCACCATTGGAGGAGAAATTCGAGCAGTTGGCCGAAGATATGCCGCGGAGCTCGAAAACGCTCGCTATGAACGCTCCGACGAAGGCAAGGTCGACGAAAGCCACGAAGTAGGCAGAGTTCCTAGTTGACTTTCGCCGGAACAACGTAGCTATGGCCCACACTGCTCCCAATACTGAAGTTATGAATAGTACTCTAGAGGCATAGTCAGTATCAGGATCGCATGTGAGAGATGTAAATATTGTGGGTATAGAATACTCACAAGACATAATTTGGTGTCAGCTCATTGGCAGTTTGAAATGCGTGAACGAAGTAAGACTTATGCCATGTCAGTTGATTTTCTAAGGCCGTTCTCTTCAGAATAGTCAATAATTACCAGCATTCCTAGCGTGGGTATGAGGGTCAGGATTTGGCATATCCGCCAGAAGGTGAAAAACAGCCCGGCAATCATTGTGACGATGAAGGTTCCCTAGGACCGCAGCTATTGCGCTGCTGTGTGCACGAAACCGGTAGGTAGGTAAGGCGCACGTTGCAGGGCGTTTGCCAGATGAACAGTGATGATGATCGATTCAAAGTGGGAGGAGAGTTCGAAGTGAAGATAGCAATGAAGCGTTTCAATTCCGGAAGGTCTGATGTTCAAAGTAGTTGCTTATTTGATACCGTACGTGCTTGTCGTCAAAGTGACAGGACGTCCTATCGGCAATGAGGGAAACAAATGACGTATTGCTGAGGGCGCGATACGAAGACACTGTTATGGGGAAAAGGTACAGTGGACACAGATTAATATGTACAGGACCGTGTCTAGATGAGATGATGGAAAGGATCAGGTTTTGGTGGTCATAATGCTCGTTACTCGTAAAGTCGATGGAGGAAGGCTGGGCATTTTGGTGGGGCTGGGAAGTGAAGGGAAACTTGGTCTCCTCCCGCACCACCTTAAGGTACGGGGTATGTACCTTACTAAGGTCTACTGTAGCCGATATACCGTCAAGCGCAATCTGGGCGATCATCGCTTAGACTTACTTTCCTTCTCACCACCCACGGACAGTGGTGAAGAACCATGGGAAAGCGTTTGGCATGCCCAGGAATACCGGTTCACGGGTGTCAGCAGCGAAACCGTGGCCCGTCGCATTTGAGCCAAACCCCAATACCAATGCCGTGGAATTCAAGCCCAAGAAAAATCTACACTTGGCTACCTACATTGGAAGGACGAACTGAATTGATTGGGAAACTGAGTTTCTCAGAGACCACCAAAATAGAGCGACTGATAGCATTCAAGCAAGCGGTCAGCCTTTAGGCTCCTCCAGCGTCGTATTTCCTAAACCTTCTGCTCCTTCGCTCCAGCTAAATCAACATATTTCATGCGTGTTGTCCATCATGCATTTGACCTCAGCGCAACCGACATCTTCAGCTACGACGCCGATATAACGCACAAGCAGAAATATTGCAAGTGGGGCTACACTTTTCTGGAGCTGGTGGAATTAGAATTCCATTGACGGGCTGATGGGCATGACCCAGGATGCGAGTCCCTTTTCGAAGAAAGACAGCTGCAAGCTTCCCGAAGCTGAGCATAGCCGTAGCAAAATTCGGCACAGCGTAGACAACTGTCCAAGGTGTTAGTCGATACAACGATTTAGGGCGCGGGGTTTCAACTCACTCCACGTGATTGTAGCCCCGGTGAATTCGACATGATGTCTGTATTCGTAGCAACGTCACTCTTCGACTCGTGTCGCAGAGTCTAAAAGCTCGTCGAGTGATGATGTCTCGCTATTCTTGTGTGATCTTACCAAATGTGCAAAACTCTTACGTCCTCGATGGATTTATACACCGGTCATATCGGAATACCTGTCTTTTAGAGTAAGCAAGAAACCTCGAATATCTTCATAATGATCTCAAAGGAAGCTCATGAGCTTATCTTGGCTTCATGGTAATCCTTAGGTACCCATAGCGTCTTCGGATTCTGTTCTTCTCACCGACTCTTCGGACACAAGTAGGTCAGGCTTAACAATGACCATGAACGCTTTCATAAACTCCAGTACTCCTCTACTGTTATCAAGATTCGTGACCATGGATATGTAACCATCGGGTCTAACCAAGGCCATCACCCCCTGCATTTCGGATACGCCATGTGCTGCATGTCCTACTCCACCGACATCTTCGTAGACCCGTGAAGTCCACTTTTGGAAAGGGTTGGGTAGCTGGTCCAGCTCGATACCGAGGTGGGGGGAGGTGTGGATGAGGTAGAGATCAAGGTATCTACTTCCATCGTATTTGTCTTTAGACCTTGTGCCCTTATCTGGGAGTGGCTGGGGTTCAGACGAGTCAATCTTGCCAAAGTAGTAGAGAGGTGATTCAGAAGACATCAAAAAATTAGACAGCGCTTGGAAAACTGCAAATGACAAGAGTTTGCCGATGAATATGCAGAGATGAAATCGATTAATTGACGGCATTTCACCAAACAAATCCACGATAGTTCCATCCACATGCCGTGTCAAAGTCATTGTATACAACCGTTTGCCTGATGTAAGAGGCTCTATGGCAGCTTGGTTAATCTGTGCACGTACGATGTTGTTGGTGGTAAGGCCTTCGGGATATCGATGGCCACATCCGCTTGTGAGCTTCTGACTTTGCTTGTTGAGCACATAGAATCTGGCGAGACCCAATGCTTCTTTCTGCGTATGAGTGTTGGCAAATTTGGTATCAAAATCATTGACTAAGTTTGCAATATGTCGTCTTTCAATTTCGTAGGTGTCGAGTAATTCAGGCTTAGCGATACCTTTGAGCACTAGAGCAAGCTTCCAGGTGAGGTTATACGCGTCTGCCATGCCAAGATTCATACCTTGGCATCCATAAATTGAATGAGTATGACATGCCTCACCTAGCAGAATAACGTGTCCTTGAGGGTCAGTGAAACGATCTGCGATACTTTGACTGATTCGGTAGCGGCTGATCCAGGATACATTGGTGACGTCGATCGTGTACGGGGAGAGAATATCTTTGATATGAGTCTGAAGGATTTCGAATAACAGTGTAGAGTTTGTTTCTGGGAATAGTATTGGAGGCTCAATAAAAAAGCTTGGGACTCCGGCATCCAATCGATCGATATCCTCCGGACTGAGTTGTACGCATATGCGGACACCATCCTGGCCGTTTGGTATCAGCGTACACACCCTTTGAGCAGACGATAGCACGTCGAATATCCGGAAAGTTGGTATCAGCCAATACATCTGCAACTGCCCATATTTCATGCCTTCCTTGTGCTTGTACCTGAACACCTGCTATATGCCGGACTATGCCTCTAGCGCCGTCACTTCCTAAAATGTATTTTGTATGCCATACCTCAATGACGCCGGAAAGGTGATCCTTCACATAAGCTTTCAAAGGCCAGGTGTGGCTTGTGTTGGCATCATATGCGTAGTGTATAAGCTCTTTCGGACGATCAATCCCCAAGCCTCTAGAACCTAGGCCTGCTTCAAACGCCGCTTCTGTATTTCCTTGGTCGGTTACCAGAACGTATGGGAACAAGGTGGTACATGTCACTTCTGGTCCAACGCTACGTCTCGAGAGTCGGCCAGCGACGCCGTCAGGACTCCAGAAAGCAATCTCACTCATACGATTCCCCTTTTGATCCAGAGCATGTTGCAAGCCAAGGCTACATAAGATTTCTTGAGTTCGAGGTTGTAAGCCTAACTAGCATGTCAGTACAATCCATTCGAGCATACTATTAGCATCACAAACTACTGGCATGACCCGCATGAACTCTAGACGACCGCTTGTCAATGATGCGCACGTCGACCCCATACCGAGCAAGCGTTAAAGCTGCAATAAGGCCCGTGGGGCCTGCGCCCACAACGAGGACATCGACAAAAAGGTCAACCCCAGGTATCGATGTAGGCATATCAACTAGGCCAGAGGTGCCTGGACACGACGAAGCCGACTAACGGATACAAAAGCAAGAACTGTGCAAGTCAAAGACTTAGGATCAAAGGTATTTGAATCACAGTAAAGACAAGAGATGATTATGTAGCCCAGCATAGCTGAATTAGATATTACGGTTCAGCGCCATTCGAAACCTCGAGGCAATTGTGATGACGGCAGCGGATCCATTGGCTCTGAAGTCAAGCGAGACTCGTTGTCCACAACATCGTGAGGCCGCTCCGCCTCCGCTAAATAGGTACCGTATTGCTTGAATGAATGATGTTGGTGATGGTTAGCTAGATAGATAACAGGAGCGAGCAAATCTTTAACAGGAGCAGCTTCCGACTTCCGACTTCCGACAAGAGCGGGAGGCGGTATTCTACAAGTAGCATGCAATTGGGAGAATCTGAACGATCCAACGTATCTATGGCCGTGCGAACATATTGAATGCACCTTCAAGTAATGAAGGTCTAACACTGCGTCACGCAACTGCTCTATCCCTAGTGACATTGGGTTTGGTCCACAATGTCGAGGTTAAAGACGGATCTAAGGCTGTGCGGAGTCTACCGCTAAATACATGATCATGGCGCACAACAACACCCACGATGATCATCACGAGACTCAACGGGGGATGTCAATTGTTCCATATGGGAGCAACCGGGAGGTAGTACTGTCAGTATGTCTATTCCATATCTCGAGTGTCGTAACTAAACCATCTCCTCTCTATAGCCGCCACAATGATTCAGTCGTCGTGTTTGATCCACAGTCTAAACAGCTAGTCCTTCGCGATGCCTCGTCTGACGGCAAACTAGAGCTTGCCGATTGTCCTTACTGCCATCGCTCCTTGCGAAGAGAGGAAAATGGCCATGGCCACGAGCAACGCAGCCCAAGTCCAGGTGTGGCTGGAGGAGGCTTCGTCAGTCCGGAGTACTTCCGTATGCTACACCAAAGCCTGCCTGGTTCCGAGAATTCTTCGGCGCCACCATCTCCTCGAAGACGATTGGTACAACCAGTTGGCTATCGACATAGCTCTCCGATAAGTACTGGCCAAGGCTCAGACATCCCAAGCAGGCCGCCTGGCTCTCCCCCTTCTCCGTCTGGAATATCTTCTGCTGCGTTTAGTCCGAATTACTTTCAAAGATTCTTCGTGGAAGAAAAGGAGCTTGGGAGAGGAGGTAAAGGTGTGGTTCTCCTTGTTAAACATGTACTGGACGGTGTAACTTTAGGTCACTTTGCTTGCAAAAGGGTTCCCGTTGGTGACGATCACGAATGGCTAGAGAAAGTTCTGATTGAAGTTCAACTTCTACAGTATCTTTCTCATCAGCACCTAGTATCCTACAGGCATGTCTGGCTGGAAGACACCAAGCTGTCCAACTTTGGTCCTAGTGTGCCATGTGCTTTTATTCTCCAGCAGTATTGCAATTCGGGCGACCTCCATAACTGCATTATGAGTCCTGCAAAACCGTCCGACACTGCTCATCAGCTCAAGGAAAGATTAAGACGTCGTTCCAAAAACGAGCTGGAACCACCTCGAGAGCTGCGCGGTCGTAAGCTACAGTTTGAAGAGATCTATTCATTCTTCAAAGACATCACATCTGGCCTCAATCATCTTCACGTTAATGGCTACATTCATCGAGATCTCAAACCCAGTAATTGCTTGTTACACGATGCGGGAAAAGGGCTCAGAGTACTGGTCAGTGACTTCGGGGAGGTCCAAGTGGAGCACATGGTTCGCAAATCTACGGGCGCCACTGGCACCATATCCTACTGCGCGCCAGAAGTGCTTCGACGCAAGTATCCCTCGGGTGCCTACGGCAACTTCACCACCAAATCCGATATCTTCTCTCTAGGGATGATACTCTACTTTCTTTGCTTCGCTCGACTACCATACCGCCACGCCGACAACTTCAATGAAGAAAACGAAGATCTAGACTTACTTAGGGATGAAATCACATCTTGGAGCGGCCTTCACGACGAAAGAAAAATGCGTCCCGACCTCCCAGAAAAACTCTACACCTTCCTCCGCCGCCTCCTCTCCCTTGATCCAGCGGACCGACCCAGCGCCGAAGAAATCTTATACGGCATTAAAACTGGTTCTGGCCTCGACGAAATCTCAGACGCCCGTCCGCCATCCAACCACGCCTTCGACGACCTCCGCAAAAGTTCCCGTATCTCACCGATCGATAGCCCTCAATCCGGGACCCCAATGCCCCAAACCCCAACTCGCAAAATGTCCACCGGCTTCGTTCGTCCTGGCGGCCCTGCCAAGCTCCGCCTGAACTCGTACCCCAAAGAGCACACCTGGGGCTCCCCAACCGCCGAAGACGAGAGCCCGACAGCCACAAGCCCCAGCCGAAGTCTCGTGGTGCAAGACCGCTATCCTTCCCCAACCAAAATCCGCAAAATGCCGCAGCTCGAAGCACCATCCCCACGCCCCCTAGCATTCCGCCTGGACGTGCATAACCCAGCCGTTCAGCGCACCCTGCACGTAGGCTTGCTGCTGCTCAAGATCTTCTCAGTTAATATGCTTTGCGCGCCCATGGCCGCAAATCCGCTAATTGCGTATCCGCTGCTTTTTCTTGCGGTCCTGGATCTGTGGCTTAGTAGCGCTGGGCCGGGCGTTTCTATCCTTCTTATGCTTGTTCATGTCACGGTCCTCTTGGGCGCGAGAGTGGGGGGCGTGCTGTGCATGGCGCCGGTTCGGGTTTGGGAGGGGATCTGATGGAATTTATTGTGATACCCAGTGTTTGTATTTGTTTTGCTCAAAGCTAAGGTGCTCGTATCTAGAAATGAAAAGGGAAGCTACGCATTGCGCCACTGCATCAGCCGTATCAAGAATCGAACCTACTGTCAATAACTAGATATTCTTGCTCTCAGACGCTCATGTCGTATGGCTCTAGTAGATAGGGATTTCAGGTTGTAGTAGAGTGCCGATTCCGTAATCGACGAAATTGGAAGTGGGGAAATGCTGGTTAAGGGTACTTGAATGGCTGTATCGACAGTTCAGACTGGCTGGATAACAACGGATCTTTTTTCGTAACATTTGATGTCCATCTAAACTCCCAAGCTACTCTAGCTACTAAATCAATATAATATGGTATCCCTCCCTCCCCCCCGTTCCAAAAACAAACCACTACTCCACCTCCTCGAACCTCCCCTCCCTCACCGCCCTCTCAACCGGATTCACCACCTCCACAACCCCCGTCGCCTTCAGCCGCTCAAACAGCACAAACAGCTTCTCCGCCTCCCGCTCCTTCTCCTCATCCGTCATCTCCGGCCCCTCATCCCTCGGCTCCATGTCCCTCCTCTGTCCCGTAATCGGGTTGATCTCCTGCCCATCCACCGTCGTCGTGACTTTTTCGCCGAGATCTTCTGCTGCTCCGCTATCGCTCGCATTGTTGTTGTTGTTGAGGGTGTGCGAGGGCATGGGGATGTTGTGCGTCATGAGATAGCCCGAGGCGAAGCCGTAGCCGACGTTGCGGACAAAGGTTGTGGCGTCGGCGTCGGAGAGCTCGAAGAGCAGGCTGGAGACGGATTCGCGGATGGTGGGGGCGGCCGGGGAGGTGGAGAGGCGGAGGAGGAAGGAGGCGAGGGAGGAGGAGGTGCCGAGGGGGTGGGCGCGCTCGGCGTTGGAGGGGAGGAGGGCGGTGCGCAGGTGGGTTGCGAGAGGGGGTGGGGCGTGGGCGTGGAGTTTGCGGATGAGGGTGATGAGGGGGGTTGCGAGGGTTTCGAGGTCTTCGTCTTTGTAGGTGCGGACAGCGAGGTCGAGGATTTGGATTAGGCGGGTGGTGTTGAGTTGGGGGGAGGAGGCGGGGAAGAGAGGGGAGGGGGTGGATGGAGGGAAGTCGAGGTTTAGGAGGGAGTTGATTAGGAAGGTGATTGGTGGTTGGAGAACGGGCGAGGGGATTTCGGTTCGGGAAAGAATCTTTAGGATGTGGGGAAGGGATTCGGTGAATTTTGGAGCTTGTTGGGGATAGAACTGGGTTAGATTGAAGAGCAGTTTCATAGTCTCGGACAGCGCTTGCGTATGTATTGGGGTGGGAACGGCCTGGGGACTAATTTTGGAGTAGCCTTTGGAGTGGCGAGCAATGTTCTGCTCCTTGTGAGCGGTAATTTGGTTTTCATTGCATAGATTCTCACCTGATTAATGCTCTCTGCTAAATGGTGGCTGTTGAAAAGGTCATCGAAATCCAGTTCCGTGTCGTAGGTCGATAGAAAGAGCACCCGAGATGTAAGCAATTCATCCTCCCGATTGTTGTTCTGTACATTATGAGGCTTGGAGATTCAGATACTCTGTTCGGAATCTGCTTTACCTTCATTCTTTCCGCAGCTTTACTGGCATAGCCTAGGTCAACAAACATCTGCCTCGTTTCACTTTGCAGCAACAAGACATTGGCGAGGCACTTGAGAGCTGCACGTGAGGTCTCGAGAGAATCGTCATCAAATCCATATCGACAGAGTAACTTGATGGCCTGCAAAGAACAATCTATTAACTATCTTGTCCATATACCTAAGTATTGGACGCCTAGTGTAGAATACCTCTTTGTTCGATAACCATCGAGCATCATCAGGCGTAGTTACAAGCGACTTCAGCTGTGCCAAGGCATTTTTCCTTTCTGCAAGGATCACGGCGATCAGAAAGATGCGGTTGCAAACCAGCAAGGTGCTTACGTTGTGTCTCTATATTTTGCTCCACGGGGTCGCCTCCAAGGACGTCGACCAATCCTATTATCTCTTTCTTTTTTGCTGCTGGCATAATACTGTTAATGTCTGTGGACAGAGCACGGCTGATAGGGGGCGTCGGTGCTGACCTGAACCACTGGGCATGGGGCTTGTTGGCGACATTCCTGCACGAGTACTGAACTACTTTACATACGTAGGCAGCACGGAACAAGCCTTGCCGAGAACGAACGTCCGGGGAGCCTTGAGTAGGATGATAAGCAACAAGAAGGAGGTCGACAAGGGGTGTCAAAGCTTTGTTCTTTCCCCTATGTAGGTGACAGTCCCGGAACAATATTAATACATCATGTAGTGCAGCATTAGCCTTCGCATGGGGCTCAGGAACTGAAAAGTGACCAATCACAAACCTGCAAAGTGGAGAGGGGTGGAAGACGGGTGGAAGACGGGGGGGTGGAACCAGTGGAGCGGCCGCTAGGAAGACTTTCCGGAGCTTCCCCACACTTCCCATTGGTTTGACACTCGTGGCACTTTCCACTTTACGCGGGAATGGCGCTTGACTTCGAGCTCATCCCTGCACGCGTTCTTTCGTGTCTGCAAGCACCTGCAAACGCCCGGGAAATAAATAACTGATACGATGGCTGGTCACAACCAGAATCTGGGGACTTGGGCTTGCATGTTTTTTTCCAGCAGTGCTACTTTCAATTGTTGCAATGTGATGTTAGCTTTATGGACATTTGCTCTAATAGAGGCTGCTCAACACGGCCATGGTGGACGTGGCTCGGGGACTGGCTTCGTTCTCAACACGCCCGCCAACTCCTCCGAGAGAACGCAATGACACCATCACAGAGCTCGCCAATGACAACCACGCCTACTTCAACAGCATAATACAGCAGGCGGTCTTGGATACGCCGGACGACTCACCATCATCTTCGGGGGAATACTTTGGAAGATCCCTTGATAAAGGCTCGAAAAGGGTGGTGTTTTCGCCGTGGACCAAGTACCACAAGCCCTTCAGCCTCGGTAGCAAGAATGCCGTATTAGATGGGAACATAAGACCTCTTCCCCCCTCACGAGATTGCCAATCCTCGAAATCCATACTCAAACGCTACATCGAGACCGCAATAACCCCAGATACAAAGCAGCCTCTGGCGGTCGACCCTAGTGATACCCCCGCCATGCTTCGGTCCACGATACAGCATCTGGCAAGTGTTTCACGGAGCTCCCGCCTCGATGCCTACATGACAATACTTGGATGTCTGAGCGCTTATGATGATGTTCCAGACGCTCCAGCTTTGGCCGAGAGGCTGCTTGAGTTGACAGAATTCATCCGCCGGGATATATCTGCTACAATGGAAGCGACTGGTGCACCTGATACGCAACTTGCTACCCAGGCACTCAAGCTCCTTACGACACTGCTCTGTACCGGTAAATTGGGGAATTCCATTCCTGAAGAATTTTCGTTATTTATTACAGATCGATCAATATCTGTTCTTGAAGATCGGGATATGCCAAAAATAATCGTCAGCCACTACATGCAACTCCTTGCGAAGCAGAATTTCTCGTCGAAGGTTATGAGCAACGATCGGGTTAGCCGACTTCTCTCGGCGTTGGACAAAGTTGCAGATCACGTGAATGGCAACCGCGTGGTGGGCCATAGACTCATGATATATCAAAGACTGCTTACACAAACCAAATCATTGATGAAGCTTCGAGTTGGAGAGTGGATGGACCATCTCATTGCTGGAATGCTGAGTTCCCTCAAAGAGATCCGGTCTCGCGCCATCACTTTCGGACTAGAAGCTGGGCTTGCATTGGGAACGACATCTACGGTCTCCCAAGCCTGCATCGATGTCTTCAACAGAATATCTCCAGAGGGAAGGAAAGTAATAGATCTTCTTACCTTCCGCTTGAATGAAATGGTTGCCAGCAAAGAAGATGGTATCCACGCTCCACAGATCTGTAGTGTTGCGATCCTTTTTCTTCGAAGTCGACGGCGTCAAATCGAGCGCTGGGAACACCTTAAAACATGGCTGCAGATAATACAACGATGCTTCAATTCGAGCGATGCCCATGTCAAGTTCCAGACTAATATGGCCTGGAACAGACTGGTATTCGCAGTCAATCCTGACATTTCTACATCATCATCCATGGTAAAGATGCTCCGACAGCCACTTGTATCTCAGCTGAGTCGGAACACTAACGACAAGCATTCAAAAAACGCAAAACATATTGCTCGTTCCAGTTATTGTAACCTGTTATACTACACATTTCGTCCGGTACCTACACATGCGCAACTCGATCAATACTGGGAGGAATACGTATCTCAAATCATCCCGAGTAGTTTCTCAGCAAGCAAATCCGACATGAACCACGCTTGTGAGATACTGGCAGCACTGTTCAAAAGCACAGCACCCAAGGTTTGGGATGAGAATAGAGCTAATACGGGCGTACCTATTAAAGCAGAGGATCTTCCTTGTCTTGATTCCAAGTGGATTCGCCAACGAGCGGCAAACATTCTGACAACCTTTGACAAGATGCTCGACGCCACGGACTGGCAACTTGATACAGCGGAAGAAGCACCCATTGTGCTAGCCTGGCGGAACTTCACGGCAGCTGTCGGCGAGGCAGGTACTAAAGAGGTCAAAGTTTCGATGGAATCACTGACAGCTGTGGCTCAAATCCTTACAACAATCAAGCGTCTCTGGGAGCGAAGCTTGAGGCAGCAAGAGGCGGCCGAAGATCGAGACGTTTTACAGACTATACAGAGGGTTGGTCTCCTCATCCATGAAGCAGTGACTAAAATAGGATCAATGCCATTTACTGAGAGGAGATTGGTCCAAAGCTCCCGAGATACGTTCGAAGCAGCTGAAACGCCATCAACTCGGTCAGGTCGACACCAGGGACCTCTTAATTCACCGATACTACATCTACTGCATATGGTCAGCTCTGGGGTGGGAGACGGTCCTGTCAGCCAAGCTTACCAGGATTTGGTTGGAAGTCTCGTACACATTGCGCTACAGTCTGCAACATTTAGGCGCTCTAAGCTCGGAGTCTTGCGAGATATGGCTCGTCTCATATCGACAGAAGGTGAACCCCACTCACCAGCAAAGCTTTCTTTGTGGCGGTTCATTGCCGAGGCTACCAGGTCCGCCATTACAGTGCCAATGTCGATCGACAACCACAACGACAGCCCTCAGTATGCGGGTCACGATTATCGAGAAGCCATTAAGATCCTTGAAGTTGGGCTTCAACTAAATGCCGTTGAAAACCTCGATGCATGGCTGAGTTTAAGCAATGCTATAATTGATCTTCTGCATAATGAGGTTGGTGACGGAGGTGTCATTTTGATCTTCACGGAGCCTCTTGCACACGCTGTGATCCAAACCGGCCGCTACGCTTGCAACGACTTCCTCCTGAATTGCGCTACCGCAATATTGAACACAGTGACTTGGCCACAATCTCGGCAGGTTATGGAACGAGCACAAAAGGTCCTATGGGGCACAAGCTTGGCCTTGCACAAAGCTCAGCCTCTGGATTCTTTCAATAATCTCTACATGATGGTGAACAATCTGCTTGGCGACATGTATCAACAGCTTGAGTCGGAAGGTTCCGCAACCATGATTTCATTCCTCGCAGCTGTCACAACATTTATCTCCTCATGTCCTCTGTCACTGAAGGTCATACTACTTAAGAGGATACAGCAGGGACTAGGCCTCTGGGTCGAGGATGCCAAATGTCTAATGACCCACTCCAGATCCGATCCTAAGTCGGATATAGTTTATGCTGAAGTAAGTGACGGACATACTACTGGATATAGACCCGCTAACCTTAGCAAACAGGCCAAGAAGCTTTGGACTGCAGTCACCGTCGCAATCAAAGCAGTGCCCAAATCTGACAACGCACTGTTGACAAGTATCCAAGATTTGATTGTGTCTAGCTTGACAAGTCGTCATCAAGCCATCATGAACGAATCTATAGAATTGTGGAACTGCACTTTCGGGAATGCAGAGTTCCTGGAGTATCGTGATGATTTACGGACTGCTTTGTCCAAGTTGAAATCCGTGACTGAGATGCAGCTGCCAAATTTCCCAGAAGATGATGTAGAGGTGAGCGAAGTCAAAGCCTCTATGGAAAATAACTTTAGAAAGAGTACTGATAGTTCAAGGTTATGTCATCGCCCATTCGTTTCATCGAGTCCCAGGATAGTGTAGACAACCTGCCTGATACCTCGGTCGGTGGTTTTGGGAACCGGACGGCAATGATGAGGGACACGACTCCGAGACCTTTTACAGGGTCTTTAACTCAATTCTCAGCATCTTCGCCGAAAAGCTCGTCCCGGCGGTTAGCCGAGAAAAAGACGACTCCCACGGCTCGCCTGCGTCACAATGATTCACAGGTCCACTTCGCTGCTATAGAATCATCGTCTCCTCTTGCCCCTTACGCCGATGGCTCGCAGCTTCTTACCGAACGTCAGAAGGAAGTCAAAGAACGTCAGAGGCGCGAGGCCACAGCAATCTTCCCGGACATCAGGTCTAGTCCCAGATCAAGGTCACGAACTGGAGATAAGAGAAGCCCGCCAAAGCTGGTCCTCAGCGGGAGTCAACGTTCGCATGCAAACCTAGATGCCGACGATTCCTCTCCAGTATTACCTTCTGATGACGCTCTAATGAAGGATGTCCTCGGATCATCTCCGACACCCAGGTCAAATAGGAGAGTCACGCTTGACCTGGGCTCGGATTTTGAGCCTCCATCTTCGCCGCCAGCAGCGCCAGCAGTTGTAGCAGCGGTGCAGCAGTTGGCCCCACCTCTTATCCCATCGCGGATCATGCAAGATCAGGTTAAGTCTACGAACCCAGAGGAGAATCTCCCAGGAGCCGAACCAGAGATCGAAGAGGTCCGCCTACCTCGTAAGGAGCCTATTTTGGTCCAGCACTTGGAAGAGGCTACTGTAGGCAAGCGACCAGAGACAGTAGTCCATAACACGAACCCTAAACTAGAGGGCAATACGTCAAACGAAAACGATCGCATCCGGTCAGACATCCTTCCCTTCTCAGAGGTGGACATGTCTGTCGATGCACCATCCGAGCCAGTCGTGGAAACTCCAGCTACCGAAAGCGGTGCCAAGAGTAGTTTGGTCGAAGCTGCGAGCTTTTTGTCAGATCCACCTGTCACGTCGTATGCTCACGAGGAGCCAGATACTCTCAAAATTATCCAACGGGTCGCTACACCCATTGCATCATCTAACGCGTCAACAAGGGCTCAAGGCCATGCGCCGCCTTCCCCAGAAGCTAAGATCAGTAGCATCATTGATTCTTTTTACGACGAGTCGACATCATTCTACTCGAACGAGGATAACCAGATTGCAGCCCAGCTGGTCAACGACTTGGAGCGTGCGTCGCAACAAGCCAGTCCTCAAAAGAAGGAGCATTCCGGAGCAAACAGTCAATTGAGGAAAAGGAGAAAACGGAAGATTGAATCCGGGAGTTTACGGAGAAATCCCAAGAGAGTCAAAGCTGCCCAAGGTATTGAAGTGGTTGTCGAAACACGCAAGCCTGGTGATATCAATGAATGTGTCATTGTCGACCACCGTCGAGCAGTGACCAATTTCTCACCGTTGCCGCAAGAGATCAAGCAAGAGCGGTCGCCATCGCCTTCTGGAGACATTGCAGCTGTCACAAAGGCACTCAAACTCAAGGCGACTCCAGTTCGTCGCACCAGAAGTTCAGCAGGTGGTGCACCTACAATCGAGAACCTTGTACCGCCATCTAGGAGAAGAAAAGTCGGAGCTTATCAAGTCAAAAGGGAGAGCGATGGCGACGGCGGAGACATTGTACCGCCACCAATCGCGACATTGGCGACATTGGCGGATGAGGCTCTTCCTCGCGCCTTACGAAAGCGGTCGAGACAGTTGAAACCGCAAGAAGCCGAGTTTCCGCAAGTGGCAGGATCGGCAGGGAATTCACTCGATGAGGAGGAACATAATCCGAAACGCCAAGCCAGGGATACCGCTCGGCATCTGAAGGAGCAAGATGCTGTCATGCAGCAGGACGACGATCCTGAGGCCCCACATGCAGCGACGTCATCCGCCCAGCCATTGTTGGCTTCTCTCCGGATGTGGATTGCGGACGTTCAGCGGGCGGTTCTGGAGCCAGAGGAGGAGAGGGAAGTTGTCAGTTTGATGTTTGAGTCCATCCAAGAAGTCCATGAGGCAGGCCGTCGCAACACCGGAGTATAGAGGGGGTTGTTTGGTTCTCTACTGACTGCTTCCATCGTTTCGGCGGGCATAGCGCGGTGGGGTTAGCGGGAAAATGTAGATCAGATGATACCTACCAAATGCCACACACCCTTTGGAGCCGTGTGTAATTAACGTTACACAAAGCACTGGCAGATGACCGAAATCTCAACAAAATGGTACCCACCGATGATGTCTGTTCTGGCTGTTCTACTCTCTAGATGTTGTGATAGGAGCCAACAGTTTGACCGGCTCAGTGGCCGGGTGCCGACAGGATCCCCCAATCGGGCCTAATGCGCATGCGACATGACGCTAGCAAGGAACCCCTGCGCGTGGAGATCCCGGCCCCGCTGTTTCATCTTCTCGCCAACAGCCCACCAGCCGTCGCACCAGGCCACCTTTGGCTTCGATCACCTCGGTTTGTAAGGTAAGTAAGTGCATTAATGATTCACTCGTAAGCTAGACGAAACATAAGGTATGGCATTATTCATTCCGGACTTCTTGGTGCATTTTGCTTTCTTCTTCACTCCAGACAGCACGTGAGTAGATTCTTGTCTACTTTAATTCTCCCTCTCTCTTTCTCTCTCTCTCTCTCTCTCTTCTCCTCTCTCCCCCTCTTCCTCTTCCTTCTTCCTACAACTCAGATATATATCTGAGACGAGCACGTTCAAGATGGACAATTCAATGAAGTCCGGCAGCATGGACCGTTCGAAGAAACCGGCAGCTATCCCGGTGTCACCATTTGCACCTACCCCTCAGGTCACCATTTCAGAAGACAACTCCCGCGTCACCGCCAATCTACCCACCGGTGAACGGGTCGAGATCCTGCTGTATGGAGCTACCGTCATCTCGTGGAAATCAGCCAATGGCAAAGAGAACCTTTTCCTCAGCGAAAAGGCTCACGTGGACGGCTCTAAGCCAGTGAGGGGTGGCATCCCTATTGTTTTTCCGGTAGGCTCGTCTTGCCCCCACAAATGACCGAAGCTATGCAACACTTCTATCTGTCTCAATTCACAACCCTAAGCCTTGTGATCAATCTTGAAACACATGGAACTATTCACTAACCGCCCATTCTCCAGGTGTTTGGTCCACCCAACAAAGATCATGCAACAGGCCAGCTACCTCAACATGGGTTCGCCCGTACCTCTCGCTGGGAATATCTTGGCAAGTCCTCCTCCGAGTCCTCGGCTCTGTCCAAAGGTAGTGGCGATTCCTCGGTCAAACTGGATTTCGGCCTTTCGAATAGCCAGATTGGAGACGCCAAATGGGACTACCCGTTCGGTCTAACGTATTCGGTGACGTTGAGCAGCGAAGAACTAGAGACAAGCCTAGTGATAAGAAACCCAGGGGAGAAGAGTTATGATTTCCAGGTCTTGTTCCACAGCTATTTCAGAATCGACGTAAGTTTCAATGTCCGGAAGACAACCTTAGGTTCTCAAAGATGCTTACCCCCGTTCCCCAGGACATCTCCCACACCACAATCACCGGCCTCGAATCCGCCCCCTTCCACGATAAAGTTCTCAAAAACCCCACCTCACCCCCCGCCGAATCCCCCATCAAAATCTCTTCTGAGACGGACCGCGTCTACACCACCGACCCGTCCCAACTCATCACCGTGCTCGAAAACGGAAAACCTCGGTTCGAGTTTACCCGCGACATGCTCCCTGACGTCGTAGTGTGGAACCCCTGGGATGCCAAGGCGAAGACTATGGCGGATTTCGGACCAGAGGGCGCGTACCATCATATGGTGTGTGTGGAGGCCGGGAGCGTGAGTGCGTGGAATACGCTTGAGGCTGGGGATACGTGGGAGGGCGGGCAGAGGATTAAGGCGATTCTATGATGTCACGGTTGACGAGCTTACGAAGATGCATGATGATGATGCATGACTGAGTGGGGCATTTGACAAGAAGGGGAAAAGTGGAATTTCCTGCCATTTCGGTGGTAGCTTTTTGGTGAACTTTTTGGTCGTGGAGCTGGAGGCTATGATAGAAATGGTTAATGACGATTATGAGCCAGAGCATGACCCGTACCAGTGTGTGTAACCGATACATGCAGTACTAATGTGAGACCCACAGGCACCATCCCTTATATTACCAGTCTCGATTTAGCGAAAAGACAAGGGAGTGTCTACGGACGCAACAAAAAACTCGTTTCCCCGTCCAAGCTGAGCACATCTCTCCCTCTCTCTCTCCCTCCCTCTTTTTCCCAACCAACACTGCTCCACTACTACATCCCCACCGTCCGTTATCTTCCCCCACAACACCCCAACTACTTCCAGATCATCATCTTCTTCTTCACTTCCATTCTGCTACTATTAACCGTCTTATACGCTAAACGGAAAAAAACACTCTCTCTACCTCCTCCAAAGCCCCTATTCCCAAAAAACCAACCCGTGGCTTAATCCAGCATCAAAAATCCCCATATCAGCAAAACAAGACCACATCCAAACGCGCTCTGTGGGTGATGTGATGATGGTGGGGGAGGTTGTGCTTGGTGATGACTTTCGTCCTTTTTTTTTTGGATGGGTGGGGTTTGGGGGACTGGTGAGATTGAAGGGAGAAGAAGGGTGATGGGATGGAAAGGGAGGGGAGGGAAGGGAAAGAAGTGAATACGCCGAAGGGGGAAAAAGAGGGGGGAAGAGAAGGAAAAATGGAAAGGGAAAGGGAGCGGGAAATGATTAAAGAGTGAGAGAGAGGGAGGGACAAGTGATGATGTGCTTCTGATTTCGTATTTTCGCATATGTGTTTTCTTAAAACGATCTGATACTTTCGAGATTTTTCTCACTCGGGTCTCTCGGATAAAGGAAAGTAAGTCACTGTCTTATGTTGATGACATCAGTTCTGATTCTGTTTGATTTCTCCTGCTCACCCTCTAGCTTCTCAGTTTATATCCATCTCCACCTCCATCTTCACCCTCCACCAATACCCCATCCTCTCTCCCATCCCATCCCATCCCATCCCATCTTTCCTCTTTAAAAAAAACCCCCATAATATCACACACACACCCAGCAACCCAAGAACCCAAAACTTATCCAACGATACCTTTTATACGACATGTCGGGTTCTTTCAGGAGCGAAGGTTCGGTGTCGGAAAGAGAGAGAAGGGGAAGAGAGGGGGGTTTAGCGGGACCGGGGGG
>JAABUL010003156.1_pt1 | contig 25136 bp, 13 predicted proteins | sample 5559151 | NCBI WGS metagenome assembly JAABUL01 (sample SAMN10711876, study PRJNA513368) | rock metagenome | isolation source: Antarctica rocks | place: Antarctica: Victoria Land, Pudding Butte sud | reverse complement strand
ACTAATATAAATAAATATAAATAAAAATAAATAAATAAAAATAATATAATATTTTATAAGGATTTGTAAAAATAGTAAGTTTAGTAATATTTAATTATATTAGTTAATTAGCTAGTAGAAACCTATATATCTCTTTTATCTTTTACTAAAAAAGAGTTAAGATAAAGATTAAGATAATTTCTAAGGGACTTCCTAGGGGTAATTTAAGGATATTAAGGGTAGATTTATCCCTATTAATAAGTAAAGTAACCTTTATTAATAAGTAGCGGGTACCCGTTTTTTTAATAAGGCGGGGCGGGGCGGGTATATTAAAAGTTAGAATAGGTAAGGACCTTTATAACCCGCTCTAAAACCCGCCCCGCCTAGCTTTAAGGCGGGTACCTAGAGTGGGTACCTATACTTATTCCGCAGCGTAGTTATTTTAGGACTTAAGTTAGATAAGCTTAGATAAGCTTATACTCTAGGATAATTTAAGGTATTTCTAATACCAAACGGCTAAGCCTTACTAAGCTAGATAAGCTTACTAGAAGCGCTCTAGTAGATTTCTATTCTACTTAAAATAAGATGAAAAAGTTATTTTATCTAAGTAATAATAAGTAGTTATATACTTATTAACAGAGAAGGCTTTATCTTAATCTTATAAGAATATTCTTAGAAAGTCTCTTAATAAATATTCTAATTTATAACTTAACTATTCTTTTATAAAATCTATCTATTTCTTCCTTTATAAAGTAGGTAATCTTTTATATATTAATGAATATGAAGATTCTATATAAATTTTTAAGGCATTTTTTTTAAATTTATAATTATATTCTAAATTAATAGGAAAATTATAGATATATATTTACTTATATTAAGAATAGTTATATTATAATCTCTCTTTATTATTGAATTTATTATAAGGAAAAGTTAAGATCTTTATAAAGTCTTATAATTTATTATATAATAGACTTAAAGTAATAAAATTAATATTGAATTCTTAATATAAAAGATATAAAAGATATTTCTTATTAATATTTCTTAAATTAAATTAGGATAAAGAGTATAATAGTTATTAAAGAATATTTAAGTTTATATAACTAAGAGTTAGTATAAGGGATTAGCTATTAATTAAGGGAACTTAAGTAAGTAGTATTAATACTATCTACCTACTAGATTTTATTTATATTCTCTATTCTTTTAGACTTTAAATTATATATATTTAGTTACTCCTATTAGCTTATTTTAGGATTATTCTATATATATATAACTAGGCTTATTTATTCTAGGATTATATTACTTAGATATAAGGGGGTTTAAGATATTAGAGCTACTTTAGAAAGCCTTATACTTATTATATATAAGTTAATAGTAATAGACTAGTCGCTTAATAGCTAAATAATAAGATATTTATATATTATTATTAGTAATATACCTTATTATATAATAGATATTTATAACGTATAATAATATATTTATAGTAATATCTATAAAAGATAATATTATACTAATAAAGAAATATTTTCTAATAAAGATAAGATCTTCTTTCTAAATACTAACCTAGGTATCCGCCCCGCCCCGCTTTTTACTCGGGCGGGTCACCCTTAAAACCCGTCCTAATCTCCGTCCTACCCCGCCCCGCTCCGAGGCGGGTATCCGGAGCCGGTAATCACCCGGCCCCGTTCCGCTGCGTGACGCTAATTCTATATCGAACAACTACTGAGATTTTGTAGACATTCCAGGTTTATGGAGAATCATTATTGTACAGTAACCATGGTGCCTTCGCTGTAGAATCCAAAAGCCGGCAGAAGATATAACGTCGTCAGCCAAAGGTTCCAAAGCCGAAAAGTCCTTTTGTCATCCCCTACTCCACGCAACATCAGCGTCCTCAAGGCCACCAAGGTGCCCAATACCAGCGTTGGCATGCAGGCTATGGATTCCAGACGCCAATAATGCAGGCCCAGACAGGACCATGCAGTGACTGCCAGGGCCAATGTCAGCCTGCTTGGCCAATCGCCAATCACAAGAGGAACAGTTTTACGACCACGAACTCTGTCACCCTCTTTATCTTCCATGTCTTGGGAGTGAACACTAGTAACGACAGCTCCTCCTATGATGCTGAACCACTGTGAAAGCAGCGATTTCCCTTCCAATGGCAGCGATTGCCCATAGACTACTTCCATCGCCCCCGAGGCATAACACAGAAAGCCACAAGCGTTGATGAAGTTGCGTATCAAGGGAGAACGATCAGCCCCTCCAAGATCATTGTACCAGCAGCCGAGAGCGATGAGCAAAAGACATTGCCTGAGGCCCCCAACATGAATACTAATCACTATGGCAACGGGGTATAGTCCAAGCATCCACCTCTTCGCGGTCTTTTCGGTCAGTCTTTTTGCAGGCATAGGGCGCCATGATTTATTGATCGAGTCCTCGGCCTCGGATAACGGCTGTCTCTGGTTGTCGATCGAGAATGGGAGAAGATTACACCAGATCCATACCACCGCATGCAGCGTTCGACATACGACTGATGCAGGCGGCACTGATGGTATGCCAAACATGTTTGCACAGAGCGCATTAAACACGCCGAACATTGTTGAAGGTCCGAGGATCGTTTTGAGGTCGCTGAAGGTGAAGAGCCACAAAGTATAAAGATTATATCCCAAGTTCACGCAAGCCTTGTGGCATTTCGTGGTCAAGCTCGTTGAGGACCATCTGAGCTTATCGTTCAGATGTACGACATCCATATTCTAGGTGAGTTTGAATAACGCTGGTTTAATGTTTGGAGAGGAGAGCGTGCAGCAGCAACATCTCAATCACAGAGATGTCGAACCAGGATACTAATGGACCGAGACTATCTGGAGTTACAGCTCGGGGCTGTGACACCTGCTGCTCCTCAGTAGGATCCATAAACTACACTGCCACTCTCTGCGCTGTCGCTGCTCGAGCTGGACACATAAACATGGTGGTGGTGTGGCCCAGTGTGGGCCTGAAAAGCTTCTTGCACACCCTGCAGCTGCAGTCTCTTCCAAAAACGATATGAGGGGACACATAGCCCCAATAGGTCGGCTGACCGGGGCTCAAGATCGATCTGGGCTCGCATTAGGCGGAACATCAAGAGGGACGCTGTGATACTTGTCGCTGCCGAGTTTACGTGGCCGACGATCTTATTCCATCATCTGTTGCAAATCCTTTATGCCCTGCATATCAGTGAACATGGTTTTCAGCCGTCAGTCGTGCGAGATGACGTCTTTTTCAGAATCCTGCACGTCCTTGTGGCGATTCTCCGACCCACGGTGACCATCCCATTGGACTCTCTATTTTGACCTGCATGGTGGCAACGAGGTCAAGGGAAAGGGCATCCTCCGCTGCCTGACACGAGAGATCTACTTCTAGGCTAAACGATTACGTTCTCATATGCGCATCCTTGCAAGAATGCCTGTTCGGCACAGCAGCCAATGAACATGCAAACAAAGCGCAATGGGCCTCTGCATCGAATCTTCAATCGAAGCTGCGTGCAAGGAAGACACAGAGGTTTTAGCATATCAAGGTTTATACCGATTACCATACAGAAAGCGTCACCAGGTACCCTTCATAGGCGATAGCATGGGTATAAACGGAGCTTTTTATACTGCTGCATCCGTTCTTTACGCCTATCTCGTGGCCAAAGCATTCAGAAGACAGTCTCGAGGTGAGAATACCAGCCGAAGACACCCGGGATGCGCGTTGAACTGGTCTTTCAAATCCCTCCATACTGCAGTGCCATCCTCACCTGGAGCATATGAGATGTTGAATTGTGACACCAGCAGTGCCACGACGCTGCGGACCTCGTTAAGAGCTAGCTGTTTCCCAATGCAATTATGTTTACCTGTGTATGGACTCGTCAGTCCAATGTCTTAACTCTAACAGTTGTGTAGACCATACCAAAAGAGAAAGGCGAGAAACCGTCTGCATTCTTGACTAGTTCAGGCTGTGAATACCACCGCTCAGGTATGAATTCCAAAGGCCGGACATAAGATGACTCGACTGTAAAGCATCAGCGACCTGCGGAAAGCCCGGATTCGACATACATACGGCGGCCTAGCGAGTATCTTGGTGCAGAAACTGTAACGTTGCCTGGTATATACCGGCCAGAGATATATATACCTTCGGGCGGTGTCTGCCGTAGTCCTCCTGAAGGGAGTGCGGGGTGTAATCTCAAAGCTTCGTTGATGATACCGTTCAGATGCTGCATATCTCTGAGAACTTGGCTGTCGCGCAGTGCCGCAATGGGTGGCAGTTCGGAGCGGATCTTGTCTTGTTGTGATGGATCTTGAACGATGTGGTAGAAGATCGAGACAAGAGTGGATGCAACCGTATCACTATTGTGCTCCTAAGCTTCAAAGAAAGTGTGAAGTTGATCGGAACAAGGCGGGTAATGGCTTACCTTCCGGCGACTACAAGTGCAAAAGCGTCTCCTCGAAGCCATCGCTGATCGTCGGAAGCTGAGCCCGCTTCTCGGCTTGCTTCTAGCAGCTTGGACATGACCTTTCATATTATCAGCTGATGTTCTGAGACTCCCAATGCTCACGTACTTACATCTGGTCTCTTTGGCTCGTACTAGCTTCCAAATCAGCGACACCAATAGCCTGCATTTGGACTTCTTACCTGCATCCGTTGCTCCAACTTCCTTGCTGACCATGACAAGAGGTCCTTGAAATTTCGAGCAACACCAGGTATGCTCATTCCAATCCGGACCAACCATGGCACTGGCGATAGCGGCCCAAGGAGGTCCATACCATCTTGAAGAAGCGCCACAGTAAAATGATTCTCATCGCACTTGAGCATGTTGAGTGGCTCTCCGAAGGCCAGGTCGCTCATCACGTCAAAGCTGAAGTAGTAGAACAGCTTGGAGACGTCGATTGGGCTCTCCTTAGAATTGCAAATATAGTCATGCAGCTGTCCCGAGAAGTACATCAAGCGCTCATTATATCCTACGAGCGCTTGAGGGGTTAACAGACGGCACATCTAATGCTAATGTCTTACCTGAGGAGCTAAAAGCCTTCTCCCAGACTCTGCGTCGTTGACTATGCAGAACCTTGTCTCGAGTCGTGGCAACAGACACCCTAGGTTGCATGATATCGTACCATGGAGCTTTCGAGCATTTTGTACCTATACCATCAAGAGCCTTAACGGCTTCTGGCCTGAAGATTGTTAACTCATTTGGACCTGAGGCAACTGTTAGTTCACGTTGATGGTCCAAGACACAACAACTTCCAACTAGCAGTGCATTGACTACTAGCAATGTACTTACCGGTACGGACGAAATCGCCATAGGTATCATGCATCTCCTCCATCAAAGCGAAATTCGTTGAACGTACGATCCTAAGCACGTTCCAAAGCTTCGAGGTTCGAGCCATGAATGGTCCTGGAAAAGCTCGCAAAGAGTGGAAGAACGCGCGATACGATAACATGCTGCCGAACAGACCGATGCCATAGGCTCCAGATATGAAGCATGTGGTAATCTGAGCTTCATAGAGGTGACCATTTTGCCCAAAAAGTTCAATACAAAAACCAAATACCAAAAAAAGCGAATAAGTCCGCAAGACTAAGGGCGCTTGAATATGATGCTCGCCATGTATAAAGTAGCCCAGGTGTGAAAAAACACCGAGGACTATTGCTCCACACGCTACTGAGGTAAGGAGCATTTTGGCAGAGAGAATCAAACGCTGACAGAGACAAAACAATAGCTTTTTTATAGCACTGCGGAGACAGCAATACCTATGTACAGCATGGTCGAGACCGATCCCTGGCAGGATCAATGATAGTTGTCTGGTAATCTGGAAGGCTAGCGTGACGGTAACTTTGTAAGAAACGAACCTTGGTATGCTTGGCATGCTTGGCATGTAAATAGTGCGACACGTAGACCACTTGTCTCTTAATCAATCAATCAATACACTCATGCATCATGAGCAGGCCAAACTTCCTCTATCTCTAACAACGTGACGGTCATCAGTCCTCGCATACCGAGCAGAAGCATTTGCCTCTCTTATCTTCCGCTTCCTAGAAGTCTCTTACTGTTTGACTCAGCCAAGTGCAAGGTTTGAACATGCTTAAGGAGCATTCGGACGTTGTAATAGTAAGTACTATCGGCCTTCCCACAGCATCCACGAGGTGTTTAGAACTGTTCAGGTCGGAGGCTCTCTGTCCGGCTTGATGCAAGGTATTGCCATCAAAAGACTCGGCCATAATGTCACGATACTGGAGCAGCACCTCTCCGATACCCGTGAAGGGCAAGCAGCCGGCATTGTCACGATGGAGCATTCTCACGCATTTATGACACGTCACGATCTACTGAAGCAACAACCGTACACGATCAACTGTTCGACCGTGCAGATCCTCGACACGAACCTTGAAGTGGCTCATAAGTTCAACCGACCCATGCGAATGTCGAGCTGGAATGTCTTGTACTATAGGTACAGAGCCAACTTTGACGGACTAAAATCGGCACACTGTCCTGAGCCGCCATCCGAGCCGACAAGCAGTGGTCGTGCAGTGTATGACCAAGGAAAACGTGTGACGAATGTTCACGAAGTCGGAGACAAGATCGAACTCGATTACAATGATATGATCTCGAAGACTCCTGGTCGCATCAAGGCGGACATTGTCATTGTAGCTGACGGATCAAATTCGTATGTGCGAGGTCTACTGCAACCTCATCTTCATCACACGTATGCGGGCTATGTCGCCTGGCGAGGCACTGTCCCAGAAGAAGAAGTCGCTCGGCAGACAAGAGACCTCTTGAAAAACAAGACCACGCTTCACACGACGCCGAATGGTTACATTGCTTTGTAAACCTTTCTTGACAGACGACTCCTTAGCATCCCTGATTTCGCTGACCTTGGCACAGATACAACATTCCCGGTGAAAACGGCACGCTTGAAGAAGGCAGACGCCTCTTCAACTTCGTCTGGTACACCAATCTGCCCTCGGAATCCCAGCAATTACAGGATGCTATGACCGATTCCGACGGCAACACCCATCGGCAGACCCTACCCATAGGGAAGATGCAGAGCAAAGTATGGGCAAACCAACGAGCCGCAGCCCGTAGCCTTCTCCCTGCCCAACTCTGCGATCTCATAGACCAGACGACCCAGCCCTTCATCTCCTCTATCTCCGACATTGACATCAGCCGTCCAAGCTTCTATGGGGGCAAGCTACTGTTCGTGGGAGATGCGCTTGTTCAATTTCGACCTCACGTCGCTTGCAGTACGAATCAAGCGGCGCTTGATGCCTTGCTCGTGGAGAAGTTACTGGCGGGGAAAATTGACTTGTCTACGTGGGAGCGACAGGTGCTCGACTATGCTTATGTTACTCGGCTACGCAGCATTACGTGGGGCGACTGGTATCAGGTTGGGTATGGCGCTTTTTTCTTCAGCAAAGCAAGGCATCTGATGGCGGTGGTGTGGCAGTCTGCCAGAAACCTACTCCGTTAGCTCTAGCTTGAGAATATTGAGCAACAAGTTCAAGTCGATGACTACCCGTATCAGTCCTACCGAGATCCTTTCTGGGTATCCTACGTACTCGGTCACATGTTGCCATAGCTATGGATTCGGGAAAGCGCTTGTATCGTGGTAAAACGACCGAAATTGGTTCCTAATCGATTCGCTATCAAGAAAGTCTTACGTCAATACGAACACCGCTGAATGTGAATGTTGATCTCAGCCCTTCTTCCCCGCTTATGGGGTGAGTAAACTACAAATTCAATACCCCGGTAATGCCAAAGTTTCGCACCGCGTAACCGCCGTGATCTACACAGCCCAAGTCAGCCTCGCAGGTTGCTGCACCTTCTCGATATCTGAAGCGGCGTAGCGTGGGATTGTTTCATCACTCGGCGCACGGATCCCGTCCGTATATGCCGGCTCCAGGGCTGACCTACATGATGCATGAAGCTGCGCAGGATGTTACATACAAAACGCATTGGGGTTGGTAGGGTGGACGACTGCTACATTGCCATGATTCCTCATCCTTCGTGGCGGCTAACTTACTTTTCACAGTGGTTTCAGAGAGCCACCCCGCCCAGACTACTGCAGCACATTTCTCACAATGTGTACGCTCAGCCGCTCAGCCGTTCCTTAGCTAGTTCGGAGTCGAAGTTATCCGATTCATCTCTTGTCGCCAGTCGGAGGTGGAAAGTGTACGCGAGATTTATTCTCTGTTCTTCCTTTTCAATATACATCATCCAGTCTCGTTTCGCTTTGGCGCCTACGAGCTCATGGGCTTCATTCATCCCTGATATTTGAGAGCCGTCGACTATGGCTGATATGATCCAGAGGGATGTGATCCCGCCTTCGAACACTCTTGGATGGACCGTCGTGGTACTCGACGTATTGTTACTATCTCTATCGGCGTGCGCTTTGGTTGTCCGCGTGAATTCGCGACACATTCAGCGACACAGCCTTTGTCTAAATGACTACCTAGCTATCCTTGCCTGGGTAAGGGCTTGCAGATCAATCAATCATGCTTCTTTGGCTGACCGTCCCGTAGCTCTTCTCGGCTGGACTGGTCTCCACAGCTGTCCTTGGTTCGATCCTTGATGCCATCGACTTCGTCGTCCATTGCTGATTGTACAAAGCCGTTGCTGAAGGGGCAGGACGGCACATGCAACACGTCAGTCCAATGAACATCCCGAAGATGTTAAAAGTAGAAACGTCCAAGAGGTATGCTCTGTAGCAACGCTGATGAATTACGTACAGGGATTCATAGCAGCTGAACTCACATGGATCGCCGCAAATACCGCCATCAAATGTTCGATCTTGCACTTCTATATTACACTATTTCGGCCAAGTCGACTCTTTCGTAGTGTTGCATTCTGTGTCATGGGCTTAGTGGGACTATTCGGGATGAGCGTCCTGCTATCTACATTCTTGAACTGCAGACCATTCGCCAAAACCTGGAATCCAATGCTACCAGGACATTGCGGCTCGAACACGGGACAGGTTCTTGCTACGAGCATCGTCAACGTTGTTATCGACCTGATCATCATCGTCTTGCCCATGCCGATGATATGGAGTCTTCAGATGGCGCAAGGCAGGAAGCTGGCGCTGACAGTCACTTTTGGCATGGGTCTCATGCACGTCTTCACCTCTGGACCTTGAAATTAAAGCTAATGCTGAATGCTCTAGAGTATGTGTCATCACGGTCATCAGAATCGTTCTGTCTACCCAACTCAACGTCCTTGACTTTCCGTACCATCTGGCAAGGATAGCGATTGTGACCGACCTGGAGCCACTGCTGGGAATCAACGTCGCCTGCTTGCCTCTATTCCCACCAACACTCCGGGCATTGCGGAGAAGCCGCCAGGGTATTACACCTCACAAATCGAGCCCGAGTGGTCGAACAGGACTTCTTCCGCGCAGCACCAAAAGCTCCGGCTTTCGTCGACATGATGATGCCTTCCCGCTCACTGATATCGAGCGTAGCGTTACAGATGTATATGCTGGTACGACTAGGAATGATTCAACGTCTCTACACGATGGTACTTCTGAGGGCACAGAGCAGGTCCGTACATCACCGGAGATCAAGGTCAAACATGGTTGGGAAGTCAAATCTCAGATCAGATAGTGTAAAGAATAAGAGGGCCTTGTTATAGTCTACTCGCGTTATCTCCTATCTATACCTCAATCCTCTCGATAGGTGATGGAAGCAAGGAGAGTTGGTGGCATAACTATGTATATAAGACTACGCATTAACGAAGCGGGTTTCGAAGCCTGCTGTACCGCTAGCATTCATGAGAATATTCTAGATTTTCCAGACGGTTACGAGACTAGAGTTGGGGAGCGGGGATAAAGGTTATTAGGAGGTGAGAGGTAACGTGTAGTAATAGCAAGGACTATATTAAAGGATTCACGTATTATCCTTTTAGATGAGGCCACTGCGGCTCTTAATACTGAGACGGAACAGCGCATCCATTTTACGTTTGAAAAGCTCTCTTGAGGCCGTACTACAATCATTATTGTATACCGCCTGTCTTCCATGGTTATAGTAGACCAGATCCTGGTACTACACGGTAGGTAAGCTATGGAGAGCGGCAACCACAACAAGCTACTCAACAAGCAAGGCCGCTACTTGCGTATGAAGTCCAGACAGATTAAACTCCATGATGACTAAAGTGCGGCCATGAGGGAGGCTAAGGAAACCTGATGGAGGTTAGGATGAAGTTGTAAAACCCTCCGAAGACCGATCGTCAGACTACCTAAGGAGGTCTAACAGGGATATATACTTCGTAAAACTTATAGTTAACACGGCTCTTTCAGATATATCTATATTCTGGAACATTAGCCTTTATAAACAAGACACTCTATCTTAAGCCTATTCCATAGCCTAATGTAAGCCCAAGGCTATAGCTATAATAAACGATACCTGGAAGCGTACCTCTAGCAATAATCATCTGTAGAGTACGCCGGCTCGCGTGTATACGCGTGTATATCATTAATTCTTATAATCTACTAATTAAGGATTACATTCCGAATACATTAATATATATTAAAGTCTTGAAATTCGGATATATCTAGAATATCGCCTACAGACTACTAATAGTTAACTCTATTCCTTAACATCTTAAGGGGGCCTTAATAAGACCCCTTATATTAAGAATACTAAGTATTTACTATATATATTCATTATCCTTCTTATATATACAAAGTCTTATAAAGGATAGTACTCTTTATACATTAGGTAAATTTACGCTAAGCTATCTAAAAATACTTAGTACGACTAGTATTTCTCTTTACTTTACTTATAATATTTAGCTTGTATACTAGGTACCTTCTATATTCTCTTCAGTAGTCCGCCTCTAACAAGATTAACTTCGGATCTCTGAATACAATATCCAGCTCGTCTAAATTCGCGATCGCAACATTTCTAACTAGATCCCGTGGAAGAGGAGAGAGCTTAGATATTGATTACTACTACCTTATTATATATATACTTATATATTAACTTCTATACGCCCCTAAGATACGCTATAGTAAGTTAGTCTTATTTGTTATCTTAATAATATTAACTATTAACAAAGGAACTAAGTAGTAGTTAAGAGAGTATAAGGTAAGGGTTATAAAGGCTAAGGATATATCTTTACACTAGTAGATTAGTACTAGTATTAATAGGTAGAAAGATTAATTTATGAAATTATATCTATTTTAGATAATAGAATATAATTATATCCTTTTTATTAACGCTAATACTCTAGTTTAGAATAAGATAGAAGGAATACTTTATAGACTAGAGGTTTAGAACCCTATAAATATACTATCCTTCTAATAAAGAAAGATAGATAAGGCTCTATTACCTAATTATAAAAATTAGTAGTTTAGTATAGAAAACTAAATTAGTACGTATTTTAATTAGTCTAGTAGTTAAAGCTTAATAAGATTTTATTAGGAAATTACTAAGTTTTAGCTTAGGAAACTACTTTAGAGTCTATATAGAAATATTATTTTATATAAGATACTTTAAGTATATAAACTTAATAGTTAATTAGTAGAAGTAGATTACTATTAAAATTAAAGAAATTTATATAATAATAATATTATTATTATTAGAGGAAGTTCTTATATAATATAATATAGTAGTAATACGCTCTTACTACCTAGAGATTATATATAATTACTACTTCCTTTAAATAGTTTAGACTTATTAATCTTAGACATTACCTTTATAACTAAGATACTATTAAGCTTAAAGGATTATATATAATTTATATTAACTTATTTCTATATAATTAATTATAAGTAATATAATTATAATATATCCTATTATTTATAAATTATATATAATAATTATTCTCTTTAAGATATTTAATATATACCTCCTTCCTTCTTAATAATATAATTATTATTAATCTTATAAAATTATATATAATCTTAACCTTCTTACTATTTATTAAGTTTTTATATTATTAATTATAAGATTTTTAATACTATTATTATCTTATTCTTTAGAGTTTTATATATAGTTACTCTTCCTTAGAATAAATTAAATACCTCCTCTTTTAAGTAAAATAAGAAGAGATCTTACTTAAGATTATATATAACTACTACTCCCTTTAAGATCCTTTATATATAATTATTATCCTAATAAGAAGTAATCCTACTTAAGATTATATATAACTTCTTAATCCTTTAAGATATTTTATAAAGCTACCTTATTATATTTAAAACCTTTATAATTATTACTCCTTTAAAGATCTATTAATAGATAGATCTTAATAAGAAATATTCTTATTAAATTTCAATTTTATATAACTTCCTAATTCATTTAAGATATTCTATTTATTAAGTCTTCTAAATTAAAATAAGATTATATATAATTAATACTCCTTAAATAAGAGGTTAAATGTTTAAACTTAACTTTATTACTTATACCTTATATCTTATAAAGTCCTATTTACTTTAAGAATCTTATTAAAGGTAGTTTATATATAATTAACTCTTATAAATATATTTAAGTCCTTTAAATCTTTTAATTAAAGGTAGAAATTATAATATAAGATCTTTAAGTATTATATAAAGTTATATATTAAAATAAGCCTTCTCTTATTAATAGTTAAGTAGCTTAATAATAGAATATTAAAATTAATTAATTAAGGCTTCCCCCTATAAATAAGAAATTTTTTAATATAAAGGAGGGAAGTTTTAATTAAAATAAGTAAAGAATATTAGTTTAAACTTAATTTTAATAAAATAAAATTACTTTTATTATTATTATTATTAAAGAAAGTCCTCAAGTAGCTAGTCTTATATTATCCTTTAAAATTTATATATAATTATACCTCCCTTAAAGATATATTAGGTATCTTATCTTTTAAGATCTTCTTAATCTTAATAAGAAGTAATCCTATTAAGTTTAAACTTTATATAATAGTTATTTAAATTAATATTTAAGCTTAACTTCTTTATTTATATTATATATCTTATTTAATTTTATTAATTCTTAATATCTTATTAAGGATAATTTATATATAATTAATTCCTATTAATAAGTCTTAGCCTTAAAAGACTTATACTTAATATTAAAGATTATAAAATAAAATCTTAAAAGTTAATATAAAGTTAATAATCCTAATAAATCTTTCTCTCTTATAAGTTAGATAGCTTAATAGTAGAGTATTAAAGAATTATTTATTACTTAATAACTCTTAAGGAGTATTTATCTTTATAACTATTAAGCTTTCTTTTAATAGTATTAATTTAAATTTAATCCTAATTAAATAAATTCTTTTTAAGTTTTATTATTATTAAATTTAATCTTTATATAATTAATTATAAGCTAAGATTAATTAATATAATATTGTAATTTAAAAACTCCTTATAATCCCCTTATTTTAAGAGATATCTTAAGTATATAAACTTTAATTATCTTCTCTTCCTTCCTTTATAAGTAGAGATTAAGGAATTAGATCTTATAATTTTATATAAAGAGAAATTAATTATAATAGAAGAGTTTTTATTATTTATTAAATAACTTAATAATAGAATAAGGAAAGGGTTTATAAGAGATTTAAGGTATATTATATTAATAATAGTTTATAAAAACCTTAAATTTCTAATAAACTCCTTTTAAAGATATTAATTTAAATTTAAATTTAATTAATTAAACCTCCTTTTTTAGGCTATTACTAAATTACGTCCTTATATAATCAATTATATACTAAATTATAAGACTAGATTTTTCGGGATTATATATAACTATTAATTAAAATAAGCCTTTTACTCCTATTAATTAGATAGCTTAATAGTAAAATATTAAAATTAAGTAATTAAGTAGACTTCTCCCTCTTTTATAAATAAAGGGAAGGAGGGAGTTAAAGTAAATAAAATTAGGGATATTAATTTAAATTTAATCCTAACCTTATAAAAAATTTCAGATTACTATTATTGAACTAAGTCTTTATATAATTAATTTATAAATAGTAATATTGAACTAAGTCTTTATATAATTAATTTATAAATAGTATTATTAGATAAAGACTTTATATAATTATTATATCTTTAATAACATCTTAGATATTTAAATATTAATAGTCTTCCTTCCTTCCTTAATTTTAAAGACTTATTTATATATAGTTTTAAAAGTATTATCTTAAAGTAAAACTACTATCTAATTAATAATAAGTTATATAAAGCTTATATTACCTTCTTACTTAAAGATTATATATAATCCCTACTCCTTTTATACTTAAGTAGGTTAGTAAATTCTATTATTCTTATTATTTAAATATTATAAAATTAAATTCTTTTAATTATTTTATTAAGGTATATTTCCTTATAATTAACTTTTAATAAAGAGTTTAATAACTTAAATTTATAAAGAAATTTAAGGTAAAAAAAATTATATAAAGATATATCTTTAAATGAGTACTTCCTTTTTATTAATTAGGTAGCTTAATAGTAAAGCATTAAAAGGATTATTAAATAGAATTAAAGATTTTAAATACCCTTAACTATTAAGCGCCTTTTAAGAGGATATTAATTTAAATTTAATCTTAATTAAATAATATCCCTTTTTTTAATTATTATTCAATTAAATCTTTATATAATTAATTATAAGTTAATCTTAATTATTATAATATAATTATTAAAAGACTTTATATAATTACTACTTCCTTAAAGATACTTCAAATACCTTAATATTAATAGTCTTCCTTCCTCTATTATTTATAAGGACTTATTTATATATAATTTTAATTTTATTATTATAAAGAGGAGTTTTTATATTATTAGTTATAAGTTATTTGATTATAATATTACTTTATCATCTTAAAATTACTTATAATTCCTAATCCCTTTATATTATCTTAAGTTAGAAAATTCTACTATCCTTACTATTTAAGTCTTATAAAATTAGGTTTATTATAAGTATCTTATTAAGGTATATTTTTATAAAATTAAACCTTATTAATAAATATAAGGCCTAAGATAATAAACTTAAATTTATAAGATAAAGAGGGAAGATTTAGATTTCTAAATATTATGTAAAAATATATATTTAAATAAGCTCTTTCCTCTTATTAATTAAGTAGCTTAGTAGTAGAGTAATAAGATATAATTTATCCTTTACTTAATAAAGAGAGATCTATCTTAGGAGTATTTTTAGGAGTATTTTTAGGGTTAGATAGGTTACGGTTAAGGTTAGAGGGTTTCTTATTTAACTATATTTACACGGCACCGATTAAAGGTAGTTAACCGTACTCTAATAGTAGTTAATAAGGGATACGTAGTCTAACCTACTCCGTAGGTAGCGTAACCGCGTAGTTATAGATCCCTCCTACCTATAGATTCCTAGTATTACCTTATAGTAACTCCCGCTTATAATTCTTAATTAAGTAAGCTTACCTATTACGCTTTAAGCTATTATCCGCTACTAATAGATATATATTATTTAATAGGGCTTAGCTAAACTAAGTTTCTATCCTAATAAAGTCTAACCTTCTCTTTATCTCTTAATTAAACCCTCTATCGGACTATCTTAATCCTTATTCGGGGTTAAATTCTATAATACCGCCTAGGTAATTACTTAAAGCTCCGCCCTTCCTTCTTTATTCTCCTTATCGTATAGTTCGTCTAATTTTATTAAGAGTTAAAGTTTAGTCTTATTATTAGGAGTATATAACCCGCTACTCTATATATACGGGGTCCTTTCCTATTATCTAGTATAACCGTTCCTCCTAGGCGTACCTATTAGAGGCGTGACGGTAATCCTTTTAAAATAACCTGTAGGACTAGGGTTTTAGATTTTCTAATAGCGGTCCGTCCTCTATAAGATTAAATAGAAAGCTTAATATATATTCGCTATATAATAAATCCCTATTTTTATCTTCTACTCCTAGGTAAGCTCTCTTCCCGCGGCGTGCCTCCTTAAATCTTAAACCCTAGGTCTCCGTATACCTCTATATAAGGGCTCTATTTATTAGAGTTCTTTATCTCCCTGTAATCCTTCCTTTATTAATTTCCTACGCTAAAAATTATAGTAGATCCTTTCTATTCTTAAATCCATTAGAGTCTTCCTTCCTATTTCCTTTACTATTTAGGAAGCTAGTTCTCCTCTAGTTATTATATCTTCTATATTAGCTATAGCTTTACCTATTTAAATAATACTACCTATCCTAGTAAATACTATTACCTTCCTAGTATTTTTCTAGAGCCGTCTATTACCTCTCTTAAATTAAGTCTTTTATCGTCTTCTTTAGGACTAGGCTTTTACTGTCTTCCTTAAGATTAGGCTTTTATTATTATCCTTAAATTAAGTCCTTTACTATTATCCCTAGGACTAGGTCTTTTTTTATTATCCCTAAGACTAGGTCTTTTTCTATTATCTCTAAGACTAGGTCTTTTTCTATTATCCTTAGGACTAGGTCTTTTTTCGTCTTCCTTAGGACTAGGTCTTTTTCTATCTTCCCTAGGACTAGGCCTTTTTCTGTCTTTCCTAGGACTAGGCCTTTTTCTATCTTCCCTAGGACTAGGCCTTTTTCCGTCTTTCCTAGGACTGTCTTCCTTTATTATCCCTAATTCTTATGGAAAAAAGCGAGTAACTTAGCGCGAATTCTTATTAAGGCCTTCTAAGTACGATTAAACTAACCGGTATTTAATAGATAATCTATATTAGTATAGTTAATATCCTATTTAAGTTATATTTAGTCTTCCCTGTTTACCTTTCGTTTACTTTAACTTAATTATATAGTATATTATAATCTATTATAGCGCTTATACTCTTAGCGGAACTTCCTAGGTTAATCGCATTTATATAGTATACTGTATATAAATATCCCTAGGTGATATTAAAGGAAGACCTCCTATCTTAATAAAGAACCTATAAAATATATATCTATATTTAATAAGCTAGGTATACTACGGGCGGTTAAGGGAATTAATCTAGTTAAAGCTACCTAGGTTAACTCCTAATAAAGGTATTTAAAATATCTTCGCACTAAGAACCATTATAATATAATAGTTACCGTGGGTTTAAAGTAATTAATAGCCTAAAATATTAACTAATTACTATCTCTTTTTAGATAAGTTATAAACCCCGCTATTAAACGTCTCCTATTTAACCTTTATTAGGGAACCCGCTATAGGATATATTCCCGTCCTATCTATTTTAGGATCCCTTAGTATGCCGTCCGCATTAGCTAGAATTACCGCTGTAAAGAGATTAAGCTACTTAGGTTAGTAATATATTAATATTATTTCCCCTTATTATAGGCGATTTATACTATTAGTTATTAGAATGGCTTAGCTACGGCCTTATGAAATACCTAGAGATTCTTCGGCCTTTCTTAAATCTATACGTCTATTAGAGGAGCCCCGTAGTTATATATTAAAGCTAGGAATTACTTATATACCCGGAGTCGATAGGCGGGGCCCTAGGAGTCCGAATAGACCGCTAAATACCGCGTATAATTTACCGCCGTTCCTATCTAAGCCTTAAGATAGTGCCTAAAATTAATGCCTATAACTATTATTAGAAACCTAAGATATTAATATTATTTTACTTAGGCGATCCTCTTACCCTTTTATAATACGGGCGCTACTTAATTATCTTAGGAGATATAGCTATACTTATCTATAGTTATATTAATTTCTTATTATTTTAACTAACTCTTCACTATATCTATTATAAGCTAAAGGTTCTCCCCTTATTTTCCTAGTAATACTTTATTATTAGTATAAAATAGACATCGCGGGATAATTCTAATAGAGGTATTTAGCCGTTTAATTAATCCGTTAATATAGAAGTTAAATAGTATAGCTAATAAGCCTAAGCCTTATAATACTCCTTATATCTAGTTAAATTAGTCCGATTTCCGGCTATTAATTATAACCCGTGACTAGACCTTCTATATTATTAGGTAGCTAATTATTATATATATATTTATAAGATACCCTTACTAGCGTAAAAGTCTAAGAAGCTTCTTATAATTTACTATATTAAAGGCGGAGCGGAAATCGACGAATATTACTTACGAACGTAACCCCGTCTCTAAGAGGTAGTAGACGATAGTAGTATTAATAGAGGTTGAATAATAACTCTAAAACCCTACCTACGCTAGTTAGAGCGCCGCCTACCCCTAATAATTAAAATATTTTAATAAGAGTTACTCGAAAACCTTCTAGAAGATATAGATAAGAGTAATTAGGTAAAAATTATTAGTATTACGTAGCTTAACTATATCTTTTATTAATAGATAGATTTCCGTCTTATTCTACGCTAAGGGGGTTTAGCCCGTTTATAAGTACTCCGCGTATAGATATTATAAGATCGCTAGGAAGAACGTCTCTACTAAAACCTTTAAGAGTTAGATATAGATTTTATTAGCCCCGTAGTACTTATTAGCCTTCTACCTCTTAATCTCCTAAATAATCTTAGTTATAGAAAATCCCTCTCTATCTTAGTTCCCTTTAGGTCTCCGTTACCTCTCTCCTCCTCCCGCCTAAATAGGGGCGGTATATTATACCTTTAAGACCTCGTAATTTTTTTATAATACTAAAATCCCCGCTCCTTAGGCCTACTATATAACTGTAATTAGGTCGTTTTCCTTTAATAAGGCCGCTACCGCCTTATATAACTCCGTACTCCGCGTTACTATCTATTAATCTTAGCTATTACAGGTATATAGGTTAACGAGGCTCTATTTACAGGGATTATCCTTAAGATTAGACTATATACCATTTATAATAGTTTAATTATCTGTTATTTAATCTAATCTATATAGCTCGCGCGGAAGTAGATTAGATAAGCTATAATCCTAGTATTAACCTTAATAATTAGTTAGAGATAGTAAGCGTAGTTATTAAAATATAAGATTTAATATTAATAGGTATCCTTTAACGGTACGATATTAAGGATTTTTAGCTTTAGGACTAAGACTATTATATAATATAATTAGTTTAGAAATCCTCTACCTAATTTAATAGTAATTATAGTTCGCTAGAGTAGACCTTAGATTTTAGAAACGCATAGTCTATTATTAATTAACTAGGAGCTACTCTCCTCGTCCTATCCTAGGGAAGGGGGGTTAGTAAGACGTAGATATACCCCGCCCGCTACATCTATCACCTTTATACCGCCACCTTATCGGGGGGCCTGGGAGCCCCGTCCTAGTACGAGAGATAGGGGAAACGCGTATTAATATTACCTACGAGGGCCGTTAAGGGGGGGAGATTACCATCTAGTAACGAGCTTCTCAGCGCTACTACCGTTCTGCTCGTTACGATCAAGGGCGACCTGATGCGCCTGCTCGAGATTCTCTGTTCTGGTACGACGATGGGATGGCGACTGCGTGAAGCCATCAACCTCCTGGATACTTCTTGTTATCCCTTTACGAGCGACGACCGTGACAGCCACATCAAGTACATAGCCAGGGAACTTCACCCATTGGGACCTTGCGATAGATTCGACGCGTACTTCCTACTCGTCGATATTGAGTTCTTTGAGGGTAAAGCGCTGGCGACTCCCACGGCCATTACTTGATCTAACCCACCCAGAAATATCGCTGATTAAGGTAAGAGCGTGGTCACCCATCGCTCTATTAACCTCTAGGTTCAGTAAGTTTATATTAAAAGCCGTCGATTGATGGATACCACCGATTTTATTCTCCCATACGTGAACATTGCGCTGGCTACCCTCTATACACACCAAAGCCGAGCAGAAGTAGGTAAATGGCCCTTCCTGCGCTTCCTCTCGGAGCTTCAACTCTGCTAATTGCTTGGGAGTATAGAACCTATCGGCGGGGAGAGAGGTAGGATCCAGATCCTCTGATAGCTCGTCTGTAGTCATCCTGGCCTGACGTTGCTCCTCTATATCTTCCCTAGTCTCTCGTTAGTGAGTCTCCTTCTCAAGCTCACGGATATACTTCTCATGGCGCAGCTTTTGTAGCTCCTTCTCTATACCAGCGATACGTTCTTCTTCGGCTTTCTTCGCACGGGCCTGTTCCTTCGCCTCACGCCTGGCTTGCTTCTCAGCATCCTCCCTAGCTCGCTTTTCAGCTGCAAGACGAGACCTCGCCTCCTTTCTCAGCCACGCCTCTTCCCTCTTCCTCTCGGCGACAGTAGTGGAAGGGAGGGTAGCGACAGCGACAGCGACAGTCTCCTCGCTGGCGCCATCGTTGGCAAAGGAGACGTGGCGAGGGGGGGCTCGATTGCGTGTTGGACGAGGCATTGGGAAGTAAGACATCAAAGAATCTATACAAGGTCTATACACGAGGCTTCAATAACGACTGATGCGGAATTTATAGCAATTGACCCATGTGGTGCCGACGTTAGTCAATTCTACTAACAAATTTAGTGGTAAAATCTTCAGAGGTGGTAGACGTAGGGTCGGGTGCGTGTTTCTTGGCAATCCGATTGAAATTGCATATGCTAAATGGGGGTTTTCGACTGGATACCCGTTCCGAGGCCAAGGACGCAGCCTGTAAGAAAAAACAACATCAAAAGCGCAAAACCGATTTTTGGAAACTATACCATAATAGCTTATAATAAACGCGTTTAAAGCCCTTAAACTACTTAGTAAATCTACTATATTCTTTTAATACGCGTAGACTATTAAGAAAATAGGGAAAAAGGTATTATAACCTACTTTAAATAATTTTAACCCTTAAAATATAACTAACGTCCGTCCCTGGATGGCGAGAATCCCGCTGTGACGAGAAAAATTTTCTGGCTAGCATGTTAAGTCTCCCCCTCACGCGTAAATAAAGTTATGGTTAACCTACTATTATTCCTCAGCCATTTGTCTATAAAAATTCGGCTTGCGGCGAGAAAAATACTATAGTCTTAGTCATACTATCGATTATTCCATCTGTGGCATCGAGAGCTACTATAGTTTCCCCCTCTGCTTTATCATGAGTATTAGTCTGTTTATAAATTTCGGGGCTATAGTACGACAGTTCTATCAAGAAAGAAAATGGCCCTATGATTTGAAGATATAGAGCACAAGGAAACCCCTATGCCGAGTTAATCCGGAGAAAGTGGAAGGGTACATCAAACACCAGGCGTTTTAGCGTAGGATTTAGCGTGCATAATGTGCTTACATTATACTGTATTCATATATAAAACTCACTGTATTCTACTCTCTACACTATTCCGAACTTAGTCAAAGCGTGGCGCACCACAGCAGGTTCCTCGAACTTTCTATGGGCGCCACGTGGCCAGTACACTGCTGCCTAGAGCTGTCGTCTCGCTCGTTCCTCCCCATAACCATCACCACAGTAACTAAGCATGAGCGGCCGCGCCAGTCAAGCCCTTGCAGAGGGCTTTCCGCCAGGAGAGCCTCGAACCTTCAATGCGATATCAAAAAGGTAAAAACGTCGCTCTCACTACCCTCTATCATCGTGCACGCGGACGACGGTCGAAAGAAGAGAAGGACGAAGACCAACAGTATCTCACCCGGTCGGAAGAGAAAGCCGTCGTCAAGTTTTATTACACATGTCTGCTCTTGGACAACCTGTGCGAATAAAGTATATACCTTCACTAGCTTTTAGTGCCACTCACCAGCGATCCGTGGCGGACAGACCTCCCAAGCCTCCAGGCAGGAACTGGGCCTAATCTTTCCAGAGACGGAATCCAGCACAAAGCGAGAAGAGTGAAGGCGCTGGACTGGAACCGTCATGAGAATCTACGAAACGATGGACACCCAAGGAATGGCTTTAGAGCCGATCAAATGTGCTAAGTTAGTTATTCATTCATACCTAGAGGTCCTTTCCACCTAATATCCACCAGCACATTGCCCTTCCTGTGACCACACTATGCCTACCTACCGAGGACGCAAGGCCTTCATGTCTACATTTCTAGCAACTCCAGCAACAACAAAACCCCTAGAATCGGCACTTACATCCGAAATATCTTGATTCATGTTCAACTTATCTCCAGAAGTGTTGATAAATCCCGCCAGAGCTACACCATCATTTGTTGCCTTAATGCCCTTGATCTTTTGCCCGGTACGCTCATATACTGTTCGCGAGAGGGCCTCCTTGCACATGTCGCGCAAGGCAGTGCTAGCAGCTTGCTGCCTTTTAAGCTCCTGAAGAAGCTCCTGTTTGCTCTGCTCCGACTCCTCATCTAGCTCGATGCTCCCACCCACTATGAGTTGTTGCAGACTCTGCTCAATCTCCACCGTCTCTTTGCCTGCCCTGGTGAGCTCGTGCTCAAGGTCGGCCTCATTTGCTTTGAGTATGCTGTCTTTCTGCTCTTTCGCCAGTTCCTTCTGGCTGGCTACTGCTAATCTATTCAATCGATCAGCTACTAGCAGAATAAGGTGGTTCTGCGGTGAAACAAACAGGGTCGCCGTAGTCAGTGCAACGTTAAGGGTGCTTTTACAGTCATTGAGCTGCCCTTTGAATACCTTGATCCTATCCTGCCCAAACAATCCAATCTTCCATCGAGATATCCAGAATATCTTGTCCTCTTTGGAATACTTCATCCAGCGCTCGACTTGCAACTGAAATGATTTACATGCTCTGTTACAGTTCTCGACAGCGGGCCCGATTTGGTTGCTCCGAATGATTTGAGAGGAAGCATCCTGTACTTTTGCATTCAGATCCTGCAACACAGACTCAATTGCCCCAAGGTCGGCGCTGATATCTTTGATAGTGCCTGGGGCATCTTTAACAGTATCGATGGTCTTAACAAGGAACTGAGCGCTCTGAAGAGCTGCCGTGGTGATACCTACTACAGAAGCGGTGATGCTGAGAGGCTCCATCACCACAGAAAGAGCGATTCAAACACAATGATCCAACAGTGTTTTGACTGCAGCGTGGAGAAGACGTCTTGGAATGGTTGTAGTGGAAATTGAGGGAATCCTTCAGCTGAAGAGCAGCTGAGGTGACGGTGCGGGGTCGGGACAAATCATCGCCAAGATGCCTAATGCCGGTATTCCCGTAAGCCTTCTGTGCCTGCAAAGCATTGTCGTAAGCGCAACACCATCGCGAATCAAGGCGAGGATAACAGTCTGTTGCTCAACATCCTACGCCTTTGAAGCTATCGCATCGGGGACCGCCGTGGCCGCCCCAGCCGATGCCGGGCAACAATCAATCCATCAGCGGCTTGTCCGCGAACAATGATTCTAATCTTTTGGCAGGCCAATTCCGGGATGTGTACATGGGCGAAAGCAAAAGTGAGTTGCGTTCTACTATCTCTTGTACCGAAGCACTGGGAAGCTGATAAGGCACCTTAGACTTGAACGATGTGCTCAACTCCTTACCTGCCGCTGCAGACGCACCGTTCAACGTATACCAACGACAACACGACCTGACCTGCCTCCGCGATACCCGCGTCGACCTCCTCCGAGACATATACAGCTGGGCTGATGGACAAAACGAGCGGTGCATTTTCTGGCTAAACGGCTTGGCCGGCACGGGAAAGTCGACGGTTGCGCGCACTGTCGCCCGCAAATACTTTGACCAAAAATGCCTCGGAGCCAGCTTCTTCTTCTCGCGCGGCGGCGGAGATGTAGGCCATGCACGCAAATTCGTCACGAGCATTGCGTGGCAGCTAGCGGACAACATACCCTCTCTCCAGCAGCACATTTGCGATGCCATCAAAGAGCGCCGCAACATCGCGAGCCAGTCTCTCCGCGATCAATGGCAGCAACTCGTCCTACGTCCGCTGTCGAAGCTAAGCGAAAGCGGTGGCCAGTTCTTATATATTCTCGTGGTTGATGCGCTGGATGAGTGCGATAATGACAACGACATTCACATCATCGTCCGCCTCTTGGCTGAAGCTCGATCATCGAAGGCAGTTCGATTGCGAGTCTTCCTTACTAGCCGACCCGAGATTCCAATTCGACACGGCTTCCAGGAGCTTTTGGATACCGAACACCAGGATTTTGTACTCCACAACATATCCCCATCGATTGTTGATCAAGACATCCGCAAATTCCTAGAACACGGCTTTGAACTCATTGCTCAAGAACGTTCCCTGGCCGCTGGCTGGCCAGGACAAGAGATCATCAAGCGCCTTGTCCATAGCGCAAGTGGACTGTTTATCTGGGCAGCAACCACATGCCGCTTCGTTCGCGAAGGGAAACGTTTCGCGTCAAAGAGACTGAGTATTATCCTGGAGAACAGCAGTGTTGGCGTCAACGCGGTAGAGAAGCATCTCGACGAGATCTATATCACTGTGCTCCGCAACTGCATTTCTCCGGAGTATTCATACGAAGAAGCAGAACAGTTACTATTGATGCTGAAAAGCCTGCTTGGAAGCATTGTAACGCTACTTTCTCCACTTTCGACGCAGTCCTTGAGCAAGCTACTCAACGCCTCGCAAAACGAAGTGGACCTGACACTGGACGATCTGCATGCCATTTTCAGCATTCCAAAAGATCCAAACCTTCCACTTCGTTTACATCATCCCTCCTTCCGGGATTTTCTGTTCAAAAAGACGAGATGCGAAGAGTTTTGGGTGGACGAGAAGCAAGCGCATCAAATATTAGCCGACAAGTGTATGCAGCTCATGTCGACATCGCTTAAGCAAGACGTCTGTGGCGTGAATGCTCCTAATATGTTCGTAGCTGATGTCAAGAGAGATTGGATTGACCGAGGTCTTCCTCCCGAAGTTCAATACGCCTGTCGATACTGGATCGATAGTGTTCAGAAGGGCGGCACTCAGCTTTACGACAATGGCCAAGTGCACTGCTTCTTGCAGGGGCATTTCCTTCACTGGCTGGAGGCTCTTGGGTGGATGGGGAAGATCTCCGATGGTGTACATGCTATCGCGGCTTTGGAGTCGCTTGTTTCAGTTAGTATATCTCCAGCTTAGGGAATGTTCTCGCTAACAGTTCGGATAGTCTAGTGACTTCCCGGGTCTCTGGAGCTTCCTCCAAGACGCGAAGCGGTTCGTCCTGTACAACCGGCCAGGGATCGAGCAGGCTCCGCTCCAGACGTATAGCAGTGCACTTATATTCGCACCGATATCGAGTATAATAAGAGAGAATTTCAAGGCATGCATACCTAGATGGATGCAAGTGCTGCCAAAGGTTGAGGAGAAATGGAATGCGGTACTACAGACGCTCGAGGGCCATTCACGCGGGGTCGTTGCCGTGGCCTTCTCGCCGGACGGTAGGACGCTGGCGTCGGCATCAGACGATGGTACCGTTAAGCTCTGGGACGCCGGGTCGGGCGCGCTGCA
>JAABUL010003154.1_pt1 | contig 25149 bp, 24 predicted proteins | sample 5559151 | NCBI WGS metagenome assembly JAABUL01 (sample SAMN10711876, study PRJNA513368) | rock metagenome | isolation source: Antarctica rocks | place: Antarctica: Victoria Land, Pudding Butte sud | reverse complement strand
CCCTTCCCTCCACTAGAGCACTCATCCAGTGAAACCTCCCCTCAGGACAACGCAGCTCATATCGATACATCAGCATCCCACCCCCAGTCGAATCGATTTTCACAGACACGCTGGCCGGGCAGCCGTCTACCTCCATCAGCACGTCCGAACGCCAAAATACAGCAAACATGGCACCACACACGCTCCAAGGACCCAACCTCGAAGCACAACAAGAGGATGCTAAGACACCGAGCAAGCAGAGCAACGACAAAGGTACTCAGAGCCTTCACAATACCCTTATCGAGGCAGATACAAAGACCAACGAAGGAATCGAGCCATCCAAGTCTCACAAAGAAAAGAAGGAGAGAGTTAAGGTAGCTACAGCTAGCCAGACAGAGAAAGTCGCCACTGCAGCAGATACGCAAGGTCGCGTTATGAGCAAGAAGGAGCGGCGAGCGATGAAGAAGCGAGCCTGATGAAGTGCTATCGCGAATGAGTGGAGAGATCTTTTAGCTGGCCTGGCTGAGATAGTCATGAGTGTAATTGATACAAAAGCGGGCGTTATGGATAAGAAGGAGCGAGGAGCGATGGAGTTGCATGTTTGAAGCAGTGATGTTGGGAATGGGTGGAGCGTTATACTAGATCAATAAGATATGTTGATCGAGCAGCGGTGGAGTTTGGAGAGCTGAGTCTTCGGATATTTGGGTGTATGGCATGTTTGGCATTGAGAGAGATTTTTTCTTTGCGATGTCGATCCATAGTGTTTGGGAATCAATGGTTGTGTGGACAATGTTTCTATTCCAATCAAAAGCCATCAAGATGGTTCTCGTAAAATCTATTAATCCCCATTTGGTAAATGATGGTGAAGCCGTATGAGCCCTATGTAATCAAGATACATTATTGACTCTATCATAGACCGAGCTCTTGACCCTCTGCCGTAAGCCAATCAAACTTGAATTCGGAAATTCCGTCGCGTACAACAGTATTAACATGTTTATCTCTCCAGCTACTCTCTTCCACACGCGCTCGTTCATCTCCTACTTGACACAATTTCCAACGTCGCGTTGAGCGTTCCTTATACATATATAACACCGCCCCCATGCGAGGAACCCGACAGTCTCAATACCACCCTCAACACTTCACTCTCTTACAACAAAGGTTCCTCATCATGTTCACAAAGAGTTGCCAGAACCCTACCTCCCTGATCTCGCTGACAGATCGACACTGCGAGAGACCCTCAACAACATACGAGCAATTGAACACTGCTTCGATCTAGCTAATCCCTCCTAGACTCTCGTGTCCTTCGTCTTCTCGCTATTAAATCGCCACTCTAGAGTGATCCTGATCCACAACCTGCATTCCTCTCCACCAACGCCAACATGGATATCCCGCTCCGTCACAGCTTCACGCTGAATGGGGCTTGGAACATGCTATGCTCCAGTCCGTCATCGACCGGCGAGAGCGAAATTCACCATGAACGAGGTGTGGGAGCTGGATTTGAACTAGGCGTTGAAGATGGTACTGCCGACGTCAATTCTCAAGTCGACGAAATGGAGGATGTTGGTGGCTTAGATGGCTCTGACAGCGACGATACCTCGAGTATGTCGGATGTGGCAAAGCACCCCCGTCCATCATCGATACGCGAGGGCGAATTTCACCAGGGTTTAGCGGTGGGAGCATTGTTCGAACTTGGCGTTGAAGATGATGGGGCCGCCAAAGCTCAAGCCGGTGCACCGGAGGAAGTTGATGGCCTAATTGAGTCTGAGAGCGATGATACCTCGAGTATATCGGATGGGACAGGAAGCCATGACTATTCTCAAATTCTGAGGATTGATTCGTCTCTATCAGAACACCGAGGACCAGAGATCTTGCAGGATTTCGCAAGAGACCATATGGCACAGACTGAACGACTCTTACAGACAATCATCATTCAGAAAACGGATGCCGAGAGGAAAGAGGTTTGGATAGAGTTGAGAGGGAGTGTAGTGGCGAAGGTAATAGACACGGTCGAGCGAGCACGCAAAGCCATGGCAGAGTTCGAGGAATCCACGGATAGCCGGAAGGTGAAGGAGGAGCGTTTGAGAAGGGCTCTTAGGATTCAGGTCGACCCAGTCCAGGAGGGAAAAGAAGAGTCTCAAGGCATCGTCATCCAAGATTTGGAGTTCGCAAGGAAGGAAGAGGTGGTCGAAGAGGGGCGAGGGGATCTCGATCATGGACAAGATGCTATGAGAAACGTTATTCGCTCCCAAGACGCCCTCTTGAGGACTGTAAGAGAGAAGAACATCGAGATTATAGAGGCCGGTGGATCGATCGAGACAGAGAGCGCCGGGCTCCACGACACGAGTTTAGAAAACCGAGGCCAAAAGAACGTTCTCCCTCAGAAGCCATCCATCCCCGGTGAGGTGTTTTCGATCGAAGGCACAAGCACGAGCGTCCAACAGATGTTTGTTGAGACGCAAGAAAAGCAGCCAAGCGAGAGCTCTAAGGCCAATCTCTTCAGAGGAGAGAGAAGCGAGATGGAGGCTGAGGTTTCCCGTGCGCAGATATACGAGATGGACGCTGAAGAGCTTAGCAGCGAAGCCAAGAACGGTGATGGAAGCTTGTATGGCCTACCAAAGTCTGTCGCTGAATTGTCAGGGCAAGAAGTGCCAGATAGAAGGGCGGAAGCTCCGGTTTGTGACTTACAGGAATTGAGGATGAGCAAACTGCAGCAGCGCGGAAGGCTCAACGCAATGTGGAGAGTATCGAGCGCATACATCGAACCAATAGCTGGAATCACAAACGACCGGCAGGTGCAAACTCACGATTCGGATTATCCAAGCCACGAATTGCCGAGCGATATCTCGAATTCGGGCGATGCAGCTCCGTGGCACGAAATACTACCTCTTGGAACAACCCTGCACGGAACGAGTCTCACTCTGGCCACAATTACTTAGCATGCAATGGGGGATCCTACAAGCTTTGACGATGGGACGGACGCGTGCCCCCATCCTATCAACTCCAGCACAGGAGAAGCTCCACCAGAAGCGGCGATCGAAGTGACAACAGCAGCATCGCTTGAATTACCTACCGCAGATGTGGATGGCCAAGAAACTTCCGATATCGGTGCCTGCGTTGCTATCGCAGAGTTCAACACGGGATTGAGCCGCTTCACCTTGAGAACCCATCTTATATTCTCCATTGTATATGCCATATGGATCGCCGTCCTCTATAGGTTCATTACGACCGCTGTTTGTTAGACGGAGAGACCAACGCACGAAGAGACAGGATTCGATGGGTTTGGAGCGTGCGAGAGGTGGAAAAATAGGTGTGATTCTCAAAAGTGGGCGTGTCTGGTATAGCTGGTACAGGTTGTCATGGGTTGCTCTTGCAACGACAATATTTGCATGGGATCATGGCATCATGGAAGTACCTTTGGGGGTAGTAGGTGATCGCTAGTGTCGTAGGAAATCTTCCGAGCTCGTTTGTGTCCACGATACCCGATTTAGACTGACGGAAAATAGTCGTCGATTTTGTTACCAATCGCATTCTCCACATCTCGTACCACAGTGATACTTTGGGAATCCACCTGCTGGTGTTTATGGTTTCTTTGTACCTGTGACACATTTTACGTGCGGACTCGTGAGTTTGATACTATTCTGACAGTACAGGAGACTTCTTTGAGGGCTGTGATACGACATATTCTGTTTGGGCCACTACCGAAGATCGTGGACCCACTTCAAGAGATGTCGAAACCTGTTCGCAACGACCTGGAACCTTCCGAAATAGATGTCAGCACTAACGAAAGGCAGCACATGAGCCTTTGCTCCAGTTCATAACGGATCGGCTGCCGTGATGTTACTGCGTCTGATTGGGCCCAAATTTCCACCATGATTGGTGCGACGTCAGTTTACCTGCGTCTGACACCGTGATATACATTTATAGACCGGATTGTGGAACGTGCTTCGCTTCGAGTCGTACAGCACGTATATCAGTTCACGCCATATCCCATTTTCAAGATCCTAAAGGGTAAATCAATCAAGAACTTACAACGGGCACACATCTCGACAAGCATAAAGATACAGCATCTCAGTCGTGGTAAGTGAACAGGGTTATGGGATCCAAACACTCACCTATGAGTTTGCTAATAGACCTACATCAGGAAAGTCGACACCATCACTCCAGCAAGCATGAGAAAGCCATCGGTCGGCGGTTCGAAACCCTCAACTGCACAAAAGAGCCCTTCAGGATCTACCGATCCAGGCCAGGTGGACATCAAGCTCCCGTTCCTCCGCCTTTGCATCGATGGTACCTACGAATGGATGAAATTGGAAAGCACCACAGATGGCATCAGCCTTCTCACAGGCGATCTCGACCTTGGCCACGTCCCTGATGTCCGACACTGCTGGCCCAAGGAAGCCAGCTGGGATCAACGCTTCTGCATCCGCGCCGATCTCGCTAGTCACGCGGAAGATCACAAGCCTCCTCAACTCGATCCTCGTGTCCGAGGCACGTACTACGTGATGGTATGCAAGTTGAAGGAGCTTGGTCAGCATGGGGCAGTACAACTTAGCGAGGCCAAGGTGAACGTGCGTGGCGATGCATTAATCTTCAAGGCTTCGGAGAAGGGTCGCGACGTGAATGGTAGAGCGGTATTTGGGGAGGTGCCGGCTGAGATATCAGCTTGGGCATTGCTAGACGGATGCTTCGGGAAATAATAGCTGAAAATTGGAAAGGTGGAATAGTGCCGAAAGCCTGGGTAAATTTGAATGGATCAGATCGTCATTTGAGGCAGAATTCTTCCTCCGCGGGAATCTATTGAGGGGGCTGGCGGGCTTGTGATTTGTATAAAATCATCACGATCATAAGCATTCGAGGATTTGGCGCAGAGAGCGTGGGTATGGCTTGGCGCCAAGCTGGAATCTTGCGCTCCCGCGCTAGCTACAGAAGGTTAGCGTCCGGATGCATTCCAAACCGGATCGACTTCAATGAGACACAAAATTCTCTTTGTCTCCATCTCTTGGGGTCTACGATAACGAAAGCGGCCGTTCATTATCCGGTCATCGAACAATCAGGTATCATAAAACTCTCAAGTGGATGATTTCGTTCGTTTCTAGGCCCCGGTGGAAGGTTGCTTTGAATCATCAAGTAATCTCGAAGTCGAGATATCTCGTCACCAGCTGGATCGTAGCCCAATCCCTGATGCACGAACACGCCAATAGATATCCACATAAGCCTACGCGCCTAATATTCCATGCGTGGAAGACCGCTGAATGGTTCAGAAATCCCGGTAGAATCCTGAGAACAGCAACCTACCATCTCTCTCGAAAGCCCTCGAATCCGATCTAATCCCACGCGCCATGATCCTGACAAGACAGCGTCTATCTAGAGACAATCCATGCGTAGCTCCCACCTTCCATTCTTGAACACGCATGAAATTACCTTTCCCAAGATCTCTTGTAAGGTAAACGGCCTGTTAGTACGTTGGGGGATGAGAATAGTAACATGACCGTAAGCCTGAAAGCCTCTCAGTGGAGCCAACGTCTTCGCATGCATTGATAGAGGTCTAAAAAAGCAAGCGCAGTACTCGAGATATCATAAGCCCTCCTGCGAGTCAGTGATGATATGCATGTCTTTACCAGGTGCTTGAGATTGCTTTGATCCCGACTTCTTGACATCACGAGCTTAGCTTGGACATTTTATGACTGTGTAAGACCCCTAGCTTCCGCATGAATTGTACGGATCATGTGTAAGGAGTAAGGCGATGTGTGATTGCGTTTCAAATTAGATGAGCCTCTCCAAATTTTATTCAGCGCAATGAAAAGTCCTGGATTCTACGCGAGGCAAAAAGAAAAATGAAGGAAAAAACCGAGAAAAGGTCAAATTTGAACGGAGCAAAAAGATGCTGCCTGAAGAACTCCAGGTAGCAGTCCTCCTGAAGAACTCCAGGTAGGGGCCCCTCTTAGAGGGGCTCCAGCTGGAGCTGATGGTTTTAACTTCTAACGTATTGCGCTAGGTCCCATGCCACCACAAGGGACAGTAGGATTGCGCTTAGTCTAATACATAACTACACTCGGCAGATCAATCCAGGGATCGCCATCTCGGTCAAAGATTTTCCTGCGAATATTTGGACGTCATGCTTGATTCGACCACTCTTCAATAAATATTTTGCAACGAAGCTATAGCTACGGCTTCCACAACAATACCCGTTGTTCTCGTCGCTATTGGAAGCACGGAGGTTCCTAAAGCTGCCTCAGGATTGGACGGCGCAAGCCTACAAGATCAAGTACACTGGCAGGGCTCTTCAAGATTCTCTTCCAACTACAACAACGCCCCTCAAGATCTATCACAGCCTCACAGAAGTCCAGTTCTCAAATGTCTCGCTACACATCTATAGCTTACACTACTATACCCAATTTTCACCTCGCTACACGTCTTTCCCAAAGCTATTTCATGACATGACGGCGCAAGTCTACTGTTGTACACCATCAATTAAGCACACCTGCAGCACTTCTCGAATCGTTACCACAGCTACAACACCGCCCCTCAACATCCATCAAAGCCTCACAGGCCCTCCATCCAGTAAATCTCAACAACCGGCAACCTCCCATCACCTCCATCCCACACCCTACGCCTTCATGCCCTCCATACGCCCCAAGCCTACCACCAATCAGACCCAAATCGGCCCCCCATCCAGCCTATCCATCCCACCATTCGGACAACACACGCCAAAGAAATGCCCTTCAGCTCAATGCTCCTCGTTCGCTTCTCGCTAGTCGCCGCATCTGCTTTGCATCTAGAGAGAGCTGGACGGAATGGTTCTAGGTTGGATTTTGGGCTTTTTTTACGCTGGCTGTATCTGCGGCTGTTGAAGTCAGTAATGTTGGAAGATGTGTATGGTGATCCTTGCTGGTGAAACAAAGACCTTTCAATGCGTTGTGAGGAAGTTGGAACGGATAGGGAAACTGAGTATGGAGGTTTTAAGGGGGGTTGGTGAGGATTATTCCTGATGGCTTGAATAAGGGATGTAACGCGGATGAGGTTATTGTATCTAGAGGGCCTAGATAGGGGCTTGAATGTATGCATGAAGAGTAGAAGAGTGTTGGTCGCCTGTGAGATTCTAGACTCAATTCTACTATTCCACAGGGCCAAGATCATAGCGAATTTCACATTAGTCATGCTCTAGCTACAAGATGCACCGAAGGCGTCTCTATAGAGTATACCTCCCACTATAACATCGGCTTAAAAACCTAGCTGGCTGCTATGAATAGACACCCATTCCGAACAGCGTTCATTTCCAGTACACGCTCATTTCAAGACTAGTATCTCCACTCGAACCCCTTCCCCATTCCATCGACAAGAAACGAAACAATCCTATGAGCTATGCCGCCCTTCAACAACCACTATCATCACACCAGCTCCCCTAACGATACACATAGCCCCAATCGCTTTATTCATGACTCCCTGACCTCCAAACTCCACCCCCTCCATCAAAAATGATTCAGCGGCTCAAGCCCGCACAGAAACAATGGTGAAAAGAACGTCGAGGTCATGCCCGCTTGGGAATCATGGTGAAAAGAACGTCGAGGGACGCGTACTGTAAACATAGAAATCGAAATTATGGTGGTAGGTTCTCCCACCACTGTCTCATCAAGGCCCTTCTCTCTAGGCCATCTCTTGTGCTCTCGTTGCATCGGTAGTCATATCCCCGCCTCTAGGGCTGGAATTTCCTCCTCTGCTTTCGTCATCTTCTTGTCTTGGGGCTGGGGCCGCGATGGGGTGACTGCATATCCTGCAGGGCTCGTGCCTGTGGAGGGTGATTCGGTCTTTGGCTCGTGCTTCGGCTCTGGCGCCTCTGCCTCCTCCTTCGTCTCCAGCTCCTCCAGCTCTGCTCCCCCCTTCACTTCTTCAACTGCCCTGCTAGTAGCCACTGCTTGTGCTTCAGGAGTAGTAGAGCCGACGACAACAGCCCGCGAAGTAAACATCTTGTCGATGCGCTGATAGAGTATGTATTCACACATCGCGGCGTAGCCTTTAGCGGTTGATGCCCTGAGGCCATTCATATTGGGCTTCTCGGCTCCAAAGACAATGGCTACTGTGGCTGGTAGCGAATGCAATGGTGCGAGGACTTCCTTGTATTTCTCCCTCAACAGACACAATCCGGACGCGAACGAGGCGCCATGCGTATCAAGTCCAATAGGCGTAGGATCCGCTGGTGGCGGTTTCTGTGCTGATAGTAGAACCTTTTGGAGGTGGAGGTTCGGGTGTTTTAGTAGAAGGTTGGTTGTTCGTCCCATCCTTGCTATTAACCCGCTGATATCTTGGCCTACAGGGTCGGAGATATGGGCGTCGCGTGGGAGTATAAGGTGGAGGTGGAGGGAGGTAAGGGACGGGCACATTGCCAGGACTGTTGCTAGATGCTGCTCGGTAGCTGGTGAAGAATACGTTTTACAAAATGTTGTCTGCTCGAGATGGTAGTGGTAGGTATTATTCAATAGCAAGACTGGCTCTGCCTCCGCTCGTATCTGCTTGCTAGTGCTTAGGATGCCGGCGGGAATTGGTCGGTCGAAATGGTCTCGGCGGCTTTGATGCTCATGGCGTGGTGTTGTTGTTTGCAGAGTATTGTAGATTTTCTCGCGTATCTCGGACGGCAGGAGGAGGAAAGAGACCATGTTTACGTTCCTTTCGGACGGTAAGAGGAATATAGACGATGTAGGCGTTTTAAACTAGACCAATGTAAGCGAATATCTCTTGTATTTGGGTTAGAGAACCAGGTCAAGATCTCCTGTACTAGGGGCATACAAAGCTTGTTGTAGCACGATATTCGCCTAATGTAACGTTGTACAAAGCTATAAGAACGTAAACGACGCGTAAAGAGCTATGAAATCTAACTGTAGATGACTAGAACTTTCATCTAGTATACTGTGTTTACGAAAAAAATAAGCGAGACTCAGCCTTATTAAAAACATACTAGTGCCGGAAATCTTTAACTCGCGACATCTATAGTAATCATACTCCCTCGATTAACACAAGTATACGCCTTAGAAGACGGCTTTTCCCAGTAAGACACGATCACGATGGCTACCATGTTGCTTGATGAAGACATAGTGTTCCTTATTTTCAAAGAAATCAATCAATCAACACCGCAGTACCTACGAGGAATGCGTCTGGTATCAAAGAAATTCAACAACCTCGTCACCCCATTCGTCTATAGCACCACGACGATAACTCCTAGAATCCTGACCGCACTCACCTCGAAGAAAGATCCAGACCATACTCCCCTAAACCAGTTGCAAGTCCTTCGAGATCTGACCAGATTCACGCGCCAATTGGTCATCGATCAGACTTTGGCGGAATCCACATTGGTCGGTGTTCTGGGAGCCATGATGAAGCTGCATTCTATTAGGTGTGTTGAGTGTTTGAAACACAGCGAGAGGCTACGTGCTAATCGGTTCAGGTGGCCGTACTGGAACAAAGGCCATGAAGGGAGACGTGAGGCGGCTGTCGTGGCAGCTGTCATGACACAAGGATCATCTTTACGCACATTGCACGTCTGGGGACTCTCCAACGGGAGCTTGAGAACCCTGGCTCAGGCCTGTATCCAGCTGGAAGAACTCACTATCCAGGCGTACGCCTTGGTAAGATGGCCTTACCCACCACACAATATACAGAGACTGATGTGTTGTAAGCCAAATCTAGGAAGCCCCAAGAGCGAATACAATCCCTTGTCCATGTTTGGGAAGCTACAAAACCTCATGATCTTTACCACATTTCGCGAGTTATCACCCTTCGTCGCCGGCGAGTTCACAACCTTGAAGGATGCTCGTAATGCTAATGCTCAGAACTGGGTCGAAACCTTAATCTCTACCAAACAAGGCCTCCCTTTCGAGAAAATCATCATTCGTGGGAAGACCAGGGAGTCTGCGCCGATGGAGGAGTGGCCCGTAATTGGTCACGACCCTTACCTTGATGCTCTCTATGTAACTTTACCATTGTCATATACTTACAAGCGTACCGCAAGTGAAACGGAAGGCAAAGAGCACATTACTCTTCAGAACGACTCAAATTGGCTCCTAAATCTGAGCGACGGGCGGCTTGGTATGCTCTGACGGCTGGGGTGACGAGTGTAGGATATGGTACTGCTCATAGCAGCAGTGCAGTTTGATGCTTGGAGGGGACGATCAAAGCTTCTTTGTCGCTCGAGGCTGAAAGGAAGCGGATCAATACGAGACCGAGTCCATTGTCGTCCACTCCGCAGCCATCCAGTGAGCCGTTGTTCCTGCGCTTGCATGTACCTGTACTAGGCTCACGTTAGACCACGCATGCTTGGTGCGAATTACATAGAGATCGAGGATTCATACAATGCACCTATGTTCCATAACCGCGTGCAGGCATCCCGCAAGGAAACGAGATACGCCGCTCATTGTTCCCTCATGTGCGAAGCCAATAGTGCCATTGTCCTCGTTCATTCATTCGAGCGCCCTATGCCGTGTGACCTATGAAACTGAATCTAGACAACTTGCTATTGCCTTTCTATCGTCATTGATGTCGAATACTCGAAATCGTGATGTTCCCATGGCCAAGACGTCGAAAGTCAAAGGCGGATCCATGTTTTCAGTTGGCGGCAGGCTTAGGCTTGTCAAGGGAGAGTCTTTTCCCTTCGAGTCGGAGTAGGGAACATCGAGATCTATGGTCTGTTCTCTAATTGCGGATGGGAGAAGTCATACTCCCCAAGCAATCTATTGTTTGCCATCACAGAATTGGACAACCGCCCATTTCCCACCCCAAGCCCACTTTCTCGCACCACTATATCCTCCTCCACCCTCCAAAGACTTCAATCTCTCATCCTCGCCTTCAGGCAATCCCACAACAGTATCAGCCTTACATGTACGCAATGCCAACGTGCGGATGCCAGAGCCTAGGCCCATAGGACCGATGGCTGAAGAAAAAGGTGTTATTGGCTCCCACATTGCATCCGCTGTTAGCTTTCGGTAATTGAGGTCACCTTTGAAGATGACCAATTCGGACTCCTTGAGATCTTGGTATAGCTCCGTGGCTTGTGGCAGGTCCCAATAGCTCCGTGCTGATGTCCAGAAGTCATTGGGCCGGATGATGAGTCGACCTTCGACGTAGACCCTTCGCAAGTTCATCAGCAAGAATGAAATGTCGAAAAACTCTTTCCCTGAAAGTGGCTGGAGCTTCGCGCCCGTGTGTTCGTCGTCAGGTGAGTCGAAGAAGAGTCGTGGATCCGCAAGTGCAGCTAGCAGTGATTTGAAATCTGCCGGTAATACGTCTGACACGAACCATGGTATTGACTTTGGGTGGAGAACGATTTGTGTTGCAAGGCCGGCAGCGAGAAGATACCCAGCCAGAATGAGATCGACGAAGAGCTCAAAGCCGGCATTGTCAAGTACAATGTCCACTTGTCGCTCACTCTTGCCTTCTTTTTGCGCCTGCTTGAGCACCTTGTATGCAGCCGGCAGGTCGTTGACTAGAATGTTCTTCTCTGCACGTTTCCGTGCATCAGCACCTTGCAGTTTCTGAATGTCCTCGTACGTCAAGCTGGTCAATAGCGATAGATCCGTAGCGTTTCCCCACAAACAAATCTCGCACATCTCCATGAACAAAATTCGCTCCGCCTCCTCTCGTTCTTTTGCATCATTGGACGGCCCAGCCTGTTCAATTTGCAAGATCAGGACCTTGTACTTCGCTGCGAGCTCGACCACAGCTGGACGAGAAGAGCGGAAGGTGGAGAGCTTTTGACGAGCAAATACGTCATAAAATTTCCACTGGGTGGAGAGGGCGAAGGAAGTTTGTATACGTCTAAATTTGCGATTTAGCCGCCAGATGCCTATCGGAAGGCGTTCTTCTCTTCGTACCGGTAGAGGTAGCATTCTGCAAAGAGCCAAGGCAGATTGAACCAACTGGGCGTGCCCAGCTCTGCCAGCTCTTGGTTGTAGGATGCAATGTCCTCTCCACCATCATACTCGAGCGGACTATGCCGTGTCAACAGAATTCGAGAGAGTCCATCTCATCTCTTACGTCAAGTGCCGGTCATGTTGCAGCTCATGTTTCAATTTGGCCAGGCCTTCGAGTATAATCTTGCCTTCCTTGCGCTTGGCTCTATCTTCGTCATCACAAGCCAAGACGGCACGGTGCACGTCGTCAATGGCTCCCGTCTTAAGCTGTCAGTCTGTCATTCGAATCAGGAGGAGAGAATGACTAACCACAATGACTGGCCAACGGTCCTTTGCTGAGATGTAGGCAAAAGAGGTATTGTCAGAGGTACTATACGGTGCCACGGGTACGGCAGGAATTGAGGCCATGTTGCACAGCAATTCAACGCAAGATGGTGTCCGACTTCGTGATTGATCAAGTTGCAATAGTGCTTGGTCCAGCTTGACCCGTGCGTTAGCCTCAGTTCTCTCATTCGCTGTGGGAATTACTAACGCCTAGCGTCCGCTCGTACCCTGCTACGAAGGCCAATCTAAGCAAGCATCAACTGCCTAGCCCCTTTGCTACCTAGTAGCAAGTATCCGTGCCGGTGACGGAGAAACCCCGAATCCGAACTCATGTTCTCCGCACTCCACCCCAGTCTTGTTATCACCACAATCACGCCATACGACCACAGAACGCCATAAAAAGGTCCCTCTAGAAAGGTCTTGATTTCATCTATCTATCATTTGCTCCCAGAGTCGAGGATGTAACATCCACAAAGTCATCATTGCCAGTAGACTAATCGATTGAGTCTTCTTAGCTCCCGAACAACCACAACTATCGTGTATCAACAAGTCGCAGCTCCCCATATACGCACCACTCGTGACAATGGGCCACACTACCTGCCCTAATTGCTCTGCCGCCATCTCTGGTGGTGGAAAGAAGTGTGGGGCTTGTGGAGCGGTACGTAGAATAGTTGCGTACAGGAGTGGAAGCCTTAGTAGCACAACATGCTGATACGGTTCCAGGTCTGCCCTCTGTGATAAAGATGAAGCGGTGGATGAACGATCAGGCTGTGATACCAAGAGGATGGATTTCGATGACCGATTGGAAGGATCTGAGATTGACTGGACGGAAGACACTCTTTTGGGCTTTTGGTGATCGACTTTGGACTGCGTACGGCTCTGCCTGAATGCTGCATTTGATTCCCCAATAACGATGATAACGAGTCAATGAAGCCTGCAATAGTGTACATCCTGTCCTCGCATCTATCTCGATACAGCCGTTGTTGTCTCGGATGTCGCAAGAGAAGGGTGACAAGCTATCGTTGAGAGGTGGTAGAAGGAATGTAGGTCTTGTCGAATGCTTCAGTCATGGTAGGATAGTATTCTCGTTGGTAGCCTCTGTACCCTGATTAATAGCTATCCATATGTGCAACAGCTCTTTACTTACCTTGTTCAGCGGGCCCGCGCCGAAATAACTTCACCAATGCTCTCTTGAAGCGTCTGAATCGAGGCTCCTTCGGGGGCTTCTTCGCCTTCTTTGCTGCCTTCGCACTCCTCCTTCCCTCCCAAGTCAATCGCCTCATCTCCGCCCGTTCCGCCTCTATCCTCGCCAGTCTCACACGCTCTTCAGCCTCCTCTCTGGCCGTTCTTTGGTCTTTGACCCATGCTTCTATGCGTTCCATGCTTGTATTTAGTCGATGGTAAGGAGTTCGAGGGAATGAGTCTGGATGATTGCTGTATCGCGGCGACTGGTAGAGGGCGATTATTTTGATATATATATAAGTGAGTTGAAAGGAAAACCCCGGTTTTGGGGCGGGAAGCCGCTGAGGTGGACGCTAAACTGCTTCAGATAGAGAGGTCAACACGCACAATGTGCCCTCGTCTTGTCCCGTTTGAAACCGTCTGAAACGATCTAAGTCATTGAAACAGTCAGTTGAACTAGATGAAGGCTCGTTTGGCAGTGAATATTGATTCAACACAAGGTCTTTGGGGTATAATGAAGCACTCTTCACAGGGAAAAGGCGCTGTGATGAAGGTGACTAATACCCTTGGGGTGAAAATTCCATCACGCTCATTGGCTACAAGTGGTTGAACAAGGTCAGAACATCTATCTCAAGGAACTTCTGGCGAGTTAGCAGCCGGAGAAGTACTGTCCCAACCACTGTGAGTGTAGCATCAGACGCCTAAATCGCAAGGCACTGATCAATGACAGGATTTCATATCCACCAAGATGCCTTCTCGAGCCATTCACGCGTTCTATCGCGGCGAGCGAATTTATGTGGTCCCTGCAGTCTGTGTCAAGCAGGACATAGCCAACGACTTGTTCATCACCCGCTGGGAAGGTATCTTCCCCGGTATGATCCCCTCCATCCACAGCATTACTCTACACGAGGACGATGGCAACAACATTAGCCAACACAGCTCCAACATGTCCTGGATGATCACCGACCCCTCAGACTTCGAGCCAGCCACAAAACAGAATCTCGGTCGTGACGACCGACTCAAGGTGCTCTTCGAAGTCCTCAACACCCTCGGTGGCCATCTCCAATCTCTTCGCTCCGAACACATCCTCGTACGAAAACACCTCGCCGACTCTCCCTTCACCCACACCCCACGACCCAGCAATGCACCACCAGAAGTGGTACCCTATCACAAGAACATCGTGCTGTTGGCGGGATGGCATCGAATATCCCAGCGCATGCACAGTGCCCAGCTTGCAGAGACTCGTGAGAAGTTCATGCTAAGCCTGCCTGATGAGCCACCGCCCGCCTTGGAGCCATCAACCAAGCAGCTGGATGGATTCTGGTACTGCCAGGAGTATCATCCTGGGAGAGGGAAGATCTGCAATGCAACTTTCTATAACGCGGCAAATCTACGCGAGCATCTAGTGGAAGTGCATGAGGCTCCGAGGGAGAAGCTTGACAAGGAGGTCGAAGCTGTTCAAGTGATCAAGAATGGGAGGACAGTGGATGAGACCGGAGTCAGTCGGCTTGGCCGTGAGAGTGGCGGTCATGAAATCAGTGAGGACATCCACGGGCAAGGCTCTGTGGCCAGTCAGCCTGAAGACGAAGTCTCGGCTAGCGATGAGGAGGCTCACGAGGTTTTGCCGAGGACTGGCCTCAGAGTTCGCTGGGCTGGCGATGAGGTCTTGGAGAGGTATCAGAGGAGTGACGATGGTGATTGAGAATTTGGTTCGGTAGCTGGTTTCTCCTAAATGGGCGATGGGTGGTAACATTGAACAGTGGCAAGTGGCCAGAGCCTAGCTCGCGCAGAGATAACAGCCAAACGTACACATCCCTTTACGCGTGCTGCCCACTTTCCTTCTTCGTCCGCCCGGGAACAGCTCTTCGTCGCTCGGCAATTGTTAGTACGACATGACCACTCCGCCCACCTACGGCCGCAAGAAGCTATTTAGGTATCTCTAGAGTCCAAATTTGACATACTTCAACTGTCGGTACTCAACAATTGAATATCTTTGCACTGAAGATGGCAGTGGGTCCCATATTTCTGGAGGTGATTGGCCCTGCAGCCACCAATAGAACAAGTTCCGAGCTAATTTGGGATACTCGATTCAGAAGGGTAGACGAGCCGAAGCAGTCATCGCTTCGTTGACCACGGCCGTTATTCCTGAAATAAAATAAAGGGGCGGCTTGGGGGTTTCTCAATGGATACCCAGACATCTGGTTCCCAATGTCAAGAATAGTTCTAGCTGAGCCGGTCCTTACTTAAAGGCTCCCAATTCCCACGATCTTGACATTCCCTCTCCATCAAGAATACACTGCTATTAGGCCTCAAAGATTTCTCAGGCCGTCAAAACAAGTAGGTAAGATCGCAGTCCCACAACTATGGATGAGACTCACTTCTCCACAACAGGAACCGCTTTCAAATACCTCCCGACTCTTACACCAAAAGACAGCGACATTTGCCATGTGCGGCTATCAGATGGTGACCTATGCATGGCGGCACAAGGAGAAATTTTACCAAGAAGAATTGTGTGGACTCGCAGCCGAAGACGGCAAGCCCTGTGGCGAGGTTGGTGGTTGGCGAGCACCACATGATTATCCTGTCTGGCTGAAATCACTGCGTACTGGTCTTGTAAGCCCTACTACGCCACCAATCCTCAGTTTATCCGAACTAACGATGTCTAGCCCGAACAGTATGCTTTGCATTGATCACAACCTAAGATAGGGGACTAGTCATCGCTAACACGTCTTAGCTTTGTTACAAACAACGAAGTCTGCTGCAGTGAGCATTGCGAGGTACAACTGGAACAGGAAATCCCATTGGAGGACGAAGAAGCAACCACGCCAAAGGCTGGAGAAGCAGGAGGTTCGACGGCTGGCAGCTGAGGCGCGGATAGTCCTTCTCACTAGGAAAAGATGGTTGACTGAGTGTCACTATCTTAGACATAATACAAGATCTCAGTTTGGCGGCATGGAGGGCAAGGAGGATCGCCACTACGGCGCGGACGGTCATTTTCATGGGACAACACGATGTAACGAATTCTCTTGGGTTGGTTTTCAATTGGCGGGACACGGGAGCAAGGAGGATCGCCACAATGGCGAGGACGGTCGTTCTCTCCAATGTAGCACATGACAAAACTTTTTCTGGATGTCAGATAAGGAGGTAGTTAGTATTAGAAATGGAGGGTCTTACTTTGGGGTGCGTTGTCTCTCGTGATCTCTACAATCATTGACAGCTATTTTTCACTGTGAGCACATTAGCGTCCAAGTAGGTCAGAGTTTGAAGTTAGCCAGAGAAAGAAATATGGTTGACGTAGTACCGGAAAAGGCGAACAGCGGCTAGACTCGGTTCCAACCTTTGCGGACAGATCCTGCATATTTGAAACGGATCTTATATTGGAACCAAACGCACTTCGCCGTTTCATTTCATGACCGGAATTCGGAATCACTCGGGAAGTCCATGATTATAGACTCCAATCTCTCACGAGTACCTACCACCAAAATCATACGACCTTCGTCATGACACAACAACGATGGTGCTACAAAGCTAAGTGGCGAGGGAACGCTCGATTTAGATCTGAGTAACGTGGAACAGAACTCTGCACACTCTCCTGCGTTCTATAACGAGATTCATCAGTCTGAGCCCCACATACACCATGTCACATATGCAGAAGTGATAGGCTCACAGCAGTGGAATTGTATCAGCAGGCAACGGATCTTTCCCAACAGACGTCGAGATCACAGACCGATTGGGCACGGAAATAGCGGCAGGAGGCGATGCCAACTGCAGGGCGCTGCTTCAGATCTATGAATAACGGTGCATTCGCTGGGTTTTAAGGATCGGGCAATTGGGCGCAGAGGTTCCCACAAGAGGAGGTGATGGGGACTTGGGGACATAAAGAGACCCGGGTCTCCCTGTTGAATCTTGTATTCATTGCACCCAGATATCCTCGTCTCCAGGTTCATCTTATCTACGACTGCAAAGCCACCTTCTTAACCAAACAACTATCGGAACTCTACTTTCCTGCGAAGACTGTTCACAATGTGCCGATATTCAATTGCCATCTGCAAATGTACTTGCGAATTGGCGACATATTACAGATGTGACAGGTATCTTCATAGCGGGCGTTATCTTAACCAGTTGCGCTCAGCCAAGGTGTGTCACATGTTCATTGGCTTTATCCTCAAGAGACTAAGTCTCATCAGCTCCCAGACGATGTCTGTCGCGAGCCACAGCCTAAATTTCCACCAGTGAGCCCGGTCTGACAAAGGTCTCTTTCTCTCGACCTAACGTCTCTAGAGCGAGCCGTAAGTTTGGGAAAGCACGAATAGACTTCTGGTTCACAATAGGGAGTCGCAGCTAATATAACACAAAGGTCCCGATACATAGCTGGCAACTGCAGTCAGTAGATTGTTAGAACGATACCGCTCGTTACTAAGGTTTGAACAGCAAAATGGCTACAACCAGGAGCGCAGCCCAACCAGTCATGTACAGTCGGTGATTAATCCACCTTCAAACAGCCAGGTACATGGCTGATTGCTATTTAGATCGAAACGAAGATCAGCAAGCCACGGCTCCCTCCCAAAACGAGGAACAGCAAGCCACGGCCACCTCCCAAGGCAAGAAGCGTGCTGCCTCCCCCAACGAGGAGGCAGGGTCATCATCGAAGAAACCGAAGCACTAGAATTATGGGCGAAGCGATTCAAGATACCGTGACGCGGAGTGAAGGACGTTGGCGAATAAAGGTCGCCTGTCGAGGCGTGGACGGTCATCATCTTCAGGACCACACCTCGTGGTGAATTTCTTTTGTTTAGACAGGAAATGGCGTTATGGACAATGGCTTATCATATGTGGGATTTTATCTTGGCTCGGAAGTCTGCATGCGAACATTGATTTTTGAGGAAAGATTGGTGGCAAGGGTGATATAACGGAAAGTAAGGAGGGCTCTTTGTTTGGAAATACAAATTTTTGGATTATGTCTGATTTTGGGAGCGATAGTTGATGGCAATAGGCTGACAATAATGAAGTTCGACTCACATTGGACCCAAATTCCTCGTTGTTCCGAACCAACTCTGTGGGTACAACTTCTGGAGCCGCATGCGCTACACAGCTGATGTACACCGAAACGGATCTCCCGAAGTTGATCCTTTAAATCTTCATCAGATTACGCCAATAATGTGTCCCGGAATCTTCCCAGTACAGCCTCTCGGAGTCCAACCCAAACAAAGTATGAAGCGTCCTAACAGTCGCGAGTCATTCTCGCCTTTCAGAAAAACATTATTCGTCGTTGATATGAACCATCTCTGTGGGTACAATTCCTGGAGCCGCATTCGCTACCCAGCCGGCGTACTCCATCATAGACATCTCGAAGTGGAATATGTAAATCTTTATTGGGTTACGCCAATAATTTGTCCCGAGATTTTCCTAGTACGGACTCTCAAAGCCAAAGCAAACAAAGCATGAAGCGTCCCAAGAATGGCGAGTCATTCTCGCCTTGAAGAGGAAGAATACTTAAAGGCTCTCAAACTCCCAAGTCTCTCTTCTTTTCCAAGCTTCAAGAGAACCACAACCACCATCTCGAGCCACTTCCTGAATCAATCCTACAAGCATCACTCTTTCCAAATCACCAGTCAATCACAGCAAGATAGACAGAGACGATTGTAGGTGCATCATACTGCGAAGAGCGCTCGAACACGTGGGATATACCAATTGACTAATTCCCAGACCGCAATGTGCACAAGAGAGTTAACTTACTATGCTGCCTGTGGCCGCCTTGCTACGGATTCGATCATACCATGCGGGATAGAACATTCAGCCGATGATTTTGTGCCTACAATCATTGTGAGTGATGAATAGGCGATTTGACCAGAATATTCTAACATGCGACAGAATCCACAAAAGAGCCCTTTTCACTCGCTTTGCAGTAGGCCTCGTCTCCTTTTATAACGCTGGTGAGAGTATTGGTCGCTAATACTTGAGTAGAAGAATGCCCGAGAATAGCCCAGATGGAGAAGAACAAACAGTTGGAGGACAAAAAGTCGAAGAAATGATCGGTCGAACAGTAGGATGACAGGGTTGTGGCTCCATAGGCATGAGAAGTTGTCAATGGGTGGGAACCCGGCTTTGCTTGGCAAGCTTTCATAGGATGCAACCCGGTAGACATGGCTGTTTAGTGGGAAATCAATGAATCGAGAAGGCCATCAAACTCTTTCAAGCAGGTGAATATGTTGTATCAAACAATGTATTTGCGTGAGATGATTTGCAAAACGGAACACGTATGCACGGTGTTATCTCCGTTTCTCGGCTAATTCCAGGATAATGTTTACCTTTCGAAGACTTACTTTTAGAAGAACCAACACCATCTCAGCATCTTCAGGTATGTATACCACCCATTCTCAGAGACTCTAGCTTATAGGACTAACCACTTCGGTTTATAAGCAGGACAATCCGACCCCTTTTTCAGCAGAACAATTTACCAACACGACACGTAAACACCACTACTCCAGTACCAACAGCCTACAAACCACCCTCGCATCCTCCCCCTCCACAGCAAAAACAACGATAACAACGCCAAAAATGCCATATATCTACTGGCAGCCACGCCCACAGGGAGGATACGCATACGGCACCATCACCCGTATTGTACGAGACCACGACACTCATGACGGCTGGTGCTTCTACATCCAGCCGGAGGACAACCCACAACTGAGCATCCACGTCGAAGAACCCATGGCAACGTGGATCATTTATGCGATTTCTCGCAATAATATTGGCCCTGCGCGCGTGGAGTTTCTTTACGGAACGCAGGAGACCGAGTTCGAGGTGTTTGCTGTTTGGCTTTTGGAGTAATTGCGCTGGAATAATTGGCTACAACGGAGTAGGGCTGTCTGCTAGGAAAAAGGCGTTGAGAACATGGAGTAGTTGCATGTACTGTATTTTATCAGTGGCGGAAGTAATGGAATGAGGGTATTGAGATGACATTTTGACTTATTGTGATGAATATTGTGACATCGATGTTACATTTGGTTGAAGACCTGGCTTCTCCAATGTAATATCAATGCCGAAGGTGCTCGCAGTCTTGTACTAGACGGAGGGCTTTCAAGTGATTCAGATATCGATTCGAGTGATCTAAGCGGAGAATCAACTCGTGAAAGACAAGGTCATAGCTTCCGGTATTGCCAACGCCCATCATCTTGATAAGACAATCATTGCTAATCGAATAGCTGACCGAGTATCTAAGCGTGGCACGCTCTCCAGTTGACTTCATGCCGCTTTCATAGTGACCAGTACTTCCTACGATTCCATCCCTAAGTCTTCTTGCACATCGGGATTGCGTGAATCCTGGAGCCGTTTCATATCATTCTACATTCAAAAATGGGTATAGCTTGGGTAAGCCAAGCGTGATTTATAGCATAAAGAATCTTGTAGTAGTAGTCGTGGTTAGAATCTAGACTCGATACATGTGTGGCGCAAGTCTGTCTTGGCACGCTAAGATCTATCCTATGATCTACTTGTGGCGCAACCTTAATTTTGGCTCTAAGTCGACTTTTCATTCACTGAACGTCTCCGTTGTTCCCTTCTCCGCTGTGAAGTAATCCGAGAACGCCGGTTTCATGTATCAGGAGATTATCCGCAGGCGACCGCCTTTTGGAGCAATCAAATTCTTTGACAAAATGTCAAATACAGAATATTTCGAGCGCTGCACTCAAAAGGTTGGGCAATTCGCCGTTAATAATTGACAATTGGCAACCTTAGAAGGAGATTTAATACAACCTACTACGTTTGCCTGATTCCCGCAATCATAATCAGTACAGGACTTCAATCGCTTCATTAGGCTTCGTTCTCTTTTTGCGCGGCTTCATTGGACCAAGATTCAAATGGAAATATATATACATGGGTAACGGCTCATTCTCTTATAGTAAAGCAAAGACAGTGAGTGTGAGACAACGGCTTCATATCGCTTTCATTACATTCTTTAGTCTCGAAGCCACCGATCTGGCCTCCATCAACAGACAATTCCTATCATCGGCTGCTCCAAGGACGCTGAAGCGACGGCCGAACGTCGCTACCATTCACACCTGATGCCCATCAGACATGCTCCAGCACCCTCTGCTCGGCCCGCGGCAAGCCAGACACCGATGCCAGGAGACAGTCATTGCTTCTCTCTAAGACGAGAGGGACAGAGTTACACAAGTCAGATTCTCTGAGCTCACTGTTTGGTGCTGATGGATCGAGTCATCATCTGGGTCAATATCCAGCTTTTGGATCAAGTTGAAACCCATCGCTCAGCTTGATCATCAGCTCGAGATTTGTGATTGCCTCCATCTCCGACCCAATCCTTGTGGTGGGTCAGTTGCATTGTCATCATTGGTAGACCGAGCAGCTGGACTTACTGCGAGTAAATATGCAGCAGAGCAGCGCAACTCTACACTTGGCTGTGACATGCCTTCTTTTTTGAAGAGTGCTCTTGGCTGACTGCCTGGCGTGGAAGTCTGCTACGAAAAGTGTGCGAGTGCTGTGGACCTTTATAGAACGAGCTGCAATGATCTCAGCAGCTCGATTGCTGCACAGCCAGGTATCTTCAACGACACGATATAGTAAGAATTGGCGGGTGCGATAAGGTAGGAAGACGGAATGGGTAATACGCCAAAAACTGCGGGAAGTAATCCGCGGGATATCGACCGTGGGAGCATAAGTGGTAGGATTCTGAAAAGCTAATGAGAGCTAGTCTTTGTCAGGAAAGCCGCTACAGTAGCAAGGAAAGAGACTTAGCAGTCGGATGTGGGGTGCTGCCGCCGCTGCACAGGCCTCGCGCACTTCGCTTAACAAGCTATGGTCGCAAGTACCATCCTGTTCTGGTGTCTTTCTCTCGTAAACCTTCGGCCAGTGTCAAAGCATTATCATCACCTCAATGGCCCTACAAACATTCGCTGTGTTGGCGTTGATCTCCCTACAAGAGGAGAACACGTGAGGACTCAAGAAGATGCAGTGTGGCCGCGACGGCGCAATTATTGAATGCGTCCTCTGGTGACGTTCATACTGATTGCGCTGTGACAGATTAACAATGTCAACCTTCTCGTGGGTCTCGTATGCGCTCTTCACGAGTGGTTATACCTGGCTCTCCGAGGAGAGTCCAACGCGACGGCAATCCAAGGCACTATAGGGTTGTGTGTAGTGTTATCAGTCACATAACTCGATCGCGGTATTAGAAGGACCAACCCCGAATTTGTCGGCCTTGCTTACTTTGTACTGGACTGCCTAGAGCTTGGGCAGCGTAAGTGAAAGGTGATCCTGAGAGGCGGCCTAGTTGTGGATACTCTGTCCTTCCAAAACCAAGGTTGGGAGCTTCATTGTAGTGAGGGCAAGGACTTTGACTGATCCCAAAAGCACAGAATCCTGAGATGGCTGTATGGTGAACTGGACTAGTGGATCTCTCTGACCTGGACTGTCATGTCTCCCAAGCGGAAGACCATACTGAACTAGGCTTAGGACTGGTGAATACGACGGATTGGGCCATTAACTAAGTTCCTCGTCGTGCGTCGTGGGTGAAGGACCATACTGAATCAGGTAAGGCTTCATCGAGCAAAATCCACCCATCACTTTCTACTCGAGCAGCACTGGTACCTAGGGAAGCTCTTCTAGACCAGGGTCGTACTCAAAAGCAAACCACAAACGCAAGACTCTACCCTCACATCGTTCCCTTGCTCCCTCACGTTCATCCCCTCCATATCACATCAGATTAAAGCATCGTTCGTCATGTTTCTTATACTACCAACACCGCCTACTACTACCTCTTCGAACCAAGCTCCCACGCCTGTTGTCCCCTCGCAGCTCCCATTCCAATTCTTCGATCTGCGTTCCGCTCCCACATACGAAGAACTGCGCACGCAGCTCAAGACCGAAATAGGTATGTCAGCCCTCCACAAAAAACCTTCCCTCCATTTAACACAACGAGCAGAAAATCTCTACGGCAAGCCTACGAACGAAGACACAGTCCAACTGCTCGAAGTCAGCCCTTCCCCCCATTCCACTATTAGCATAGCTGACATAAAGCAGCAATCTGGTAGCTGGGCCTACTGTGAGAAATGCCACAGCCAATTCAAGATCCGCAGTCGCCCCAGCATCGATCCATCAACAAGCCACACTGGGCCTCTCGACATCATTCCAGAGGACAAGCCAGACTCTCGTATCAACGCATGGGTGGATGGCGTGTGCGATTTCATGGAGGAGATCAGATTCAAATGCGTTATTTGTGGACATAGATGAAAGTAACCGTCGTGTCGTGCGTGGAGGGAAATGGTGATTCGAAAAATTGTTCTTGTTATTGTAGCGACGTTTCAGTATAGGCGAACAAGGTGGCTTTGGTCTCTGGGAGAGAAGCTGCTTGACAGAACATGCGGAGTGGTTAGACCAGTGTTATACGAGTTGCATACCGGTAGATGAAGAGCTTTTGGTGCACCGTGGATGGAAGGAACGTTCTTGACAAGGATACCATGCATGAACGGGAAAGAACGATGTAGAGATCAACGGAAATGGCGCTGCGTGCCAATTTTTGCTCTCCAAAGTCCATTGCACGTACTAGCACCGCTTGCTTCCATTTCTTTCGTGTTGGGGAGCAGCTGTCTAATTGAACCACAAGCATCTTTGTTCTCAATTGATAGGAGAACAGATCAGCCTGACTACTCTAGGACAAACCGCTGTAACAAGTGTCATGCCAACTGCGGCGAGCTGCTCGACTCAGAGATGGTGCTTCGATTACATTTGGGATTCGCAGTCCATAAATGCAAGACGCTTGGATCCTTCGAAAAACCAGGCATTGTTCAATGCAGAGCATATATTCTTGCACGACGCGATCCGGATCCGAGCATGCAATCTGTACAGTGGGTAAGGGCTATCAATAGCCACATGTGATGGGACTTTGGTGTACCGCTCTTCAGTTCCGCCCCTTTCTTTGTGTCGTTCATGTCCGACATCTGCACCACAACCACCAGTGTTGTAGTATTACCACCATCTCTTCTACTCTTCTTCCTTTCCTTCGTCCTCTCCGTTACTCTGCACGGCTTTTTCCCCTCCTCCTGCTTGCTACACTTAGCCTCTCGGTTTTTTGATTTGCACCCTTCTCCAGCGCAGCCTTCTCATCATCTTCACGAATTTCGATCTAAGCGCAGAGGAAGGATCCTAGAAACAAAGTCAGCCACTAGAAGCCAGCTACAGCCAGATGAAAACAGGAAACCACTTGCCATGATTCAGCTGTGCCAGAGACCGTTCCCGATTCTTGCAACGCCCTGCTACAGTCATTCGCCACATTCGCCGGCTCTCCAAAGGCTCAGGCTTTCATCAAGTGCTTCCCTCGTTCAAAGAAAGTGTCAAGATCCAGATCCTTTTCTATTACTGGCTTGATGAGTAGGTGTGGGAACCGCCTGGTATCTCGATCAAGCGTGCCGCTGTTGCTTCTTCCCAGGAAACAAAGGCTGAGTAATCTCTTGAAATATGCTTGGATGCATTGAAGAAAACGGAAGCCGTAGGTTTGTCTTCAGATGACATTTGGCTTCTCTTCGGGCGTCGCCATTGTAACCCGAGGCCATCACGTTCGATTGGGATCGTTAGGTGCCCTCTCCCTCCTCTTTTCCCTAGCACTTAGTCCTGGTCCCTTCTCTGTTTACATCGACAGGAGTCTTCCGCGTCCGGAAACAGCCAATCTCGTGAAGTCCGATGCTTTGTTTCAAGCGAGGGAGGTATCAGGTGGGCATGGTGTTTGAATATTCATGTAAGAAGCCTCTATAAC
>JAABUL010003153.1_pt1 | contig 25160 bp, 20 predicted proteins | sample 5559151 | NCBI WGS metagenome assembly JAABUL01 (sample SAMN10711876, study PRJNA513368) | rock metagenome | isolation source: Antarctica rocks | place: Antarctica: Victoria Land, Pudding Butte sud | reverse complement strand
CTCCGCGCCGTCCGACGCGCACCCCAACAGCCGCGTCGGACGACCCTTCAGCGCACCCGCTTACAGCGACGTGTTGCGATCACCGCGCGAACCCAAGGAAGGGTCTGCGGTCGCTCGCTTAAGAAGTCTCCCGGGCGGTTAAGCTGCGTGGATCGCTTGCTTCTCGCACGACCGCTGAGCGCTCCGGCACGGGATTGCCCGTCCTTGCGCTCGTCGCCCGCTTGTGGCGGCACCCTGAGCTCCGTCATCGGATGACGGAGCCGGTCCTCTGTGCCCGAACGGCGCGGCGGGCCTGACTAGCGATCTCGCTCGGACGGCGACCTGCTCGTCCGAGCTCCATCCCCTTCGCGCGCGACGCGCGAAGGGTCAGTCACAGGAGCAATCTCGATGAGCACCATCACGACCTACCCGGCGGGCGTCCCCTGCTGGATCGACACCTTCCAGCCCGACCCCGAGGCCGCCGCGCAGTTCTACGGCCCGCTGCTGGGCTGGACCTTCGACGAGCCGGCCGCGATGCCCAGCGGCCTGGCCGGCAAGTACCGAACGGCCCGCTCCGGCGGGCGCTTGGTCGCCGGTATTGGCCAGGCACCGGTCGGGTTCCCCTCGGCGGTCTGGACGACCTACATCGCCGTGGACGACGTCGACGCGGCCGCCGAGCGCGCGGCCGCCGCGGGCGGCGGGCGTATCGTCGGGCCGACGTCCCATGGTGACGGCGGGCGCATGGCGATGCTGACGGACCCCGTCGGCGTCGCCTTCGGGATCTGGCAGACCGGAGCCCGACGGGGAGCCGAGCAGGTCAACGAGCCGGGCTCGTGGACGATGAGCTCGTTGCACACGCCCGCACCTGAGGACTCGGAAGCGTTCTACGGGCGGGTGTTCGGCTGGCGGCTCGAGACCGCTGCCGACGCGCCGATGAGGTTCTGGCGCCTGGACGGGCACGTCGGAGGTCAGGCCGAGCAGCCCATGCCCCGCGACGTTGTCGCGGTGCTCGCGCCGATCGGCGAAGGCGACCCGACACCCCCGCACTGGAGCGTCGCGCTCACCGTGAGCAACGTCGATGTGACGGCGCGCCGTGCTTCCGAGCTCGGCGGCACGGTGCTGCTCGCGCCGACCGACACCCCGGGGTTCCGCAGCGCGGTGATCGCGGATCCGCAGGGCGGCGTCGTCGCCGTCACCGCGCCGGCAAAGACAGCCTGAGTCGCCCGCGGCCCGTCGGCACGACGCCGACGGGCCACGGTTCTCCCACGCGAGAAGGCGCGGCGCCGGGTCATCCCACAACCGAACCGCTTGCGGACGCCGGGAGCCGGCTCCGGGCTCGAACGGCAGCGCTCGGGTTGTTGTCGCAAGCGGATCGCCTTGCGGGCGACGGGGGGCGTTCGGCGCGGGCCGCATCTTCTGGGGTTCGATGGAGCGTTTGTCTGGTGCTTTACTTGACAAGAACGTATGTACTTGCCAGACTGGCAAGTATAAAGCGTAGGTTTCCTTTTTCGGAACGCTAGGAGGACGGACATGAGCCCAGACGCCGGACAGCTCGATGCACCAGAAGCGAGGACCGCACTGGCTGACGCCGATCGAGTGCGGCAGGCCGTGAACGGGGGTGAGAACCGCTGGCCGACGCGGTACCTGGGTGCGTTTGGCGTCGCGATGCTTGTGCTGTTCCCCCTGATCGGACTTCTCGGGTATGCCGGAGTGGTCAGCTTCGCGGCCGGGTGGATCGTCGTGATCGCCATCATGGTCCCTTACGCCACCCGCCAACGCGTCACGCGGCGCGGCCAGAGTCGCCGGATGTACGTGGCCTGGGGCGCGTGGGCGGCGGTGTATGGCGTCGCTCTGGTCCTCGGCGAGGTGTTCTTCATGGGCCAGGCTGCCTATTGGGTCCCGGCCGCTTTCTTGGTCGCGGCTCCGTTGCTGGTTGGCGCGTGGTGGGTCAGCCGGTCGTGAACGCGGTAGATACCCGGACCCGTATCCACCCTCGTCACCGCCTAAATGAAGTCATGCATTCCCCGGTGCGCTTCTCGGTCGTGGCCACCCTGGCAGCGGCCGACCGGGCCGAGTTTGGCTTCATCCGGGATACCGTTGAGGTAAGCGACTCATTGCTCTCTAAGCAAGTCGCGATCTTGGATGACGCCGGGTATCTCAACGTCACCAAAGGCTATGTGGGCAAGCGGCCACGCACCTGGCTCGCGCTCAGCGCTGCCGGGCGGGCGGCGTTCCAAGCGCACCTCGCTGCTCTTGACGCCATCGCCGGACGCGAGAGATAGCGACTCATCATCATCACCTGGCCAATAGCCGAGTCGCAAACCGCGACCGCCTGCGGCACGCATCGACGTGGCTGAGTGCCCCAGCAGGGGATCCCCAATCGGTGACGAGCGCGGCCGCCGTCGCCAGCCTGTTTGTGCCACCGAAGTCTCGCCGTAGAGCGTTCGGCTACGGAGCAGCTTGGCGTCGGAGCGTTTGCCGTATTGGGCAAAGGCGCCTTTCGGGGCGGCCGGCCGTTTACAGCGCAGCGCCGAGGTAGATGAGGTTGCCGTCGGGATCTCGGGTACGAGCGACCCGTTCACCCCACGGTTGATCTTCGGGCTCGGCGACAACCGTCGCGCCTGAGGCCTTCAGTCGTTCAAGCGTCGCGTCGACATCGTCGACGTAGACCCAGTAGCCGAATCGATCCTCATCGATGGCGCCGCCGGCACCGATGCCAATGCTCGAGCTTCGACGCTGCATCGTCACGAAGCCCGCCTCGCCCTCCAACGGGAACTGGTAGGTCTGCGAGAAGCCGAGCTCCTCGTAGAAGGCGCGCGTGGCTGGCAGGTCCTGGACGCTGATGATCGGAAAGGCCCTGTCGCTCATCACCCAAGGATTGCACGGAGCGACACCGAGTCCCACCCCTCCCAGAAGCGGCTCCCCATCGGCCATGACCGGAGGATCGGCTGGCCAGGGCGCTCCGGCGGACGGCACTTTGACCACCACTCGTAAACGCTCTATAGTTGTGTAGACCGTTACAGAAGGAGGAGCAATGAGCATCTACGCAGTGTGGGAGTTCCGCTTCCCTGCCGAGACCGCACAGGAAGGGCTCGGCGCGGCCGAGGACATCTGGCGCGACATGCTCGGCTTTGAGGGCTATCTCGGCCACGAGTTGGTCCGAGACCTCGACGACCCAGGGCATCTGCTGGTGGTCAGCCGGTGGACCACCCGACAGCGCGCCGACGATTCGCTCGTCGAGTACGCCGGACACCCCAACGCCCGACGCGCCGAGAAGCTCGTGCGCGAGCCGCGCGGGCGCTTCGTTGGCCAAGCCGTCCCGCACTCGGCGTGACGCCGTCGCTGTTCTTGCACCTAGCCAACCTCCGCCGGCCGCGGCGCAAAGGACACGAGGCCGATGACGTTGATCGAATCCCGACCGCGGGTTTGCTCGAGGCGGTGGCTGCTCAGCCCGGCGACGGCCGCCCAGACCTGGACGAACTCTCACAGGCCGCCTCGGATCTTGCCGATGCGATCGTCGCCCGCCGTGTTCCCCTACCGGTGAGCGAGCTCAACATGCTGGCAGAAGGGTGCCCGAGCTTCCCGCAGCTGGTCGCCGATCCGACCAAGGCTGCTGTCAGACTCGAGCGAAGCGAGTTGACCGCCAGCCCGACCGCCGTGCTGGCGGCGCGCGTCGCCGCCGAGCTTGGTGTCGCTGACCTGACACGGATCAAGCAATGCGCCCGCTCCAAGTGTCGCCTCGTGTTCTACGACGAGACCCGATCTAGGACCCAGCGCTGGCACGCCGACGCGCCGTGCGGACGGCTTGAACGCCAGCGAAGGCACCGCGCTCGTTGATCCCGATCGCGAGGCCTCTGGCCGTGTCGGTGGGCGATCCCGCTGCGAGATCCCTGGGCGGCGCTGGTCGATCCCGCTGCGAGATCCCTGGGCGGCGCTGGTCGGCGAGCAGCCTCCCAAGCTTCTGTCGCGCCCGTTGGCACCCGAGGTGGCGTCCCGGCGTCGCGATCCAGGTCTCAGGGAGTTCCGGTTGCGCTGGAGTCCGCCGGACTGCTGAAGCGGAGCAGGAGCTTCTGATCGCAGTAATAGTCGAGCCAGTCGAGCAGCCGGCCCCGTTCGTGATGTGCGTGGCCAGCGGTGGGCACGAAGCGAATCGCGAGTCGGGCGGCCGCTGCGCGAAACCCTGCTGCCTCGAAGAGGGCGACCACCTCGTCGATCTCGTACAGCTCGGGCAGGTGCAGCTCCTCGGCGTTGGCGCGATGCCACTCAGCCATCAGCGGACTGGCGGCGTGAACGCCCATGACTGCGTAGTACACGCCGCCGGGCACCAGCGCAGCGAACATCGCTCGCGCGTGCGCCGATAGGTCGTGGAGCAGGTAGAGCACCTCGTGGCTGAACGCCGCGTCAAAGCCATCCCACCGGGCGGGCAGCGTGTCGGCGGCCTCGAATTGGAGCGGCCGCTGCCCAGCGAGGCGCCTGGCGTCCTCGACCGCCCCGGATGCCGGGTCATACCCGAAGCCCTCGGCGATGGCACACCGATCGGCGAGCAGCCGCAGGAATCCGCCCCGGTTACAGCCGGCATCGAGAACCCGACGGCCGGCAAGATCGATGTCGATCGTCTCGAACATCGCCCTCCAGATGAACGCGTGCTCGTCCTGCATCGCCTCGTCCGCGGCCGCGCTCTGCCAATAGGCCTGGCTCATCGCACAACCCTACGGCACAGGCATGAGATGGATCCTCGGTGCCGGCTACGGCAGCCAGCCAGATTGGGGCCGACGCGAACTATCCCAAACGCCGCTCCGCTCCGAATACCTCGGTCAGAGCTGGGCTTGGCTCACGCGGCGGATGAGGTGCACCCGAGCGCGAATATGCTCTTGGCATGGTTGACCCCATCCCAGAGGCATCGGCTCCCGGGCCGCAGGGTCGATGTGTCTGCGGGGAGAAGGTCACCATCGCCGAGGCGCGAGAGATCACCCTCCCCAATGGCCGGCCCGGGTGGGAGGGCTACTGCCCGGAGTGCGGCGCCCCGCTGTTCGCGATCCGTCGGAAATCACCAGCGAGCAGGTAGCCAGCAGGGCTATGACGGCGGCGTATTCGGTCAACGCCGGCGGACTTCGCTAGAGGATCCGCTTCCGGCACGGTCGCCGGCGTCATTTCGGCGCGGCGTGTGGGGCTGCGACGATGCGCTGATGAGCGAAGCCGCCGCATCCGTCCCGTTGAGCGTCGAGCTGCGCCGCTCGGCCGACGCGGTCTGGGAGGCGCAGCACCGTCATCCGTTCGTGCGGGGGGTCGGTGACGGGACGCTCGAGCCTGAGCGCTTCAACATCTGGGTGCGCCAGGACTATCTGTACCTGATCGAGTTCGCCCGGCTGCACGCGCTGGGAACGGCGCGGGCCCCCGGGCTGCCGGCGATGACCCGCTTTGCGGACATCACCCAGGGCCTGCTGCACATGGAAATGGGCCTGCATCGCTCCTACGCGGGCGAGTTGGGGATCTCCAGTGCCCAGCTCGAGCGGGAGGAGATGCTGCCCACCACGCAGGGCTACACCGACTTCCTGGTGCGGACCGCGGCCGTGGGCGACTTCGTCGAGCTCACCGCGGCGCTGCTGCCGTGCATCTGGGGCTATGCGGAGATCGCAGAGCGCCTGACCGGCGCCGAACGCCCGGCGGACGAGCGCTACGCACGCTGGATCGCCATGTACGCCTCGTCGGAGTTCGCTGAGCTGACGGGCTGGGCGCGCGAGCTCACCGACCGCGCCGGCGAGGAGGTGGGCGCCGCGGGCCGCGAGCGCGCCCGGCGCGCGTTTTTCACCAGCAGCCGCTACGAGCTCGCCTTCTGGCAGATGGCCTGGGCAGGCGAGCACTGGCTGGCCTGAAGCCAGACCACCGTGCCCGATGGCGGTTGACGCACGGGACGTGCCTGAGCTTGAGTGACCGTCGGCAAGGCGGGTGAACTGCCCGCAGCGGGATCCTCCCGTGCGACGCTCCGCCCCCGACGCCTCACAGAGGTCGCCGAGGGGCGCCAGGGGGCCCGGAGCGCAAACTCTCCGCCCTCAGACGAGCGAGACGCGTACTTGAGCCAGGTGGGATCATGGTTGAATGTCGCTCAACCACGTAGCGCTCACCGTCCGCGATCGAGAGCGGTCAGCTGCCTTCTACGGGCAGCATTTCGGTTTGACGCATCGAATCCACGATGACGAGCACCTGCTGATCCTTGGCTCGGACGATGGGTCCGAGCTGGCGCTCTCCGAGGGCGGGCCGGTCGCCGCCGAGCTGCCGCGCACCAACCACTTCGGCTTTCGCCTGGCGAACGAGGCTGCGGTGCGTGCGGCGCGAGAGCGTCTTCGCGCTGCCGGTGCCCCCGAAACCGAGTGGCAGGACGACGGCAGGTTCGTGCGTGTTCAGGTCGCAGACCCCGACGGCTATCGAGTCGAGCTCTACGCCTACTGACCAGGTTTCAGGCTCTGGTCTGAGCCCGCCCGAAAGCGATCCTTGGGTTCGCGCGGTGATCGCAACACGTCGCTGTAAGCGGGTGCGCTGAAGGGTCGTCCGACGCGGCTGTTGGGGTGCGCGTCGGACGGCGCGGAGGCGAGCCCGGAGGGCGAGCCGTAGCCGCCGATCGACGCGCGCGCGGCGCTGGCCTCCCCTCTCAGTGAAGGGTGGCGCCGCGGATCCTGCTACCGACGTTCCCGGAGGTGTCGATGGTCCGTTTCTCCAACGCTCAGGTCGCTGAGGCGATCCAGCCGTTCTGGGCGGCGCTGCAGGCCGGTGGGTTCATCACCGACGCGGCCGCCCAGGCCGGCACGTATCGCAAGCATGGCACCCGCTGGGTGGCAGCCTGCGGTGGCGTTCGCCCGCGTCGTGGACGGGATCTGAAAGGGCGCTGCTTGTCGTTCTCAGAGCGCGAGGAGATCGCGCTGGCGCGCGCGCGCGGTGAGACGATCCGAGTGATCGCGCGGCGCCTGGGACGGTCGCCGTCGACGGTCTCGCGCGAGCTTTCCCGCAACGCCGATCCTCGCGGCGGCGGCTACCGGGCAACGACTGCGCACGCGCTGGCCTATGAGCGCGCGAGCCGCCCCAAGCCGGCCAAGCTTCATACCAATCTGGCGTTGCGCGAGCTCGTGCAGGAGGATCTGCTTAGGCGCTTCTCGCCCGAGCAGATCGCCGGGCGCCTGCGCCGCCGGTTCCCCGATAACCCGGAGATGTGGGTGTCTATGGAGACGATCTACCAGTCGCTCTACGTCCAGTCGCGCGGCGCGCTGCGCCGCGAGCTGACCCGCTATCTGCGCACCGGCCGTTCGCTGCGCCAGCCCGGCCGTCACGCCGGGGGGCGCAAGACCCGCATCGTGCGTGACATGGTCAACATCAGCGAGCGCCCGGCCGAGGCTGCAGACCGGGCGGTGCCCGGCCACTGGGAGGGTGACCTGCTGATCGGCAAGCGCAACGCCACCGCGATCGGCACGCTCGTGGAGCGCGCCAGCGGCTTCGCGATGCTCGTCGCGCTGCCCGACGGCTACAAGCCCGAGCACGTCGCCCCCGCGCTCGCCGCCAGGATCCAGACGCTGCCCGAGGCGCTGCGCCGGTCGCTGACCTGGGACCAAGGCCCCGAGATGCGCAACTGGAAACAAGTCCGTCTCGACGCCGGCATCGAGGTCTACTTCTGCGACCCGCACGCCCCCTGGCAACGCGGGTCTAACGAGAACACCAACGGCCTGCTGCGCCAGTACTTCCCCAAGGGCACCGACTTCAGCCTCGTGACCGAAGCCGACCTCAACGCCGTCGCCGACGAGCTCAACGACCGACCCCGCAAACGCCTGAGCTTCGCCAACCCCACCGAAGAGCTCGCCCAGCTCCTGTTGCAATAACCGCCAGAATCCGCCAATCGGCCTGTGGGACACTGGCGTGAGCCGCGTCCGATCGTGCCGGGTCCCGGTGAAGCGCCCGAGATCGCCCTCAACGAGACGATCTGGAAGTCGATCCGGGGACGCCGCTCGCGCATGCCCGCGCCACGCGGATAACGACCCACTACCCGGCTTTGCGGTCAGGGGACCAGTCGCCGGGCGGCGCCGAGGAGCGATCTTGCCGGCGTCAGCAATGCGCTCAGGACACCCCTAGAAGAGCCCTCCGCTGCCTGGTCAGAGCGACCTGGCTGCGGATCGCTCGAGATGTCGCTTTCGGCGCGCCGCCTGGGCGCGGTGGTGTGCAAGTCATTGGCGATCGTCGAGGTAGACACGTCGAGACGCTCGGCGATCTCGCGGTGCGTCAGACCCTCCCCACGCAGGCTTCGAACTTGGGCAGCGCGCTCGTAGGGCGCCAAACGACCGTTGCGGGGGCGGTTAGCCACAGCAAGGAGGATATCTCTGGCGCGTCGGGACCGCCCCCCCGCCCCGTCCATCACCACCCCTCGCATCCGCTCCCTACCGCGCATCGCCCATGGAAGCCGGACCCAGAGCGGGGGATGCTGGAGCTTCTCCGCGCCGAGGCATGGCTCGTTGGCCTTCTCGTCGACCGTGTCGAGCCCGTCGGTCCGTGGCAGGGCGGGAGATCAGCTTAGAGATCGAGCGATCTTCCTGCTCGCGGTCGTCACACAAACTGGCCTCGGTCCCCGTTGGTGTTGTCAGTTCAGGCCGCTGGGATTAGGTCTTAGTTGACATCTTTCTATAGGGCCGCGACTTCGCGCGGGTCTTGTAGGCCAGCCGTGAGCTTCCACTCCGAGCGCCTAGACAGCGAAAACGAGCGCGAGATGACGCGCTCCCACTGGCGCAAGATCCTCGACCAGCTGGCGGTCGCGATCTCGCCCGACAACACCTGAAGCCGGTCGCCTAACCCCGGTTTCGGTGAAGGATCGGCTTTCGGACCGCTTTGCGGCCACGAGCTTGCGCCAACAGCGTGGGAACGAGGCAGATCAAGAACCGTGTGGTCACGCTCTGGAAGCTCGCCCGGTCAGGGCTCTAGGGAGCTCGCCGCGTGAATGGACGCCGAGCTTGTCGAAGGCGGCAGCGAGATGGCTCTCGATCGTCTTGATTGTGAGGAAGAGGGCCTCGGCGATCTGGCGGTTCGTCATTCCTGAGGCGGCCATCCGGCTTACGCGTCGTTCGCTAGGAGTGAGCGAGTCGACGCCGATCGGCGAGTGGCGCCGCACCGTCTCGCCGGTGGCCAGCAGCTCGTCGTAGGCCCGGCGCGCGAGCGTGGCCGCTCCACAGCGGCGCGCGAGCTCGAGGGCCTCGCGCAACGGCTCGCGCGCCGCGGAGCGCTGGTTGGCACGGCGCATTGCCGCACCCAGCTCGGCCAGCGCGCGGGCGCGGTAGAGGCGTACCGGGGAGCCGTCGAGCACGCCGACAGCGTCGGCCAGCAGGTCGAGCCGCTCACGCCCCTGTTCCAGCAATCCCTGGGCAGTCAGGGCGGTCGAGACCGTACTCGGCGCCCCCCATCGCCTCGCACTGAGCATCCCGGCTGCCGCGAAGTCCCGCGCCCGACTCGATTCGCCGAGCGACCCGAGCGCCAGCGCGATCAGGGAGGCCACCGGTACCCCTCCGCCAGTGGCCATCCGGGCTTGCTCCATGCGGTCGCCAAGGTCCAGCAGGTCGTCAGCCGCCTCGCGAGCACGGCCCTCGGCCTGCCGGAGCAGCCCGCGCGCACGGAGCAGCGGGGCAATCCAGAGCCCGTCGGGGACGCGGTCCTCCGGCAATGCCTCTTCGAGCACGGCGGCCGCGCCCTCGAGGTCACCGCGCTCCGACAGGATCTCGACGAGTAGGGCCGTGAACGGCGGAAGGGAAGAGAGGGTCCCGCTGAGCCGGGCCGCGTCGACCGCCTGGCGGCTGTCGGCCTCCGCCTCGGCGAGGTGGCCGCGGCGCTGTGCGACGAACCCGCGCAGGAACCACGCCGAGGCGAGACCGACCACGGCGCCGCGTCGCTTCGCGACCGCGAGCGCTCGGGCCGCTACGTGCTGGGCTTCGTCGAGGCGATCGGCGCGAATGAGCACGATGCCGGCTTGGATCGGATGGGGCAGCTCGGGCTGCTCTTCGAAGATCTGCCCGTCGGCGAGTGCCTGCCACGCCAAGTCCGCGGAGTCGGCTGCGCTCCCGTCGCTCGTGGCGCTCCACCAGGAGCGCAGCGCCAAGGCGAGCCGGCCACGCGGAGTGTCGGGCGGGAGCCGACCGTGGTAGCGCTCCAGCCGAGCTTCACCGTCGGCCGGGGGTGGCTGCGTCAGGTAGACGAGGTGGGCCTCGTGGGACAAAGCGAGATCGAGGTTGCCCTCTCCTACGGCGCCCTCGATCGCTTGCTCGAGCAGCGCGGCCCCCTCCTCGGCGTGTCCGCTGATGACCATCCACGGCACCACCTCGGCGGCCGAGCCGGCGGGCACGGGCGGCTGTCCGGTCAGGCTGGCGAGGATCTCGTCCTCAATGGGTTTCAGCGCCGCGACGCGCCCGGCACGAAAGGCGCTGCTCACGAGCAGCCGGACGGTAGCCATGTGCAGATCGTCTGGGGGTGGCTCACGGAACGCCCTCTCCGCGTAGGCCATGGCGGACTCCGGGGCACCTCGCTCGAGCGCTCGCTCGGCGGCCCGCGTCAGGATTTCGACAACCCCGCGGTCGCCACGCGCAGACGCGACAAGAAGGTGAGTGGCCACCTGGTCGGGACCCGCGGAATCCGCGCTCAAGAGACGCGCCGCGGCCGCGTGCGCTCGGTCGCGCTCTCCGATCGACAGGTCGGAGTAGACGACGTTGCGCGTAAGCGGATGAACGAATCGCAGCCGGCCGTCGGCGGCCAGGATCGACGCCGCCCGCAGCTCGTCGGCTGCTTCGAGAACCGCTTCGTCGCGCAGTCCCCCGAGCGTCGCGACGAGGCGGGGCGCGCTGTCGTCACCGAGTACGGAGACCGCGCGCGCCACCGCCCGGGCCGCCTCGGAGAGCCGGGCGAGTCGCCGCAGCACGTGCCGTCGGATGCTTTCGGGGGCAAGCCGCGAGACCGGCGCGGCCTGCTCCGCGGTCGGTTCGATGTTCTCCTCGGTGAGCGTTTGCGTCAGCTCGCCGAGCAGAAAGGGGTTGCCGCCCGTCACCTCGTGGCAGGCCGTGGCAAACGCAGCGTCAGGCTGGGCTCCCAGCCGCTCCCCCACGAGATCGCTCGCAGCCTGCAGCGACAGCGGTGCTGGCGTGAGCCGCTGCACGATCGTGTCCGTGAGCAGCGCCGCCAGGGGACCGTCATGAGCTTCGTCCGGACGGGTTGCGACGAGTACCACCACCGGAAGCTCACCCAGGCGCGGCAGAAGGAACATCAGGTACTCGAGCGAGGCGGCATCAGCCCACTGCGCGTCGTCGACGGTGAGCAGAAGCGGGCGCTCTTGGGCGAGACCAACCGTGACCCAGTAGAGACCGTGAAGTACCGCGAAGCGGTCACCGGAGGCCTCCTCGGTGACTCCGAGGGCGCTACGCGCCGAAGCCGCCGCGCCCGCCCAGAGAGCGCTGACCTCCGGCGCCGACCGGTTGGCGATGTCCGGCTGGAAGAGCTGGCGAACGATGCCGAAGGGAAAGGCGCGCTCCAACTCGGTCGCGCGCGCGGAAACGACTCGCATCCCGGCCGGCGCGGCAAGCGCCTGCGCCTCGGAGACCAACCGCGTCTTGCCCAGCCCCGCCTCGGCCTCGATGACCAGAAGACGTCCCCGGCCCGCGACGCCGTCAACGAGCGCCTCCCTGATCTGGAGCAGCTCACGCTCTCTTTCGAGTAGACCATCCACCTTGCCTGCAGTGTTGCGCCCCGGGGCCGGCACGCCGCCATCTCAGGGTCGATCTCAGGGTCGGATCCCGGTGGCCACCGCCGCCCCGATCGCCCACACTCCGTGCATGAGACAGAGACATGACAAAACTGACCCTCGGCCGCTTCGCCGCGTGGTTCGCGCCGACGCGACTCCAAGGCAGCAACGCGACGCTGTCGGCGATCTGCCAGCTCGGCCTCGGGATCTCCTGATCCCAAGGAGACCGATTCGCGCGCTCCTGGTTTCCGCGATGTTGGCCGGGGTGAGCTTCACGCTCGCACCCCCGGTGACGGGCGCGACGACACGTTCGTTGCGCGCCGACCTCGTTGGCGCGTTCGCCTTCGGCGCCTGTCCCGCCGGCGCACCGACGGGCGCGATGTGCCTGCATGACCACGTAAGCGGTCCGATCTCGTATCTGGGTCGGTCTTCGGGCGATTTCGACGTGATCATCGACTCCGCCGCGACCGGAGCCGACGGCTGCGCTCCAGTCAGCAAGCGAGGATCCTTCGTCGCTTCAGACGGCGACCGGCTCAACGTCGACGCCAGCGGCCGATTTTGCTACGCGACTTCGACTGCGACCTACCGGTACTCCTTTGCCGGCGGAAGCGGTCGGTTCGTCGCGGCGACCGGCACCGGAACCTGGCTCGTCCCGGCACCCAACAGCTTGAACGGAACCGGAGGCACGGGCGATGAGACCCTTCGCGGCACGATCGCCTATCCGGGCCCACCCGGACGGTTGAGCTTCGGACGTCTCGGAGGCACGGCGCGCCATACCCGCCACGGACGCCTCCTCCTGCGGCTCTTCTCCAACGCCCAGGGGCTGCATGACGTCGTCGTCACCGTGCACACGAGCACTTCCCGTGGACCCACGCTCGGGCGCTCAAGCCCGGTCGCGGTCAGCAACAGCCGCGTGGTGAGCGTCCGCCTACGCCACCGGCTCGATGCCGGACGCTACGTCGCACTAGCGATCGGCCGCGACGCTGGCGGTCGCCGCATCGGGGCGGTGCATTACTTCGGCCTTCGCCCGTAACCTCGGTAACCGGGTCGACCGCTGCTCGACTCGCACGTGAGATGCCACCGAAAGGCGTGGTGATGCCCACACGGACCGTGACCTACGTGACGGTGGATGGAGTTCGCCGACGCTGACGCCGCGGCGCAGACGGCGCCTTATCCCACGAGAGAAAGCGAGCGGCTCAGGGTCGAGTAGGAGCGCGCTAGCTCCTGCTAGCGGGCACGGCCTCGGTGATGCCGGGGGCGCGTCCTGACGATCTTGAAGCTGCCGTAGCGGGCGTGCGGTCGACGTTGCCCGCGGCTTTCGGCGGAAGGTTGAACATGACGGAGAGCGCCGCTCCTTCAGTTCACCAGCCTCACGCTGAGCCCGCCGCCTCCCCGTCGCGGCGTTGGCGCGGGCGAGCTCGAGCATCTCGTCGGTCATGTCCAGACCGATGGCCCGGCCGGTCGGCCCGACGCGGCCCGCGCTGATGAAGACGTCGCCGCCAGCGCCCGAGCCGAGGTCGAGACCGTTTCGCCTTCGTGCAGATCGGCGACCGCGGTCGGCACGCCGCACCCAGCGACGCCTCGAGCGCCGCGCCGGCCCCCGCGGCGTCCTCGTCGCCGTACAGGGCATCGCCGAACACCTGGGTGCCCGACGCGTCGCTCAGCGCAACCTCCGAGGGACCGCAACACGACGACGGGACCGCGGCGCCCGCGGCAGCCGCACGGGCGGCGGCAGCGTACTTCTCGCGCACCGTCTCGCGCAGAATCTCGGAGTCGGTCAGCTCAGCCATGCCGTCAGCTCCTCAAGCGCCTCAGGGCGCAGGTAGTAGTAGATCCAAGTCCCTCGCCGCTCGGCGCCGAGCACCCCGGCGCTGGTGAGCACCTTCAAGTGCTTGGCAACCGCGGCCTGAGACATCTCGAACAAAGGCAGCAGCTCGCACTGACACAACGCCTCCGGCGCAGCCTTACGGACCGCGTCGAGGATTCGCAGCCGCGTCGGGTCGGCCAGCGCCTTGACTACCGCTGCCAACCTCACCGCGTCCTGTGGTCCTAAGTCAGGCACGACCGCGGCGACGCAGCATCCGCCCGCCTGTCGCTCACGAGGCGCCATCACTGGTGCAGCCGCGCTCGTCCCCTAGACCATACACAACCATACGGTTATGACCAAACCGTCCGGCTATATACGGTGGCGGGCGTCGGCGCTGACCGGGCCGCCGCAGCGTGTCGCAGGAGCCGCCCGCTCCCGGCGATCCTCCGGCGCGGCCAGCGCCCGCCATCTGGACCGCTACATGCCGGACTGCGACGTCATCGCCCTTCCGCTCGTCGATCTGGCGATCGACGAGTCGCGTCCCTTCGGGCCGCTTGCCTTCTTGGCAGCGCAACCGTGGTTGGCAAGGCCCGGCCGTGGTGGCAGCGCCACCCGCGAAAGGAAAACTTCTCACACACTTGCACCAGGATGCCCCCGTTCGAAGAAGCGGTACGGAGTGGGGTGGGTGCTCTCGATCGGGAAGCTCGGGGCGGGGCAGGCGGATTACTACTTGGAGGCGGTCGGCCAGGGGGTTGAGGACTACTACGCCGGCGCGGGTGAGGCGCCGGGCACGTGGATCGGGAGCGCCGCCGGTGAGCTCGAGCTATCGGGGAGCCGGGTGGAGGGCGAGCTGCTTCATCGCGCCCTGACCGGCGAGGACCCGAAGACCGGCGAGGCGCTGGCGCAACTGTCGCGGGGCGGTGTTCGCGTTCCCGGTTTCGATCTGACGTTCTCCGCGCCGAAGAGTGTGAGCGTGCTTTTTGGCCTCGGGGACCGGGAGGTGTCGCGGGAGGTGCGTGCTGCGCATGAGGCGGCGGTGGCGGGGGCGTTGGGTTACATGGAGCGCCAGGGCGCGGTCGCTCGGCGCGGGCACGGCGGCACGCAGAGTGTGCTCGGCAACGGGTTTCTCGCCGCCGGCTTCCGCATCGCACGAGCCGGGCGGGCGATCCGCAGTTGCATACGCATGTGTTGGTGGCGAACATGACCCGGGGGCCGGATGGGCGGTGGACGGCGCTCGACGCGCGCCGGCTCTACGTCAACGCGAAGACGGGCGGCTTTCTCTACCAGGCCCAACTACGGGCGGAGCTGACGCGGCGTCTGGGAGTGGAGTGGGGGCCGGTCCACCGCGGCCAGGCCGACCTCGCCGGGATCCCGACGAAGGTGCTGCGGGCGTTCAGTCGCCGCCGCGCGGAGCTCGAGCAGCGGATGGCCGAGCGCGGGGAGCGCTCCTCGCGCGCGGCGCAGATCGCGGCGCTCGACACCCGCCGCGCGAAGGACTACAGCGTCGCAGCGCAGACGCTCGGGGAGGAGTGGCGCGAGCGCGCCCGCACCCTCGGCCTCGAGCCCGAGCACCTTCGAGAGCTCGTCGGTCGAACGCGTGCGCGTGAGCTCGACCCGGCCGCCGTGACCGCGGTCGAGGACGAGCTCACGGGGCCGGATGGGTTGACTGGGCGGCGGTCGACGTTCACGCGCCGCGATGTGCTGCAGGCGTGGTGTGAGCGCCTGCGCCAGGGCGCCGACGTCGACGTCGTCGAGGGTCTCGCCGACGAGCTCCTCGGGGGTGGTCGGGTGGTGCCGTTGGCAGCGGACGTTCGCGGACTGACGCATAGCGACGTGGTCCGCCGCGCCGACGGCCGGGTCGTGCCCGCGACGGCTGAGGAGCGGCGGTACTCGACGCCGGAGCTGCTCGCCCTCGAACGTCAGATCATCGACGGCTCGCACGCCCGCCGCGACGAGCAGGCCGGGACCGTGGCGGCCGACCGGGTTGAGGAGGTGCTCAGCGCGCGGCCGGAGCTCTCCGCGGAGCAGGCCCGAATGGTTCGTCGGCTGCTCACGGGTGGGGAGGGGGTGCAGGTTGTCGTCGGCCCGGCGGGAACGGGCAAGACCTTCGCGCTCGATGCCGCTCGTGCGGGGTGGGAGGCGGAGGGCTACCGGGTCATCGGCGCCGCGTTGGCGCGCCGCGCCGCCCGGGAGCTCCAGGACGGCGCCGGCATCCCCTCAACCAGTTTGGCCGCGTTGCTCGCCGAGCTCCGGGAGGGCGGTGAGCACGGGTTGCTCGCTGAGGGTCGGTCGGTGCTGGTGGTCGATGAGGCGGGGATGGTGGGCACGCGGATGTACGGGGAGCTGCTCGAGCACGCCGCCCGCGCCCAAGCCAAGGTCGTTTTGGTGGGTGATCATCGTCAGTTGCCGGAGATCGACGCCGGCGGGGTCTTTCGCGGCCTGCTCGCCCGCGGCGGCGCGATCGAGCTCACGGAGAATCGTCGTCAGCGGGAGGGGTGGGAGCGCGACGCGCTCGCCGCCCTACGCGAAGGCGCCGCCGCCCCCGCACTCACCGCCTACGCCCGCCACGGCCGACTCGTCATGGCAGACACCGCGGGCGGGGTGCGTGAGCGGCTCATCAGCGACTGGTGGGAAGCGACCCAGGACCCGAGCGGGGAGGAGGCGGTGATGATCGCCGCCCGCCGCGACGACGTCGCCGATCTCAACACGCGCGCCCGCCACCGCATGCGCGCCGGGCAGCACCTCGGCGACACCGAACTCAACGTCGATGGCCGCGTGTTTGCGGTCGGGGACCGGGTGGTGGCGTTGCGCAACGCGCGTCGCCTCGACGTGCTCAACGGCACCCGCGCCACCATCACCGCAGTAGACCTCGAACACCGCACGCTCACCCTGCGAACGACCGACGGCCGGACCGTCGAGCTCCCGGCCAGTTACCTCGACGCCCGCACCGACCGCGGCGGCCCGACCCTCGACCACGGTTACGCGATCACGGGGCACAAGGCGCAGGGGATGACCACCGGCCGCGCGTTCGTGCTCGGCACCGAAGACCTGTACCGCGAGTGGGGATACGTCGCGCTCAGCCGCGGCCGCACCGAGAACCACCTTTACCTCACCGCCCCCACCAACGACCGCGACGAGATCGCGCCCGCCGAACCCCCCGGCGACCGGCTCAAGACCCTCACCCGCGCGCTTCAACGTAGCCGCGGCCAACAACTCGCCACCGACACCCCGAGCGCGGGCGCCGACCTCGCCGAGCAGCCCACGGCGCTCCTGCGCCGCGAACACGCCGAGCTCACCCGGCGCTACGCGGGCGGGAAGAACGCGCGCGGCGACGAACGCGAGCGTGAAGCGCTCGAGCGCCAACGCGACCAGGCGCACGGCGCGCTTGACTCCGCGACGCGACGCGCCCAGGAAGCCGGTGAGCAGGGTGATCGGCTGGCCGCGGCGCGCGAGCATGCCATCGCCGACCACGCCCACCAGCGCACACACCAGCTCGCCGCTCACATCGACCGGCTCGAAACCCCCCAAGCAGGGCGAGGCCGAGCTCGTGCGCTACGCGGCGATCACCGCCGAGCTCGAGCGCCGCGACCACGTGGAACGCCTCGCGCTCGTAATCGACCCGCCCGCGCACGTCACCGCCGCTCTTGGCCCCGTCCCTGAACGCCTTGAGGCGCGGGAACGCTGGCAGCAGACCGCTGAGCGCATCGAGCTCTACCGCGACCACTACGGAATCACCGACCCAGAGCGTGCCCTCGGAGAGAACCCCCAAGACCTACGCCAACGCTCCGACTGGCGCGAACTCCGGCATGAGATCCGACGTGACCGCGAGTCCATCACCCGCGAAGCCGACCGCGGCCGGGAACTCGAACTCTGAGCAACATGGGCGATGCTGCCGCTCAGAGCAGCGCGGCCACCGCCACCGCGGCCACGCCGATCACGAGTCCCACGACGCTCCACGCCGCCGTGATTCGCCACACGTCGGCGTCCGGTCGGCGTGCGTGGGCGCGCAGCGCTACCGCGCCTCCGATCGCGCTGCCCGCGGCGGCGAGCTGCAACACCAACCCGAGCTCAGGAACGGCGAGACAACTCCGGCGACGGTCGGTGGGACGAAGAGGAGGTGAAAAGGCAGAAACGCGCGTGCATGGCGCCCGCTTCCGACGAGGCACCGCCGCTCGGGTGCTTCCACGCGGCGCGCTAACGCGCCGCGGCTCCCGGCTGCGGGCCTTGTCATCGTGCGCCAGCCCAACGCCGTTTCGCCGCCTTTACCGTCGCTCGCCAGCGGCTCTGACCCATTGAACGCGAGGGTGATCCGAGCGCGCGGCTACCACGCGTCGCCGTGGTCAATCGTCGCTCTCCGTCCCATGCGGTAGCGGCAACGCGCCAACGGGCGGCTTCTGTGTTTAAAGGTATGGCGGTGGGTTGACAGGCGCTTAGTCCGGGTTTATGTTGCTCCGCGATCCGCCGGGTCTCCTGTTTGGGAGGGTTCGGTGAGGAGAGGGACATGACGAGTTGCTCGGCTGACTGCCGGGCCGCACTTACTTCGGTGTGAGTCATCGAGTGATGGTGTGGTTCGACGGCCGTCTTGGTCGCCTGCTGCGTTCCTGGTTTCGCAGTGTGTATGGCGCCGGGGGGTGGCCGTATGAGCCGTTTGAGCAGGCCGGGTCGGTCGAGAAGGCTTCTTGGTGCTCGCGGTCTTCGCGGTCGAGGCGGCATTGCGGCTGGTGTGTTGGCGTGCGTCGTGTTGTTCGTTTTCGCCGCGGTGGTGTTGGGGGATGCGTCGCGTTCGAATCGGGGCGGCGATGCGCCGGCTAATGATCCGCAGATGGAGCAGGCGCTCGCGCAGTCCCAGCAGGATGGGGAGCGCGAGAAGCAGCGGCGGGCGACGCCGCAGGCGCGTGAGGAGCGGATGCGTTCGCGGAGCGCTTACCGTGGGGCGGATGGCGCCAAGGCGCTTGAGGTCGCGAAGGGCAAGTTCGGGCGCGAGGTGTCCACTCCGGCGTGGAAGAGCGCGGGGGAGGAGACCGGTCAGCGGGTGGTGAAGTTCTTGAGCGATCACAGCGCGCTGATCGAGGCCGGCTCGGGTCCGAAGTCGCTGGTCGAGTCGGTGCTGCCGATGCGCTCGACCGATCAGACGGGGCAGCCGGCGGCGATTAATTTGGGCCTTGAGCGCCACGGAAATGGCTTTAAGCCGAAGAACGCCGCCGGGACCGAGCTGCCCGATCATCTGGCTGATGGGCTGATGTTTCCCAAGTCCCATGTGCGTATCGGGCTGGGGGCGGTCGATGCGGGTGTGACGGCGCAGAGCGTCGATGGGAAGCTCTTTTATGCCGATGTGGCGCATGACACCGACTTCTTTGTCGCGCCGACGCCGACGGGGGTGCGGACCTACCATCAGCTGCGCTCGGATCAGAGCCCGGAGGATTTGCCACTGAATCTGAGTCTGCCTGATGGGGCGCACTTGCATGCGCTCGACGGCGGGGTGGGCGTTGAGGTCATCGACGCCAACAACCGCGTGATTATGGGGGTCTCGGCGCCTCACGCCACCGACGCTGGCGGTCAGCCGGTGCCTACCACGTATGAGGTGCATGGGAGCACGATCACTTTGCACGTCGCTCACCACGGATTGGATTGGATGTATCCGATCTTGGTTGACCCGGCGGTCACCGATGACTATGCGCCGGGCTACTACTACCCGGGCGGCCCGTATACCAGCAACTGGAGTGGCTGGGATCCCAACCCGGATTTCTCCTCGGGTCGCATTCGTTTTGATGCGGACTCGACGGTGAACATGAAGCTCTACCTTCGGGCGACCGCGAACATGCAGCACTACCAGAACGAGAGCCGTTTCTGGGCGGCGTATTCGATTCGCGACTCGTTTATCTGGAAGACCGGGTGGGACATGGACTTCGCGGCGGGCTGGCCTGACGGGCAGAGCTACGGTCCGCCGTTCTTGACCGCGCTGGGCCTCGGGATCCGGGCTCCCTCGGGGGCGTGGGAGGGCCCCGCGGGTCGAAACCCGTTGATCAAGACGGCCCCGGAGAACTTCGTCGATCTCAACGTGTGCGCGCGCACCAACTGTGCCGTGGACGGCACGCCGGGCAACGCGATGAAGTTTTATCTCCAGGCGCAGCGCAACTTCAAGAGCGTCTCTGAGCCGCGCGCCGGGCTTTTTGAGGGCAAGATCTACCGCTCGGACCACAACTTTCCGTACCTGAAGGACGGATCCGTTCCGCTGTCGAAGTCAGACCCGTTGGCCAACGATCAGTGGCAGCCCGAGAACAAGCCAAGCAGCTTCGACCTCACCGCGCACGACGATGGCCTGGGCGTGAAATCGATCATCCTGATTCGCCCCGGAGTGTTTGATGTCCATACCGTTTCGAACTGCACGGGGACGTGGCTGTCGCAGTGTCCAGGCGAAATCGGCTCGACGTTTAAGTACAACACGGACGATGTGCCGGAGGGTGTGAGCACGTTCTACCGGAGCACCAAGGACATCATCGATCAGGGCGATCAGTCGAACCATCCTTACAACGTCAAGGTCGATAAGACCCCGCCCGACACGCTGGCGCTGTCGGGGTCGTTGAACGACGCGAACGGCAAGGCGATCAGCGGCGATGCCTACTCGCTGCACGTCGATTCCCACGACGCGTACTCGGGCGTGCAGAGCGTGTCGATCAAGGTCGATAACAACGCGCCGCAGAGCTTCGCGAACTCGGGGTGCACGGCGAGCGGGTGCCCGGCGAGCTTCTCACCGCCCGACTATTCGTTTGCCAACGCGACGGCGGGCGAGGGGCCGCACTCGATCACCGTCACCGCTACCGACCAGGTCGGCCACGCGACGCCCCCGAAGACGATTCAAGTGATCACCGACCGCCAGGCGCCGACGGTGAGCTCGGTGACCCACCAGGGACTCAACGGCTGGAACGACGCGAACGACATCACCTCGACGGTCGCCGCGCACGACGACGGGACCGGCGTCTCACAGATCAAGGTCTTCCGCCCCACGCTGCCCGATCTGGTCAAGGACTTCGGGTGCGCAGGGACGGTCGCCGATCGCTGCCAGCTCGATCGCTCCAACCCGTTTCTCTATAACGCCGGCTCGTTGCCCGAGGGCGATCAGACTTTGAGCGCGAAGGCCTACGACGCCGCCGGGCACGAGTCCGCACCGGCCTCGTGGCATGTCAAGGTCGATCACACCCCACCGAGCCTCGCCGTCTCGGGAACGCTGGTCGACCAGGACGGCAAAGCGGTCGGCGACGGGACCTTCGCGCTGCACGCCCAGGCGGGAGATTCACTGTCGGGCGTGAAGAGCATCGCGGTCCAGGTCGACGCCGGCTCGCCTGACGTCGCCACCAACGCGAACTGCACGGGGGATGGGTGCCCGTCTTCGCAGACGCGCGACTTCTCGTTTGATCCCAAGCAGTACCCGGACGGAGTGCGTGACATCGCGGTGACCGCGACCGATCTGGTGGGGCGGCTCACCACCCGGCACATCAAGGTGATCGTCGATAACACGCCGCCGAACCTCGATGACCCCCAGCACACCAACCTCCCCGCCGGGTGGGCGAAGTCGGCGACCCCGAGCGTGGTGGTCAGCGCTCACGACGTCGGATCCGGGGTGAAGAGCTTCACGTTGACGACGCCGACTACCGGGCTGGTGGGGATGGGCGCGCCGCTCGCCGGCCCCGGGACGCGGACCCAGACCCAGACATTGTCGTGTGCGGGGACGATCGCCGACCCGTGCCCGCACGACGCGACGTCCCGGTCGTTCTCCTACAGCTCGGAGGCCGACTCGATCGACCACCCCGAGACGGCGATGTCCGAGGGCCGCAACGCGATCTCGCTTAACGCGAGCGACGCGGTCGGACGTGTCTCGGCGGCCAAGCGGTGGTTGTTGAAGATCGATCGCTCCGGGCCGGATGTTCAGCTCTCGGGGCCTGTGGCGGATAGCCTGCCGCTGTTTACCAACGGCCAGTTGCACGTCCGCGCGGTGGATGGGAGTACTCCGAGCGACCCGGCGGCGCAGGACGCGGCGGCGCGCTCCGGGGTGCGCAAGATCACCGTGCTCATCGATGGCAAGGAGCAGAACCCGCAGCTTGATGAGAAGACGCAGAGCTGTGGCACGAGCTGTCCGGACTCGTTGGGAATGGACTTCGACTGGAGCTATCCGACCGATCTGCAGCGACTGGGAGCCCACGAGGTGACGGTCGTCGTTGTGGACCAGGCGGGCAACGAGACTCGCACGACGCGTCAGGTGACCAGCGCCTGCAGCCAGCAGTCGCCGGCCGGAAACCCCGACCCGGCGCATGCGGGGTGCCCGGCCGTCGGTGAGCAGGACAACCTCGGTCTCGAGGACTGGTTTACCTATAAGTCGATCGCGACGGGGGCGGGCACCCGCGCGCACGTGAACCTGCAGACGGGGAACCTGGTGTGGAACGCGCTGCCGATCGTCAACCCGGGCCGCGGGCTCTCGACGTTTGCCAACGTGACCTACAACTCCCAGGTGCGCCTCGCCGATCTCTACGGGCACGTTCTCCCGGGCCAGCCGGTGCCCAAGCCCCCGGTGCCGGGTGCCGCGGTTCCCGACACGCTCAATCCGAACCAGCTTGGCAGCGGGCAGCTCGGGCCGGGGTTCTCGATCGGTGTCTCGGGCGTGACGCGACTGAACGAGCCGCTCGATGTAACTCATGCCGATCAGGAGATCGGGCTGATCGACCCCGACGGCACCAAGCACGCGTTCGTGCGCAACAGTCCGCGTGACGCGGCGTTCACGCCGCCGCCCGGCGTGCACCTCTTCTTGCGGGAGTTCAAGACGGTCCCGGACCCGGCCGCTCCCCAGGAGCCACTGCGCAAGTTCTATGCGATGACTCGCCCCGATGGCGTGACCTACTACTTCGATCCGCTCGGGTACGCGACTTCGATCGAGGATCGCAACGGCAACCAGATCACCTTCAACTACGAACTGAACACCGACGCGGCACCGGTTGAGTGCCCGCGTGGGGTGGTGGGCTCCCGGGCGGTGTGCCGGTTGAGCTCGATCACCGACGCGACCGGCCGCAAGCTCCAGATCAAGTACGAGCCGATCAACACCGACCCCGCGAAGGCGGGGGTTGACAACGTGCCCGTGCTGCCCAAGATCACGCAGCTCATCGACCATCAGAACCGGGTCACTGGCTTTGCGTACAACGCTGACGGGGAGCTTGCCAAGCTCACCGAAGGCGCCGCGCCGGCAGCAGGTGGCACGTACTCGGGCGGGCGGAGCTTCGCCTTTCACTGGACCAGCGGCACGGCGGAGGACCCGGCGCGCATCGACGCGGTCACCGACCCGCGGGCGCACAACACGACCTTCGGGTACGACAACGGCAAGACCGGCGATAACAACTCCCCGGGCAAGATCCTGGCTGGGGTTCTCTCTCCCCGCCGCGTGGCGTGGGTCGCCGACCGCGATCAGGCCCCCGCGATCCCCGATCCGAACAACCCCTCGGCCTCAGACGCCTACGCCAAGACCCAGTTCGCCTACGAGACGAACAGGACCGACCAGCCCGACCCGAACAACCCGGGCCAGCATCAGGCGTGCTTGCCGCCGCCCGACGCGCTGCATCCCTCGGACTGCGTGAACTACGCCAAGGTCACCGACCAGCGCGGGTATGGCTCGAATTACAAGCTCGACGCGCGCGGCCGCGCTTTGCGCTCCACCGACCCGCGCAACGCGAACACCGACCTCGCGTGGGACCCGGATAACAACGTCGTCAAGCTCACCCAGGCGGCGGAGAGCCCCGACGCGGCCGCGAGCACGATGACCTACAACCCGAACGGGCTGCTGACCGCAAAGACCGACCCGCTGGGGCACACGACGAAGCTCGCCTACCAGGACTCGGCGGGCACCCAGAACGCCGACCTGGGGCGCGACACGTGCAGCCCGTTGAGCACCCCGGCGGGCAGCGCGCTGGCCGCCGACCCGGTGCTGTGCGGGAAGTTCGTCTCGGACAAGGCGGGGATGACGACCGCGCGCGGGAACTCCTTCACCTACCACCCCGACGAGCGGGGCAACAACCTGGGGACCGATGACCCCGAGGGCGCGCAGACGCACACGAGCTTCGGTCCCCACGGCGAGATCGTCTCGGAGACCGACGCGGTCGGGAACCTGACGCAGTACCCGCTGGCGGATTTCGATGCGAGCGGGATGCCGCAGACGAAGATCGACCCGCGCGGGAAGAAGTGGCAGTACCGCTACGACGCGGTCGGCAACGTGCTCTCGGTCACCGATCCGCGCGGCTCCTCGACGGATTACGGGACGCCGTACACGACGTCGTTGACCTATGACTCCTTTGACCGGCTGCGCGAGCAGCACATTCCCAAGGACTCGAGCGTGATCGCGGCGAGCGAGAGCGACCGGTTCATCACCAAGAAGACCGACTACGACGCCAACGACAACACAGCTGCGACGACCGACGGGACCGGCGCGCAGGGCAAGACGGAGTTCACGGCGATGGACCAGCCGTTCAAGGTCACCTCCCCGGCCGTCCCCCATGCCGGGGAGAGCACCGCGGCGGCGGAGGTGAGCGCCTATGCGTATGACCCCGCGCAGCACCTGATCGCGGAGACCAAGCCGATGGGCACTAGGTCCGGTGCGGCGGCGGGCTCCTACTCGACGAAGTACGTGCTCGACGAGAACGGCCAGCCGGTCGTCGCCATCCGCCGCTCGCGCGGCGCCAGCGATGATCAGAGCGATTTGCTCACCTCCTACGCCTACGACTTGCGCGGGAACTTGACCGGGATGGTCGACCCGAACGCCAACGCGGCGAACTTCGCCGGAATGGAGGCCGACGCGCAGACCGCGCGCGCCAACGCCGCGAGCGGCTGTTCGTCGAAGTGCCGTACGCGCTACGAGTACGACTTGGCGAACAACCGCACTGCGCAGGTCGAGGATCCGGGCGGCAAGAATTACCGTACCCAGACCTCCTATGACGAGGACAACAACAAGACTTCGCGGATCGACCCGCGTGGCTTCCAGGCCGGCAACAACCAGGCGGATTACACAACGACGGTGGGCTATGACAAGCGCGACATGCTCACGGGGATCAACCAGCCGCACGGCGGGGTCAATCCGAGCGACGGTCTGACCTCTTATCACCGCCGCGCCGACGGGAAGATCGACCAGGTCAGCAAGCCCAACCGCTACCAGTACGGCAGCGGGTACACCACCTCCTATGACTACTGGCCCACGGGGCAGCTCAAGCAATACACCCTGCCGCAGGCCCCCAATGAGTACCCCGCCGGGCAGGGCATGGTGCAGTACGCGCTTGATGACGCCGGCAACGCGGCGAGCGTCACCGACGCGCGCGGTAACCAGTTCACCAACAGCTTTTATGACTCGGGGGAGCTGAAGAGCACGACCCGGCCGTCGTGGTGGACCTATGACCCCCAGAAGCAAGGCAAGGGACCCGACCCCAACACGATGGGCGGCCAGCAGGGCGGGGCGGGGGCGCAGACCCCCGGGCCGTTTGCGCTGCGCGAGCGCACCACGCAGGAGATGGCCCAGGGCGCCCAGCAGCAGAGCCCCTCCGATCACCCGAGCACGGTGCTGCAGGGCAACTTCGGCTCCACCGCCCCGGTGCCGATGCCCGA
>JAABUL010003152.1_pt1 | contig 25165 bp, 28 predicted proteins | sample 5559151 | NCBI WGS metagenome assembly JAABUL01 (sample SAMN10711876, study PRJNA513368) | rock metagenome | isolation source: Antarctica rocks | place: Antarctica: Victoria Land, Pudding Butte sud | reverse complement strand
GGTGGGAGGGCTTTTTCATTTGAAGGGGAGGAGGGGTGCGAGTCGAGTTTTTCGTGTTGGGGGGTTGGTGAGGGTCGGGGGTCGGGGTTTGATTGTTTCGAGGTTCGGGATCCGATACCTAGAGAGGCTCGGAAGGAGCGGGAGGGGGATTTGGGCTTGTCGACTGAGGGTGTGTTGCTCGATCGCAGGTTGTTGACTTCGAGGCGTTCTGGTATGTGGTGTCTGCTGCGTAGCGGTGTCGCACTCGTCACACTCCCAGCCGTGTTGACATCTGTCCCTCTGCTAACAGGTAAAGGTGGTATGTCCGCCTCATCCTCCTTCGGCGGCGGCGCATCGCGCAGAGTATTGAGACTGGCATTGCTATACCTCCTCCCACTCGCTTCTCGCTGTTCCCCCGCCGCCTCCACAGTCTGCCCAAGCGCACTCGTTGGTCTTTGGTTCCTCTGCGCCTGTAATTTTGCGCTGCTCATAGGTCTGAAGAAGGCTTGCGCCGCGACTCCCGGCACATGTGTCTTTCCCGCATTCGAAGATGTAGGTCTCGACCCAGCATCACTGCTGTCCCTCCCCCTCCCAGCGGCAAACAGCGCGAAACCTCTCCTAGAAGTCGGCGCCTGCAGACTCGATCTCTTCCCTCTATTCGACGTGGACTGCGCCGTTGTGCTGGCCGTCGTAGGTCGACTGGGTGGAAGTCCAGGCTCGCCCACCGGCCCTGTCAGACCCGTCATGGCCGTGAGATTGCTCTGTCGCTCCTTTGCGCTGGTGAAGTCTTCGTTCGTGCCATACTCGGACGTCGCATCCGTGCCTGCCGAGGCGGAGGAGACGGGTCTGCCATCGCGGGCTGTGGAAGGGTATGGGTCGCTGTCGAGGAAGGTGGGGAGGGCGGAGGTGCCTTCGCTGTAGGCCGACATGGTGTCGCTATTGTCACCGGGTAGGCGCAGTGTTGTGCTTGTCTGTGCGACCCAGAGATCGCAATTCCAGATTCATAATCTTGGGTCGGCGATGCGGCAGATCGAAGGTGTGGGTTGACGTGATGTCGCTGCAGTCCTTCTGCTTCGACTACTTCGTGTTGCTCGAGATGCTGAATGTATTATCGCCGCCGTACTATCAAGCCTATCCGCCGTCGCAACCGTAATCCCAATGATTCTGTACAGTATTGTGTTGTCTCGTTCCTGCATCAGCCCTCCTGACGCTCCACGACATCCATGTCCAATCGCCCTCCGATCATCACCGAAATTAGCTCCACGCTAACCCCCGGCAGCATCCGCAGCTTCCAATGCCTGCACCTCACATCCAAGCTCTCCAACATCACTTCCCCCAGATCATACCGAACACCACACCGCCGCCACGATGCAATCAATCCCCCGCCGAACCGCCCTCACGGCCTCCCGAACCTCACTCATCCGCCCCATCCAAGCCACCCGCGCCTACGCCTCCCCGATCGGCGACCCCTCCGCAGCCAAACAGCCCGATGACCAGTCCGGCGGCGATGTTCTGCGCAAGGGCGCGAGGCGGGATCCTGAACTTTACGTACGTCCCCATCAACCCTACAATAAGCCTCCGAGCCCTCTCCTCCCTGTCAGAGGCCTGCCTTGCTTGGTTCTGCCCTTCGCTCTTCACACTTCCCACTTTATTCCCCTCGTCCAACCCCTCTGCCCACCATCCCTACCCCATCCCCCAACCACCCCCACTCCTTCCCCCAACCACCCCCACTGACTGTAAATGATACAGACCCTCCTAGCAATAATGTCCGGCGCCTTCGGCCTCGCCGGCTGGCACTTCTCCCGCAACCCCACCTCCTCCTCTTCCGAAAACAAAGTCTCCATGGCCCCGGGCTCCGAACCCTGGAACACGGGCAGCGACGCCAAGTACCAGTACCATCCCGGAGGCGACAGGAGTAAGGGGAAGAAGGACGCGCCCAGTGCGCTGAATGAGGTTATCATTCCGGGGGTGAATTTGCCTAAGGTGAGTCTTACATCAATCTTTTGGGAGGGAAGAGGGGAGGCAGACGAGAGAGGGGAGGCGGGAGGGAAGATAGAGAGCAGAGCGAAAGAAGACTGCGGGAGAGGAAGCATGGGGGCGAGACAGTGTGAGCAAATGCTAATCAGTACTGCAGGAACTACACGAGAAGTACAACAAGTGGGGCAAGGAGGGTTACTAGAAGTGATGCTTCTTGACTCTGCGTGATACTTCGACGTACGGTTGGCAGACTTGCGAGGTGGAATGATAGAGGGCAGAGATATGAAGGCTTTGCTACAGGCGCTGACCGGCCGCGGCATGTCAAAATGCACACATACACCAAAGACACATTCAATCCACGTTTCACCCAGTCATATTTTGCGAAGAGGATGATGTGATGGTCGTCGTTCGAGTGTTTCACAGCTACGATCACACCTTCTCTGTTCTATGGTGTGTAAAACGCCACTCGGCCTGGCAGGAAAGCTGAGCTACGCCGAGCATATCACCCATCTTGCACCTTCACAGCCATAAGATCGCTCAGCCGACCTCCCGACCATGCAGCCATATCCCGCGTGCCCTTCATCAAGCATCACTTCTGTCACACTCATCTCACATCGCCCTCCCCCCTTCCCCCTTTTCCCCGCCTACGGAACCAACCTCCCCGGATCCCTTGGAAACAAACTCGCCAACCTTACATTCGGCAGCCCCAACCACAACATCACAATCCGCTCCAACCCAATCCCGCCCCCCGCATGCGGCGGACACCCATACCGAAACGCATTCACATAATCCCTCAACCCATCACTGTTGGGATCGACCGGCGTCACATGCTCCCGCATCCGCTTCTCCAAAAACCCCGCGTCGTGGATCCGCTGCGCGCCACTCATGATCTCTTGGCCACGCATGAAGAAATCGTAACTATTTGAATAACCGGCGTTGGGGGAAGAGGGGTTATAGGCGGCTTGGGTGGCGGACGAGGGCATGGTGTAGAAGGGCCGAATGGCGAGGGGGTACTGGTCGAGAACGTAGAAGTCTGAACCGTACTTTTCTAGGACGAGGCGGCCGAGGTGTTTTTCGTCGGGGGTGGAGAGGTCGTCGAAATCGCCTATCTCGACCCCGTCGGCGCGGAGCATGGCGATTCCTTCTGGGAAGGTTAGACGGGGGACAGAGCCTGCGGCGGGGAGCTTGAAGTCCTCGACGTGGTAGATTGAGCGCACGAGGTCGGTTTCGAGTTTATACCTCTCCCTGAGTCCGGTGAAGATGTAGAGCATGAGCTCCTCCAGTAGGGACACGACTTCATGGTAGTCTTCCTCAAACGCCATTTCGAGGTCCAGTCCAGTGAATTCCGTAAGGTGGCGCGCGGTATTGCTGTTCTCGGCCCTAAAGATGGGCCCGACTTCCATGACGCGCTCGAAGCGGGCGGCGATGAGCATTTGTTTGTAGAGCTGCGGGGATTGGGCGAGGAAGGCGCGGCTGGCGAAGTAGGTGACTTCGAAGACGTTGGCGCCACCTTCGGAGGGGGCGCCGAGGAGGCAGGGGGTGTTGGTGTTGAGGAAGCCGCGCGTGCGGAGGAATTCTTGGAAGAGGAGGGTGACGCCGTCTTTGATGGTGAAGATGGCGTGGTTGTGTTTGCCGCGCAGGTCGATGACGCGGTTGTTGAGGCGGGTGTTGAGGGTGACGATCGGGCGGCCTTCGTTTTCGGTTTGCTCTTCGCCTTCGCCGGGGAGGGGGCGCTCGGCGTCTTCGACTTGCATGGGTAGTTGAGCGTCCGCTTTCGCAATGACGAAGAGTTGCTTCACATGCACCTCCAAATGCTGAATCGTAGTACTCTTAACCGCCTCCTTCGGCTTCTCCACCACCGCATGCACCAACACTACACTCTCCGCCGGTATCCCACCCGCAAACTTCACCATCTGTCTGCTCAACGTCTCGCTCGCGGCCACCACACCCTGTATCGTGCTGATTCCTTGCCTAAACACCACGAACGAGAGCTTCGCCGCCTGGTTACGGGCATTTTCCACGATAGCGCGGAAGGTGACTTCTTTCCCGCTGATATCGCCTTCTTCCTGCGCGAGAGAGGCGAGCTGGATGCGGGTGGCGGAGTCGGCGTTGGGGACGTAGGGGTGGGAGCCGATCATGGGCAGGTCGCCGTAGTCTGCTTTCGAGACATCGGAGGCTTCGGAGGCGGCTTTTTGGGCGGCTTCTTCTGCTTTGCGTTTGGCTGCTTTTTCGGCCTGGAGTGTGTCTATCAGTGTGTGTTTCGTGAAGGGGTAGTGGGACCAATGGCTACTCACCTTCTCCTTCTCTTTGGCTGCTTTCTTCAGTGCACCTTTTGAGGGACCCTTCTCGCCTTCACCTTTCTCACCTTCCTCCTCGCCTTTCGGCCGCTCAGGAAGTTCCTGAGTTGTACTGCTTGGTTCCGCCATGGTGTTGTGTTGTTGTCGAAACAAAAAGTTTCGCGGGGTGACCGAAGTCATGGTGGGACGTCGAAACGCTGACTCATCCATATGAGTCGACATCAACACATCAATTCGAGAACTTCGAGTTTACGGTGTCTACATGTGGCATTGATATCCTTAGAGGCATACACTTGGCGAGTCCATTCATGTCGTGCCCTCTCACTGCCAAGGTACAAATCACGAGAGAAGCAGTACAGCAGAAGCTGGCTCCAGATAATACGAGTATCTTGGAGCCACTGGCCTTTGTCAATTCATACTCAGAAGAGACTTCTACAGACACCCTCGAGAGGTACTAGCTAAACTAGACTATCGGTAACTAAACCTACCCCATGGTCACCTCAACATCTGCCCAGGACGTTCATCCTCGCTGCACAAGTACTTGCTAGTCAAAACTACCGGCAATCAAGAACCCAATCGTTTCGATTCTCCCCAGCACTTGCCCGTTCACCTTCGTCTCGGAAGCATCATCGTATGAATAACAAGCTCCTTCCATCGCTGATCGAGGCCAAAGTCCTTGCCACAGCAAACCGCTGACGCCTTCACCATCACATCTTGGCAATCCGCCGCTCGGCGCAGGTCGTCGATCTCGATGAACAGCTGCTGGAGTAATGTCGCCCTAATGATCGTCAGCAACGGTTATGACGATACAGGCATCGAGAAAGGTCAACGTACGTCCAAAGTGCATCCCACACCATCGCCGGTTCGCTTTGCTGCAAATGAAGCATTTCAATATACATTTCGATGCGCACCCGCTTATCGCCGGGAAAGCTCATGCTTCGTAGCTGTCGGTCGACTTGATCGATCGCCGCCCTGTTCTGCTCAGTCTCTGAATTCGGGGCGGCACACAAAGCACAGCTGCACTCGAACCCGAAGGGTCTGAGCGAGTTCAAACGTCTCACACGGGGCCAACCAAGCGGGACATAATTCAACAGAACCTCCTGATCGCTATCAAGATCCTCCGTCGCTCGAACCTCAAACGTCCTCGCCTCCGCGTTCAAAGTCCATACCGCGGTCGGGCGGCACGAGTGATTGAAGAACGATGCCCGGTTGCCGAGCAAGGAAATCCCGCACACCTGGTCCTTCCAGCTGTTGTTCCAGTATTTGGCCAGTACCTCGCCACAGAGCCCGGGGTATTCCTTCTCGTTGGCGCTAAGAGCCAACCATTGCTGGACGCTGAGGGTGTCCACTTTACTGAGACTGCGCCAGGCGGCCTGGTTGGGCTCCTCGAGGTTGAGATACGCTTTCCAGACGTCGGCCCAGGGTATGTTCTGGGCGTCAAAGTACACGAGAGGGGTTTCGCTGAAGATCAACTTGCCTTTGCTTACCTTTTCGGTCGTGAACATGCCGCGGCCGTGCAGGCGGGATTGGCGCTCTTCGCAGAGCGGGCGTGGTGGGCCCTTGGCGTCGGCGGAGTCGCCCGAGATGGAGGAGCGGTGGGTGGAGATTGAGCGCTCGCGCTCAACCGTGCGATGGGGCGGACGACTGGATGGCCGACTTCCTGGCCGGGAGTCGGGGTTGGAATCAGTAGACATGGCTGGGCGATTGGAATGGTGTTGCTAGAAGGTAAGTTGGAGATTAGTTGTTAGATATGTTTCTCTGTACATCGATGTCAACGATCATTTATAAGGATGCGCGCTGCGCGTTTGCTGCTATCGAGTACACCGTTAGTCGTACGAATCGAAGCCTTGTTTGTCCAGTGAGCAAATGCCAGTCAACGATTTGATGACGACAAGTCGTTGAGCAATAACAGTGAATGTGCAGCGGCACAGGAGCACGGAGAGGGGGTATTCGAGTCCTCGCAATTGATGCCGAAAAGGTTGACTGCTCCGATCGTAGTTGGTGATGTGGTTCACACGAGGATGCTGCCAAGGTGTAAGGGACGAGGTATCCCTATCGACGAAAGAGATTGAGAAGGCTGGGTTGATTAGTTCTTATACTTGCTGTACTTGTATTTGCCAGATGCTATCGTACAATGTGTGTACAGCTTACACAACCATCATTCGCAGAGGTACTGGATCTCAACGCAGCGCTCGCGCAACGAATCTCCATTTCTGCTTGCGGACCACCCAAACTATATCACGTACTGTATCGTCATTGTTAGCATGAAGCCAAGAATTGAAAGGAGAAGATACTCACCGGAATGAACAAATAAGGCGTCCTCCTCTCATACTCCTTCCACGCGTCCCCATACTTCTCCCGACACCGCTGGATATCCCTATACGCGCGATGAATGATCATCAACACGAAGAACACCGGATAGAACCACGGGAAAGGCGAGTTGAAGCCAGTAATCAAACCCCAGGTTGTCGCAAAGTAGACATCGCAAGTGTAGTGGATCTTGCGAGCGTACTTGTACCAGCCATCGACGAGCAGCGTATCGCCATTCGACGAAGTGATTGTTTCCGGATTGTCGATGTGCCTCCACGGCAGACGAGGGAAGACCACGCGATCTTGGAAGTGTCCGCGCTCCTTGAGACGGAACATGTTCTTCTGGCTCTGCGAGCTGTCCCAGACCCAGTAGACGAAGAGGTAGCTGGAGTAGAATAGGAATAGTGCGGGTTTCGACCACGCATAGACCCCTGGATCGTGGTTGGCGAGGTAGATGGTGCAGTGGCAGTAGCTGAGGGGCACGCCAGCGAGGTTCCAGAAAATCAACATGAAGCCCCACTTCTCGTAGTACATGTCCCAGGTGGTGACGATCATCTCTTCGCCTTTGCAGCAGGCGTTGGCGTACAGGAAGTGGGCCATGAGGACGAAGCCGACCTCCCCGCTGACGAATCCGTAGAGCTCGTACTGGCGAGCGGCTGCGGAAAGCGAGATGAGGAAGAGGATGAACCACGGTAGTCGGACCTCGAAGAACATCTTGAAGTCGAGCCATTCGAACATGCGAGGATTCAGCTCAGCTCCCATGAAGAAGTCGTAGACGTGGTAGCCAGTCATGCGGTGTTGTGCGCCACGGTAGAAGGCCGAAGCATAGGCGATGATGCTGACAATGAAGCCAGAGATGATCGCCACACTCATGAGAGGGCCGAATTCGTCCAGAAGCACGTACATCTTGAAGAGTCCGCTGAGGTGGAGACCGAGTGCCGTGACGATCGTGAGGTAGAAGCTGGTGACGCCGTTGCAGTAGTAGCGGAGCTGCTTGCCGTTCTCAAACGCCAATGGTTTGCCCGAGCTGTACACTCCTGGCATCGTCAGGTAGAGCGTGGCCTGGAAGATGAGAAAGACCCAGTAGATCACCCACGCCTTGAGGCTAGGGAATGCTCCGATGTATGCGAGGACAACAAGCTTCGTGCCGTACTGCTGCCAGCTCATGCTCGGCTCCGAAGGGAATTTGCCGTCGTAGTATGTTGCTCCTATCCACATATACCACATGAGCAGTGGGAAGCCGATCATCATGGCAGTCACGCCGAAGCTGCCGCCAAAGTCGAAGTGAGGGTTCTGGTCGACTTTCGGGTCGGTGCCCTCGGACCAGCCATCGATAACACGTCCCTTTGGCTTGCCATTGATGTGTCCGTTTGCCGTTCTCCTGACGCTCTGTCTGGCCTCTGCGACCGGATTCCGACCTGGCACGTGTTCTTCTGGGTCATTCGGCGAAGACGATCGTTCGGTGTCTGCCATTGACTTGCGCGGGCGGCGTTTGGTGCCGGGGGTCTCTACGAAATCCGCTGGCATGGATTTTCTGTTGTCCCGTTGTTAGTGGTGGCTATTGAATAATGAGGATCTCTATCTTACCGAGGTGTCTTGCCCGTCTGACTTCTAGTCACCTATGATCGCATACGAATGTTAGCTATATTGTTTCGCGAGTCGGCGCGGCATTGGACATACACGTTCAGACATGGTTTGAGATGTTTGCGCCGGAGTGTCGGAAGAGGTCATGAACGCGTCAACGGGTCACAAATTGCAACCTCACGACATATACACACCTCGCTCGACCAGACAGTGGGTATTGAAGGCGTTCAGGCCACGGGTTTGGCGTGTATGTATGTTGAAGGGTGGAGGAGAGGGCTCTGGGGTGAAGTGCAAAAAGGCTTCGAGTCTGTGCGGATTTGTCGAACCACAACAACTCCATCTGCTAGCGTGTTTTCTTTAGCCTCTGGGAGACCTCCGAGGCCTTTTGACGTTCCCAAGCCAAAGAAAGGAGAAGTGAATGAGATCATGTTCAATCCTGTCGGAGACCACAAGAAGAGGTATGATGAAGCACTGTAGATGATGCAACAACGACCGAAGCTAAGCTTTCACCAACTATGTATCTCCTATACGTTCACAATTTTTCATCTCATGTTCAGATCAGCAAGAATCGCCACAATGAAGGTCGACCCAGCCATCATATCGCTGCTAAAGCTAGACCCATCCAATGCATCTGTCTCCAGCGCCGGGGGCGGCGGCATGTCGTCCGCCAGCACTTCAAAGATCACGGCCAAGCTCCAAGACGGCAGCACGATGCAGTACTTCATGAAGACTGGCCGTGGTAAGGAGGCTGAAGTCATTTTCGAAGGCGAGCACGCATCTTTGAACGCCATCCACCATGTTGTACCAACTCTATGTTCCAAATCGTTCGGACACGGCAAGCTCGAGCAATCGAACGGAATGTCGTTCCTGGTCACCGACTTCCTGAATCTTTCAAGCAGAGGCTCTTCGAGCTCAGGCATGACTCTCGCCCAAAAGCTTGCAAAGCTGCACACTACATCTGCCCCAATCCCAGAAGAATACGACAAACCACATTTCGGCTTCCTAGCCTCAACATGCTGTGGCGACACCCCACAAGACAACACCTACTCCTCCTCCTGGGCAGACTTTTACGCGAACCGACGTCTCCGCTTCATCCTGGAGCAGTCCCAGAAGTCAAATGGCGCGGACAAACAACTCGAGACTCTCATCGAGCAAACGTGCTCACAAGTCATCCCTCACCTTATCGGTGACTCCCACCTCAACAACGGGAACGGCATCACAGCGGTCGTCGTCCACGGCGACCTCTGGTCCGGTAACGCAGCAAAGGGCAAGCTGCCCGGAATGACGGAGCCTGAAGACGTGGTCTACGACTCCTCAGCCTGTTACGCACACTCCGAGTTCGAGCTAGGTATCATGAAGATGTTCGGTGGGTTCGGCGGGAGCTTTCTGAATGAATATCACCAGCTCGTGCCCAAGACGGAACCAGTCGACGAGTACGATGATCGCGTGGCACTGTATGAGCTCTACCACCATCTCAACCATTACGCGATGCTCGGTGGTGGCTACAGGAGCGGCGCGGTGAGCATCATGGAGCGTTTGATTGCTAAGTATGGCTCAGATAGTAAGAGCGAACTATGATATATCTCCATCCCGATATTGCATATAATGTGGACCTCTCGCCACTTTCATGGCCCCAAGACAAACCTGACTATACAGAGATTGCCATTATCAGGGCAGACTTTCGTCCGATTGAGCTGCTTGTCCTCCGGACCCGTTGGTCCGTTGGTATACTTATACAAGCCCGGAATGTCGAGTATGTCCTCCTGCCGTGGATCGGAGTCGGCATACTGCTTGTCACCCCAGCGGCCGAGATATTTGAGCCAGTTGGTAGGTGTGCTCCCATCATAAGCGGTGAAAACTCCGTTGCTTGCATCGTAGGAGAACCAGTACGCGCTCGCAATCGGGTCCCAGAAGGCGCCTTTGTCGGTATAATCTTGGACGGCGCCGTTCGGCAGATTGATGTTCGGAATAGTGTGGTCATGCGTTCCGCTGACCGCGTAGTTCGCGTGTGTTCCATTGGCCACGTACACTACCGGCTAAGACATTGTTAGCATGACATTAAACGCCAGGTGGGAGACAGCGTACCCGAGACCCTCCGTTGTACTTTTCGACCACAGGATACTTGAACGCTTGCCCATTGCTGTGCTGGCTGTACCAGATAGCTTTCGGTTTGCCGCTCCGGAAACGAACCATCGTGTACTCCCAATCGCCGACATGATTGCCGATATTGCGATTAAAGTACACGCCGCCAAAGTCGTAAGCGTAAAAGTAGAAGTAGAAGACATCTACGACTCCATCTTTATGGTCGTTGACAATGACTGCTGATGAGATGGCTCCGTCCGTCAGACCATTGCTATCCGGCTTCACACCATCCAGCCAGACCGGGTTCGTCTCGATATCGTCAACAGACGTGAGGTACACATCTTGACCTCCGCGGCCGAATTGATTGAGTTGGTCCAAGTTATCGAGCGAGAGCGGATCAGAGATGTTGGTGATCAAGGTGTAGTTGACTCTGGGCTCGGTGTGGGCGAGTTGGCTGCCAATGTCCGATGGGAAGTACTGCTCCTGTGAGTGAAGGTATGCGACTGGTGCGTATGTAACAGCGAATGCAGGTACTCCAGATGGCGCTTGCCTCTTCTCGAGAGGTGCTGTCAAGGCTAATGCCGCGAACAGGAGTAGTGACAGCATGTCGAGGACTTTGAGAGCCGAGAGGAGAATGAAAGTGATCAACAGCGGCGGGCGGAGGATGAAGAAAGAAAGATCAGGCAATTGCCAGACCTTGTATATAAGTATAAGTAAGGCAATCGCCTGACCAGAACACAAGTACCTTCCATCCCACCTTCCTCTTCTTTAGTTCTCACCACCAGACCTACCTTGTTTCAAAGCCCGGTAAATCAGAACTTAGTTGCAAGGGTGTGGTATTAATGGCTGGACCAAGACGCGGCGGAATCTGGATGGTAACCACACAGAATCATCGTACAATGGACAACTTCACATCGTGTGATGACGGCCCAATATTGAGACCACATGAAGAATGCGCACGATGTCGAAAGGAGAAAAGTGATTGGAGTCGAAACAAAAGAAAGTTGAGGGCAGAAATAAGATTTGAGGTGCGGGAGGGCCGTCCGGCGCGCTGGCCCAATGTGGAGCGATCTGCAAACTCTATTCGCTGGTGTCATTCACTCGTGTGGCCAATTAACTCTGCACTGCTCGTTGAGCGTTCGCCTTTGGCGTCAGTAGATTCGACCTCGTGCATGAATTGCCAAGTTTCGGTCAAAACAATATGGCCATATCGTTGACTGTAGTGGCCTCATCGATGGTTGGGGACTGGAGAACCAGCGCATCAGCTCCGACGATTCGGTCGAGATTTAAGATGCTCCCCAGATTTCCCCGAGAACAATCTGGTCATGTTTTTGACTGTAGTGGCCTCATTCATAGTCGAAGGGTGGAGAGCTGGCGCAGGCTCTGCCGTGTCAATCAAGCAATCTAATGTTCCCAAGAGTCTTTCGAGAGCTGGCTGGTCATAATCTTGACTGTAGTGGCATCGTTGACGGCGGCGGGACGGGAAGCAGGCGTTCCAGATTCGTACGTGTCGATGCTAAGCATTTACATATATCCCTTCAATACTGCAGCCTCGGCGTTCAGTATGCTGCTCCCAGCAGCACCGATGACGGTATTGTGGCTCAAAGCAACGAACCTGAAGTGGTGGTCAGCAAGTGTCTCGAGCATAAAATGAGTCGAAGAGGCCGCAAAGCGCCGCACAGTGCATGATGCTATCTTGGAGAACGTACTTGAGGTCGAAGATGCCACTCTCATCCTCCCTGATGCGGCCGACTGATACCTATGAGGGACAGAAGGATTAGCAAGTGTCTCGACTTGTTGGTCGAATTGAAAGGGTGATAGAGCGCCATTTGGCACTTGATCATATTTCGGAGAGCCCTTGACTTACAGAGTAGCCACCCCCGAGGTTACGATCGAGCCTTGGTTGGGGTCCTAAAGTATTGAATACGCGATTAGCAAGAGTCTCGGGGATTGCATCGGGGTACAAGTGATCACAGCACGCTGCTGAGTGCTTGATCGTGTCTCGGAGAACGGAACATCATTTAGACTTACGGTGGGGTGCATCGTCATCGAACACCACAATGGCTTGCTCAGGTGCGGAAGGACAGCCGATCTTTTGTGCATCTGGCACGTATCCTCGCAACGCCTGCTTCACATCTTCTGCGCTTGGGGGCGGTCTTCGATCGAATTTGAGAGAAACACAAGCCATATGACCATCAAGAACCGCTACCCTGTTGCATGCTGCACTAATCTTCAGGTCTTTCTGCCCTTCGAAGGCGGTGGCGGATTCGTTGATGCTGCCGAGAATCTTTTGTGCTTCGTTCTCGAGCTTGTCTTCTTCGCCAGAGATGAATGGAACAACGTTGTCCATGATATCCATCGAAGATACGCCAGGATAGCCCGCTCCTACGGAACAGAAGGATCAGCAAGTGTCTCAGTTCTGTCCAATAATTGCAAAGGTCCCAGAGCACGACACGGAGTGCGATCGTATCTCGGAGAGCTCTTTGTATCCATCGGTGTCTTACCTGATACTGCTTGCATGGTGACGACCGAGACTGTGTTGATTGGTCCGAATTTCTCCTGTAATGCTGCAAACGGTATCACTATGCCGATGACTGCGCAGTTTGAGTTGCAGACTAGGAACCCCTTTTCGAGATTGTGGTGTTTCCGTTGATGCGGTATAAGCGAGAGATGTGATAGATTGACAGTCGGAACGACGAGCGGCACCATGGGATCCTTGCGATAGTTCTTCGCGTTCGAAAAGACTGGAATGTTCGCCTTCATGAACGCCATCTCTATCGGACTTGTTAGCACCACCAATGATTTGCTATTGGTAGCATAGCACACTTACCTGTCTCGCCCGCGACATCGCTGTCCAGCCCCGAAAACACGACGTCGACCTCATCTTTGAAGCTTTCCGGGTTACAGTCCTTCACAACAAGCTCTCCGAGAGCCTTGCTCATGGGCTCGCTCTGCTTCCATTTCGCCGCATCTCTGTATTTCTTCCCAGCAGATCGCGAGCTGGCGCCAACCGCAGTGAGTTTGAAGTGAGGATGATTTGCGAGAAGCAGGATAAATCTCTGTCCAACGCTTCCAGTTGCGCCCAGAACCTTGAGCGATGTATCAGCAGGTGTCTTCACTCCAGGCACGAGTGGTGGAAGGTCGCAGAGCGCCACTCAATGCTTGATGCTGCTTGGGGGAAGACTTACGCCTGTGATCGGTTGGGGTCAGTAGAGGCTCGGAAAAAGGAGGTGGAATTCACTAACCGCAACGTCTGCTCGGAGATGCCTTCTCGCCGTCCATGTTTGAGTGAAGAAGAAAGTTGTGTCGAGAGTCACCGTAAAGTTTGTGGACTTATATCGAGAACAAATAAAGCGGCAGAATCCCCAGATTTTGTGACGCACCTCTTCACCGCCTTAACCGCCTTCACCATTGCGCTACCAGGCCATTGATCAAGGTAATGTTCTCGACGACTTTGATGACTCCTGATGCCACTGTGCCACCTGGTGTACTTACGACACTGCCTTGCCACTACGATGGAGAAAACGAACTCGGAGCCGATGCCGCCACGCGTTGGTCCTAGTTAAGTGCCATGGTGCTGTGCCTCAATCATCTATATCGCCACCTACGTTACACTTGATCAATCAGGTAGGCTTTCAATTAGGCACACAGGTAAGAACCCATATATGTATGAGCGCGGCTCAAGTTCCCACCAACGAAATTATCTCGTCGCCTGTTTTTCTACCACCTACTTCATACTCCCAAGCCCCGGTACTCGTCTTCCAAAGTGGCACGATTCTCCTAGAAAGATGATTCTCCCTTTCATTCTCGGATGTCTGCCCGTCCTTCTCCTCTTCCTCCTCGGATGTCTGTACGAGTACGTCCTGCCCAAGCTATTTGAATACCTCGATCGCCGTGCCCGCGCATCGCAACCACCAGAGCCTCCCCAAGAAATCACAGACATCGACCCCAACGCACCGCTTCCCCCTTCACCACGCCTCAGCTAGACAGGCAGAACCTTCATCATCTCGGCTTCACTATCAACCACACCCCGCCATCTCTACCCGGGGAGCTACAAAGGCCCGATCCTCTACCTCGAAACCACCTGCGCAGCTATAGCAGACTACTGCCTCCTCGGCCTCAGCTCCACCGCGCTCGAAGACGAGAAACGGTCTTTGCATCTCGACCGCAACAGCGCCAAGCACCTGGAAGTTTGCCTGCGGTTGAGGCGATGCGGTGCTGTCAAAGTTGATCCTATTGAGGCCTGGTGCCGCACGGAGACTTGCTGGAGTGCGCTCGAGAGGCATTTAGAAGGTAGCCGGTATATCTTTGGCTGGCCGGGTGCCGCCAAAATTACAGATCATGATGAACCGCAAAAACAGCCAGTATGGGTCTTACATATCTGGCGAAATCCTTACCACCTGCCGCGACAGGAGACCCTGCGCAGTACAGGCATGGAAGGGCATCTGGGAAGGGAGTGGTTAATCGGATGCTCGACTATGGAAGAGTACTGCGAAAGGCTCAAGGTCCGTGGGGCAGTGTACTACAGCGATGTGAGGAAGTGTCCGCAAGCGAGGGCCTTGGGGCTCGTAGACCGAGCAGCGAGGCTCGAAGATGTTTTCGCGGAGCTCAACTTGGCGCAATTGCCTGGTGGGCAGCCCGGCTTCACGCGAAGAGGAGGTAACTACACTTACTGACGACGGACCATGCGACTCGGTACTTTGAATGCACTTAAATTCCCTTCGTTCTACCGAGTATGAGAATCTGTTACAGTCGTCAAAGTTATGTTACACCCATCATAATCGTACCAGTCATCTCGCATATCGTGACAGCATTAGCGCGTTTCCATGCTTCGTACGCTCGTGACCCATGCCTCGCTGATAACGCCAGTCGCGATGCAATCGATTCAAGCCTTCCCATGCCATAGTCACCTCTTTCGAGACCGAGCCGGCGTATCCAAGCCAAGCTCAGCCGTCCACCTCAGCTGTAGCACCCAAATACATCTCCCTCATCTTCGCCAAGGCCGTCAAGTCCTGCTCAGCATGCTCAACATGCTCAGCACCAGCCAGCACATCCTCCTCTCCACCCACCGCCTTCTCATCCTCCAACACCACTTCAACAACTTCACTCCTCTTCCCAAAAACCGCAACCTGCAGCTCCCACCTCTTCCCAATCCTCCTCCCCTTGCCCTCGACGAACACCTCAAATGCCTCCCCCTGCTCCCTCCACCCCCTCTCCGCCTCCAACTCCTCCCTCCTCTGCCCCTGCCGTAGAACCTGCACCTCCCTCTCCTGCCTCTCACCCCTCATCCTCAACCTCCTTGCCTGCTCCGCACGCAGCACATTGATAGCGCTCTCATGCTTCGTAGCCATCGTATCGCTCACCCAGCGCGCCTTGGTCAGCTCTACTTGGTCTTGCTCGGTGACAACACGGTTATGCAGCTCGCCAGAGCTGAGTGTGCCAGCGCAATAGGCGATCATGTGTTTGAGTGCGGTGGCATGGTCGCGCTTTTCTTTGGCGTGGGCGTCGCGCATGTCGGCTTCGGCGCTGACTTGTTTGTCTTCTGCTTCTACCATGGCGTCGGCGTGGTGCTCGATTAGGGCTTCGGTGGCGGCTTCGTGGCGGGATTTCATCTCGGTTCGTAAGCGTTCGTGCGTGGTTTGCAGGGTTGTGCGGTGTTCTTCTATCCAGGCGTGAAAGCGGGTGTTCAATTCGTTCTGCTCGTTCTGCAGGACTTGGGATCCTGGCTTCGCAGGTAGCTCCTTCGTGAGATCCGCAATGTGGTCCGGCACGACAGAATCGACCTTCGACGCGACCGAGATAGCTCTACTACCCAGTCCAGGTCGAGTTGTGGTGATCGCCGGCTGAACATCACTTCCGTTCTCCTCAGCAATCTGAGCTGCGCCGTCCCACTGCTCAAGCTTTCCCAGCATCGTGTCCTGCTCTTCTTGCGTTACGACGTGCTCAATAACCGCGCCAGGAATAGGTATACCGCAACAAGTCGGCACTCCGCCGCTCTTGCATGCAGTCGCAGCCTGAATGGTCTCGCGGAGCGCTGGCGTGCACAAACGGTGCCCGCATGGCATAAGGTGCTGTGCACGATTCCGACTGAACATGTCTCGCGGGCAATGCGGGCAGCCGCCTGCCAGAAACGCAGCAGAGTCCGTCCGCCGCAACTTGAGCATGCTAAGCCCACGGAGATGGCGGAGAGATTTCTTTGGTGACGGTGAAGGCGAGTAGAGTGGTAGCGAGAAGGTCGACTTTGAAGGCGTCGAGGGTGGTGAGAAGGATATCATGTGCCGGCCATCAGATCGTCCTCGCGAGAGGAAGGAGTCGTAGTCTCTGAAGGACAAGCTCGCTGCCGAAGGTCGTCTGCCATTGCGCTGCTCCCTCGAAACTTCCGAGAAGGTCGATACGAAGCCAGTAGATTGCGACTGCTTCGAATCAATCGACGGCGATCGAGGTGGCGCCTCTAACGAAAACGTATGCGTTGACTCCGGCTTCCCTTTCTGCGGTGAAGATACAGACAGCAGACCCATAATCTCAATGCCCAGCTCTTTCGCCGCAAGCAGCACGCGTTCGTCCAGCACCTCTTCAGTCTCGTCGTCCTTGAGAAGAAGCACTCCGCGCGCATACGATCGTTCTCGAGACACTGCAGTTTGTTCCTGCGTCAAGCAAAGCGGATTTACAACCTGCATGACCACGGTCGCGCACAGCAGGCGCTGTCGTATAACACCTAGTACAGTCAGGTCATTTGCGCCCCTCGTAATCGATCCGTACACCTGCCGTGTATCAGAGCACCCAGCACCTCGCAGCCGCCGATTGGTATCGCAGTCGCCCTCAACTCGCACCCGGCTTGCCTCCGGGGAGCCGTCAGTGACAGACCCGCTGCCGTGGTCAAGGTGCGCTGTCCTCCCGCTCCTCACTGGTGTCGTTCCAGCAAGCAGCAGCGCGTGTACCCGCCGTGACACTGTGCTTGTTTCCAGGGCGCCAGTGATACCGTGATGCTCAATCCCAAACACGATCCAATATCCAGCCCCGCCGCCGCCAATGCACACAAATAATGACGAGTAAGATGAGAAGGTATACGTACCAAGTTATTAGACGAAGCACTCACCGTTAAGTGATGACAATGACAGCAGATCTGCATGCACGATCCCTTGATTCGGGTCTCGCAAATCGGGGACCGTCGAAAGTCTGTTGTGACTGGCGGGGCGGGAACGTTGCTGTGGCTGCGCGCTCCGGTCACAATGTCATGTGACTGTTGTGGTAGGTATGCAATACAAATGTGTTCATGTTGAATGTTGTTGCAATAAAGGTGAAAGTGAAAGTCAAGTCAAGGTTGAAGGCTGTTAGATCCTCTATTTCTCCGATCCGCGGCAGGGGTCTTTCGCCGCGCGATCCGCATCTGCAGCCAGCAGCTCAATGAGGGAGATACGACCCAGAGCAACATGATCAGTATCGAGGTGCTGTATATACAGTCGAATATCATATAAACGTATAAACCATAACGCTCAAGCCCCGCGTCTAGGCGTAGCGGTGCTCATCAATGTAATCTTCTTGCCCTTCTTTCCCTTCTTACCACCGCCACCACTAGCCTTGACCTGCGGCTCGCTCTCCAAGCTCACACCGCCAACCTCAACGGCAAGCTGATCCCGCTGGTCCAGAAGATCTCTCTCCCAGCCTTGCAACCAGCCGTCCTCCTGATCCGGCCGCAGCTCGCTATCGCGCGGGAGGGTGGCATTGAGGTCCGGACTCGCCGGAGTCACCAGTGCGGTGCCCCACACGGTGCGATGAGCCGTGGGTGAGGTGGATGGCGAGGCAAGCGATGCGAAGCCAGATGTAGTTCTATTGGCCCAAGGTGGGGAGGTGGCAATGGCATCAGAATCGGATGTGTTGGCGTTTGAACCTAGTATGGGAAGCCCATCGCCGGAGATGAAGTCGCTCGGTACCGAGGGTCGTTTGCGTCGAATGGCAGACAGCTCGCGCTCTTCGGCCTTTTCGATCCGGATCCGGTCTTTCTCCTCTCGTGCATCTTTCTCGTCATGCCGTTTCCGTCTACGCTCAAGCATAGGCATGAACTCGGCTAGTACCTGTGGCGAGACTGTATCTGTCCAGTCGCACTCCAGGAAGCCGACCTCACAGCCATACGGGAGATGTGCAAGGTACTTGACACGCTTCCGGAGGTCATCGTCTACGATATGGCCCGATGAAACGCGCTCCACGCGAGGTAAGATACTCGAAGGGAAGGTCGTATATGATCCGAACGCTGTCTTGAGTATCCGGATGTCCAATGGCGAAAGATAGTAATGTAGCAGCGCTTGGTAGAAAAGATACTCGGCAGGTTGTGGCTTCTCAAACTGACGTTGGCGCATCTCCTGTAAAGTCCTTGGGATTGTGTTCGCGGTACTAGGCATCTCGTCCTGCGACTCCTGTTGTGCTTCCGCAGCTGGCATTGCTGTGTTATGCTTCTGCAGATACATCTCCGGAACGTCATCATCATGGTCACGGAAATCGATAGGTGGTCGCTGGGGCTCTTGCTCCTCCTGCTCAGGCTTCTTAGGCTGCTCGGGAGGATTGCCGATGCCCTTCACCTTATCTTTGGCCTCATTGAGCATGCGTATGGCTCGGCCAGTCCACTCGGCGTCCTCACCAAACATTAACTCGTCCTCCCTCTGCATCATCTCAATGCCCTCGATTGCTTCATCATACTGTTGCGTCATGTACTCCTCGCTGCCCTTCATCACTCGTGCATAGTCCATAACTTCAGCAGCAAAATACCAAGGAACGTAATCACCTTTCGGCACCGTCTCAGCACTTTCGCGTGGCATAGCCAGGGTTTGTCCGGGTCGTCGTCTCAGCAAACGCAACACGACATCACCTCCCTCTCGTGGCGGTTCGCCCTCCTGCCCAGTGTACCATCGGACTGGCCGAGTCTCCGAAACGTAGATACTATCCCAGCAAATTGGACACTTCTTCCACCGCGCTTTCTTCTCCGGCGGTAGGCCATTGCCATCGTCCGAATGCATGTATCGTATCAGACATGGCATACAAAAGATGTGGCCACATTTGGCCATCCGAGGTGCGGTCGGCTCGCCAAGACAAATTGGACATGATGCTGCTTGACTCTTTGCCGAAGCAATAATCTGCAAAACATTACTCCAGTCCAGGTGGACGTCCGCGTCTTCAGCTTGGATCTGGTAGTGGCCGCGTGGGTCAACCACGAAGCGGTAGTTGGCGTGTATATATCTGCTGCAATCAGACGCGTTTTATCTTTCGGGTCTCGCCCAAAACTTACCTTGCTTTATCAACAGAGTGATATCCACTGCCCAATCCCCACGTCGGGTTCACTCTCCCGTTCCTCCTTGGCCCATTGCGGAGATTCTGCTGTGGTCTCGGAGGCAGCTGAAAGTTCATGAGATGTGTGATGGACGTCTGGCCCTTACGGCCGTGTGGATTCTGCATGCTGAACTTGACATCATCTGCGTCCTCGTCCAAAGACCTGAACTTCTGATTCGACTTGTGCTTGGGTTTGCTGCTCTGAATATTCCGTGGGGCTGTCGGGGCTCGCGCGTTGCCACTGCCGCTTCCGCTCCTCCGCTGCCCGCCGTCGTTGGAGAAGAACTGCTGGCTGATCGAGGCCGCCGGACTGCTCTGGCCAGAGGGTGCCGATGCTTTTGAGGACGACGCAGCGGCTTTCGATGCTACAGATGGTGGCTGGCTGGACATAGCGGCGTGTAGTCGCGATGACGTGTAGCAGAGGGCTGCAGTGAAGCAGGTCCGCTCTTGATCGGGTGCCTGGCAATGGGCTGATGTGAGATATACGTCGGAGTCGGTTTAATGTTGTAAAGATCAGACACTGAAGATGACATCCCAGGAGGGAGTCTCTGAAGGAGGAGAGAGCGAGGTGAAGTCGAGACGATGACTGTTAGATAGCGGGGGGCAAGAGGACGCTAAGCCCCCGTGCTTTCAAAACAGCTTCTCCGACCTCGACTGCTTCATATGCTCGAGCTCTTCCATCAGCAGACCTGACTTCCCCAACCTTACGCTATCGCTGACCGAGACGTAGCAAAGCTTGCGGCACGTGTATACCTCGAGGTGCACCCAGCTACCTTGAAATTGAGATTGACCCAGACTTGACACTCTTCTACTTCTACATCCGCCATCATGCTCATCCAAGAGTCTCACAAAGACGTGCCTACCAAAAACGGCGGCGATATGCGTATGGCACATTAGGCTCTCAATCTCAGCGCGGATCTCTGACAGCAGAGGCTAGGTATCTTTCTATTCCACCCGAGCATTCCCAACTATCCCAAGGCGAAGTTTCCTGGGGTTGTGGTCTTCTCCGAGATCTACCAAGGTATTAGTGATACCTCTCTCCTTCTTCCGCTCGCGAAATGAGGATGCTTCATTTCTCGCTCGGTGGTCCAACGGGGGCAGAGCCCGGCCAGCAATACACACTTTCTCTTCTTTCTGCTTCGAAAGCTACATCATTTCTGACACCAAGATGTCCCAACAGTCACTGGCCCGGTAGCACGCTTTGCTCGGCAGATCGCCGGCCACGGCTATATCGTTGCCGCACCAAGCAGCTATCACGAGTTCACAGGCCCTGAACCACTTGCTTATGACGGACCCGGAACAGACAGTGGCAATGCCTGGAAGATTGAGAAGAAACTCTCCGCATACGACGAAGACGCCACCCTCAGCATCGACGCTCTTGTGGACCTCGAGACTTGCAATGGACGGATAGGTGCTACAGGTACGTCAGACCACAGGACTTCGTCTTCGAACCATGCTGCAGTGGACTGCGTCCCTATCTATGACTCGACACTCATGTAGTCCGAATATAGGCATGTGCCTGGGCGGCCATCTAGCTTACCGCTGTGCCCTCGACCACCGCATCAGAGCAGCCGTCTGCTACTTCGCAACCGACATCCACTCCCACAGCCTCGGCGCCGGCAAATCCGACGACAGCCTCGACCGCGTCAAGGACATCAAAGGCGAGCTCGCCATGATCTTCGGAAAACGCGACAACCACGTCCCACCGGAAGGCAGAGACCTGATCAGGGAGACGCTACACGATGCGGGCGTGACTTTCTCGTTCTATGAAGTTGCGTGGGCGCAACATGCGTTCATTCGCGATGAGCTGAGTAAAGGGAGGTACGATCCTGCTATCTCGGGGATATGCTTCCAGATGCTGTTGGAGTTGTTTGGGAGGACGTTGGACGGTGATCTCGGGCCGAGGGAGGGTGGGGATGGGGAGGTGGAGGATGTTTGTTAGAGTCCGTTGCCCATCCTGCTGAATTGAAGAGACAAGGAGTAGAGTTGGTAAGGGTTCAGAAACCGTCATTATCTGCACCAGCCACCCATCTCGGTTCCAAAAGGAGCGACGTTGGACGTGCAACACCTGGAACTCAGATATGCTGAACGACTCTATATCGAGAAAGCTACCAGTTCTCAGTGGCAATGCTATCAGGAATTAAATATATAGGTACCATTCCTGCGCAGTCCCAATCTTCACCCAGCTTCAGCCTTCATCCTCGCCGACCAATGAGAGGGCGTCGAGCTAACCGCATCTGGGTGATGAGGAAACAGCAACTCGCCACATGGCGCTCGGAGGAACAACCAAGTAAGCAGATTGCGGCACGTACCCATTCTTGTTCCGTTTGTGCTCAGTATTCCACATGGCTGCAATGGCTTCGTGCGACACCATCTGCACCAACAGCTTGGCCTTCCCATGGCACCACTCCTCTCGTCTAACGCTCTCGCTGTGCATGGTGGTTCGATGCAGATCCCATCTATAACGGTATGTATTCCGAATACCTCTGGGCTGTGTCAACGCTGGTGTTGAATCAATGCCAACTACCCCTGCTGTCTATCATGCTTCGAGCTCAAGAGATTGGGATATATACACTGGTAGGATAACTTGAATCGAGAGCTCTATCTTCTCATCATCACACTTCCTTCTACCTGTACAAGCTAGCAGTTCTTCGCATTCATACATTGTCCTTCTACAAACCAATCTACCTGCTTTCGAACAACCCCCTACCACCGCCAGCACAATGACTCGGGCTATGGAGATGCTCCGACCAATGGCCCCCGGGCCTCGCCCATCAGAAGGCATGCTCCGAGCGAACCACGCACCCGCCCTCGCAAGCGCCCAGCTCTCCCACCCCATGGACGAGACCGACCTCGAGAACCCAATGAACTGGCCCCTCCACCGCAAACTCTACACCTCCTTCGCAGCCTGGCTCTGCGCCGCCGCAGTGTAAGCACTCCCCACCCCGTATCTTAAGACCTCCCCATTCTAACCCACCTTCCTTCGCAGCGCTTTCGGCATGACCTGCTACACAATCGCCATCCCCCAAATCATCGCCTCCTTCTCCTTCAACGCCTCCGGCAGCGCAACCTACCTGCCCATCGGCCCCATCTCTGGCTACAGCGTCTACCTCTTCGGCATCGTCTTTGCGCCAATCTTCACGCCCCACGTCGCTGAACGCATCGGCCGCGCCAAGGTCTACCTCGTCGCAATGCCGCTCTGCGGACTCTTCCTGCTCGGCGCTGGGTTCAGCCAGACGTTCGCTGGAGTCGCTGTGCTACGCTTCCTGGCCGGCCTGAGCGGAGGGCCGTGTCTGGTGCTACTCGAGGGCACGTTCGCAGATATTTGGTCAGCGGAGACGACGAACACGTACTACGCTTTCCAAGCCCTCGCGCAGTTCTTCGGCACCGCGTTGGGTCCGGTCGTGGGTGGATATCTCGTCGAAGCGACCGATGGATGGCGCTGGACTCAATGGATCTCTGCTGCGGTTTGCGGAGGGGTCTTTCTCTTCGGCATCGGGATGAGCGAGACGTACCAGCGCGAGATTCCGCGCCGGAGAGCGAAGCTGCACGGCAAAGTGTTGGAGCAGGATCCAGCGCTCTCCGGCGTCACGATCACCGAGATGCTCCGCATCACCGTCTTGGACCCGATCAGGCAGGTGTTCATGGAGCCAGTGGTTGCGCTCTGCACGTTCTTCGTCATCTTCAACTTCGCTGTCTTGTTGCAGTTCTTCATTACCATACCCGTGGCTTTGGGCAGCCCTGCGCCGGCTGGACCAGGCTGGACGCCTAATCAAGTCGGCTTGGCTTTTACCTCTGCCATTGCTGGCTCGGCGCTCGCGGCGTTGATTGTCGTTATGATCGACCAGGTGACGACGGGGACGCTGATGAAGAAGCACATGCCCACGTTCACGCAGATCGAATATCGCCTCATTCCTGCTATGATCGGACCTCTGCTCGTTACTGCTGCGCTGTTCTGGATCGGTTCGTCTCTCCCCCACCACGTTCCACTCTCAACCAAGCTAATGATTGCGCAGGTTCGACCGTCGGCAACCCCTCCTTCCCGCCCATCGTCCCCATCATCGGCACCGGCGTCTTCGTCTGCGGCGTCGCCATGGTCATCATGTCCATCATCCCGTACCTCTTCGATGCCTACCCGCCGGCCGGTACGCTATCTGCCCTCACGGCTGCTGCATCCGGAAGACTGTTGTTTGCTGGTGCGTTGCCGTTGGTGATTCTGCAGTTCTTTACTGCTGTGACGCCGAAGTGGGCGTTGTATACTTTCGGGTTCATCTCGATACTCACGTGGCCGATCGCATTCATCTTGTTCCGCTGGGGCCCAGTGCTGAGGGAGAAAAGTCGATATAGCACGATGCCGGGGATGTCGGCGGGAGAGCCGGGGATGTCGGCGGGAGAGCCGGCGACGGGACATCATAAGACGGCGTCTCGGGATGAAGAGAGTTCTTGAGCGGGTGGAGCTTGAGAGACCTTTGAAGTGCTCAACGGCTGTACGACAGTAGTTCAGGATCGAGGGACTGAGCGGGTTCAACATGAGTGTGCAATATGGCGCAAAGCTTCTGACTGGGCGTTCGGTCGGTAGAATCCATGACAGCAGCGTTCATGTAGCTACAAAGCGTTCTTCTTTTGCAACAGCAACGGCTTTCTCAGCTCTCTTGATCTCCTTGCGCAGCTTTCGGATATCTACTTCGCATTCTCGCATACTCCTTGAAGCGTTGACTGCATCTATCACCGCCTCGTCGGTGGCAGTACGAAAAGACGCCTGGGCCGAGCGCAGTTGCTGCGGGATCAGGATCCCAAACCAGCGAAGGGGATCTGATGCCAGCGGTACTTTGGCTTTCGGTGTCGAAGGCTTTTCAGACGGAGCGGTGTCTTCAGTCGTTCGGCCGTTGGAAGATTTGGGACCACTCGATTCTTTAGACTCAGGTTCAGGAGTGGCAGGAGGCGAAGGCTGCTGCTTTGCCTCTTCCGCACCCGCATCTCCATCAACACCCTCTGTTGGCACATCCTCGGGCTCCGCTTCCCAAGATACCATCTCAGCCTTCATCGTCTCACGCCCTTGATCAGTAGTAGCCGAGATCACTGCTCGTCGACTTGGCACCGCCCTATCATGGTAAAAGTCTTTCCCGTATCTGGTCACGCCATCTCGAGCATTGAAGTTTGCTCGAGCCAGTGATAGAAAACCGCCGCTCATGTGCTTCTGGAGAAGCGTTTGTGCTGTGGTGTAGGCATCCAGATATTGGAGGTAGCTCGTCCAGAGGCTGTCAAGGCGATCGTTCAGGTCGGTGAGCGATACTGGGTCGGTCATGGTGTTGGTTAAGACGACTCAGTATCTCGGCTTCCTGATCATGGGTCTACGTTCTAAAGATCAATGTATAGTCGTGAAGAAGGTGGTGTGAAGTACATCTATACCACTCGGAGAAACCTCGGCAGCCATTGACAGCTCGACATCATCCATACACCTTAATCAACCACACCTCTCTTCTCCCTATACACAATCCACACAATGCTCCCCCGACGCCTCATCTCCCCCACCTCAATACACCACCTCCGTCCTCTCCGTCCACCCAACAATACCCGCCTCTTCACCCGCCAACTCCCCCTCCTCCTCATATCCCGCC
>JAABUL010003151.1_pt1 | contig 25167 bp, 12 predicted proteins | sample 5559151 | NCBI WGS metagenome assembly JAABUL01 (sample SAMN10711876, study PRJNA513368) | rock metagenome | isolation source: Antarctica rocks | place: Antarctica: Victoria Land, Pudding Butte sud | reverse complement strand
AGGCGTCGTAGAGGGAAACGTGTCCGCCAACTTGCTTCACTTTCGACAATTCTTGATTGGGTCCAATGCTGATCGTGATGGATGGAGGACAGCAAATTACCGAAGTTCTGGAGGAATGTAGAAAGCAATATGGGAGCTTTGGCGACTAGGGGAGCGCCGATCAACTTCGGCTCGCATGAACCTTAACGGGGGATGCGGGTTGGTCGCAATCACTTGGCAATAGTTCCACAAGCTCTTTTTAATAAAAACAATCTTAAGAGTCTAATATAATCGATTTTAACTTGTGAATTACTATTTTAAATATTATGTTTGCAAACACGCAATAATTGTAGTTGTAAAAGCTTTGTTTAGTAGACACGCAAAGATCTAGCTTATCAAACAACAAGATTGTATTCTTTTCAAACATTTACGCCAAGAAAAGAGAAAGTTAAAGTTTATTATGCGCACGGGCTATTGCATTGCTTCGCTAACTACACTATTAACTCAAAGTTCAACAAATATTGTATTGAAGCTTGAAATCGTGCAATTTAGACAAAGTTTACTTAGCAAACAAATCTTGACAATCGTAGACGTTGTACGTAGACGTTGTACGTAGACATTGTACGTAGACTATGTTGATAATCGATGTAGGTTAAGCTTTGCTCTTGTACATTCGCTTAATTTATTAACTCGCTTGCCTCAATAATTGCAAAAGACTAATAGTCTTTTTCGATTGTGCAAGTCTTGTAGTATTTAAATGTTATATTATTACAATTCTTTCGAAAGTTGTGCATTATGTTAATCTATTAAAAAGTATTTTTGATTGAAAATAACTTGACAAGAGTGTTACAAGGTTATCACAATTATTGCGACCAACCCGCATCCCCCGCTAAGGAAGATCGAAGATGCTTTTGGGAAGATCGCTGAGCCACATGTGGCGCATGCACCTTGGCACTGCCCCGCTACTCCGTACCGAGGCTCGCAGTAGCCAGTCTCAGGACTGTGATTCTCTTGTGACTGCTCCGACGGACCACGGCGGCGGGATGATTTTCTGTGACTGCTCCGACGGACCACGGCGGCATGTGCACCTCCCCTTCTCCCATCGCCAGTAGTCCGGAGCTGGTCCTGGCGCATGCACTTCGAATGGGCTGGATATCTTCGTCGGTGGAAGCGATGATGGATGCATGGACAGCGGTAGCGGGTGTCGAAGAGGGCCATGAGCGTCACGAGTCGTCCAACCTATCCCATGATCCTTTCGCCATGGCCTGCCCAATACGGATCGTCACCGAGGATCTCAGCCATCATGGACCACGAATCCGTCCTGGCTCATCCAAAGATGGCTCTTCGGAGAGAGACATGTGGGGGAGTGGTAGAAGCTCATGCTCTCGGCCACCTGCTCCTTCGCTTAGTACAGCTGACAGCCTCTCCTTACCGATGACTCGGCCTGTCTTCACGCTCTTGTGATCATCAGTCAGTGAGTGGGTGTTAAAAGCGTTGTTGATTCCCACGACGAATCGTTCAAGCTTCGTGCTCGGGCCACTTCACGACTTTGAACGTGGAACGCGTCGCAGAAATTCTACGAACCACCCCCTTACACGTCAAGGCTTCCTGCCAACGCAAGCCACTAAGGACATCTCCAGCCACTGAGGGAATCAATACATCAGTGTTGTTCGCTTCGCTGAAGCCGACCCTGAAAACCAACCGCTTCACTTGGCCTTGTTATTGGCCGTGTTCAGCCTGTGAGGAGAGCTGTTAAAGTAACAGCCTGAAACGCGACCGGGGGGTAAGTCATCAAGACGCGAGCCCCATCTTCCCGTCGAATTGGTATGGGATTGCGCTTCTCCCATTCGCTGTACCACCTCAATTTTGGGCGCGCGCTAAGTGTCATGCAGGCGAAGAAAGGGAGAGCTGGAGAGCCTATCAGACTAGTTCGACGTCTCAGACTCGACTCGTTCTTCACGACGCCCACGCTGCAAATTCCAGCAGCAGCCACCCGCTGGGGAAGGGGGTAGGCCATCTGCAACCTGCTCGTCCATAATTAAACTCGCCCTCAAAGCCAGTGGAAGTCCGTGTGCCTATTGCTGTTCAGACACCAGCGCGGACCGTCAGCAACAGGGGGTCGTCGTGCTTCATCTTCAACCATCGATCCCTCTTTAAAGATCGCTCACCCCGCCCACCTCGACATCGAAACATCCTACTCAATCTCTTTCACTACCAGCTCCATCGACTTGTCTCGTTGTGGTGTGTTGTTGCAGTTGGTGCAGTCATTCTACGTTCTCATTCTCCGCCCCCTCCTCACTGGTTTGAGGATTCAATCACGGCAAGACCGAGCTGTGCTTTCTCTTCCTCTTACATATAATCTCTTCGCACTTCCCGACACCAGCACGCCTCTAACGCTTTATTCTTTCTCGACCCAACAGCAGCATCTGTGCGGTACGCAGTTTTGCTGCGGTTCAGTACCATCCAACTCGCGCTAGTCTTCGATTGAGCCGTTCCCCCCCTTGAAGATATCCTTCGTAAGGCATAGCCCGGGGCTTCTACCGACAAAGGATCGCACTCCAGCATCCCAACCCTAATTTTACAGCGCCAGCACAGCTCGCTCACGGCTTCGCCGCCGCGAACAACATCGGCACCAACATCCACGCAACGTTCTGTTTCTCCTTTGGTGCTTGCAACCTACCGAAGCAACAGACCTCCCGTGTTTAGACTTTGTTCCGCTGGCCGGACATTGAAAGCAACGGCGACATTGCCATTGTTCGGACTTCACTATTGATCTTAGTGTCCTACCCTCACTCTAGGTGCCGCGTTCATTATTGGGAAGACAGTCATACCATCAACGAATTTCTTGACGCCTTTCACAACAATCTATTAGGCCCGCCGGTCGGACCGCGACCTAATAATCCTTAATTCTCCATCGGCAAATTTTCCTGAACGGTCTTCGGATTACCCCAGATCAGCCCTTCCCTCAATCGACTAGGGCTGCTCGATCCCAGCCTGCAGCAGCTGTTGGCCCTGGCAATTTCTTTCCCACAACGTTACCCTAGCTTCGAAGGTCTATCAACAGATAACTATCAGGTTTCGCTCCTCAGATCAGCTCACAGACAATTTTACTCGCAGCCATGGCTTCCATTACGTCACCTTGCAGTCAGGCTGCGCTTGACCAATTCATTATGCTCCCTGTCTCCTCGTCCATGGTATCATACCTCGCAGACAAGGCTGCTGGTGTCATCTGCTGCGAACAGCGGCGGTCACATATGGATAAGCACCTTCCTCCCACGCCACCATCAACACCACCGCAAGAAGAAGAATCAAGGTCGCCATTGCAACCTTCGCTGCCACCACTTAAGGCTTTCATTCAAGGATTAGTAGACCGTTCGCACGTTCAGGTGCCTACTCTCATGAGTTCACTGGTCTACCTATCCCGGTTGCAACAGAAGCTTCCCCCAGTTGCCAAGGGCATGCGTTGTACAGTACACCGGATATTCTTGGCCTCCCTCATTCTTGCAGCGAAGAACCTCAATGACTCCTCGCCAAAGAACAAACATTGGGCACGCTACTCCTCAGTCAAGGGCTATGAAGGCTTTGGGTTTTCCGTCACCGAAGTCAACCTTATGGAGAAGCAACTTCTCTTTCTGTTAGATTGGGACCTACGTATTACCAATGAAGACCTCTTTGCCCATTTTGAGCCTTTTCTCGCGCCGATCCGGACACATATGGAATCGGAGGAGCTCAAGCGTCATCACCGCGTCCGAGAGCATGACCTCGTCCAGCAACAACGGGCTTACTATTCGAAGCAACCCCTGGTCACCCAATCTACCACATCTCTACCCACTCCTCCCTCAATTGGCGCGTATGTTTCACCCAATACTTATACCTCGTCATCTTACATTTCTGACCTCGGACGCTTCTCCGAGAGCTCCCAGGGACCGCCAGTTCCGCCGCGCCGGCCCGTCCGCCAGCCTCATCACTCTCGAAACCGCTCGATCTCACCTCCTTCCGTCGATGCTATTCCCGCTTTGATCCGCCCGGGAACAGCATCAACATACTCATCTTCTCGTTCATCCTCAGCCTCTCCTCATTCGAACACTCACGGGACCCCAGCTTCATCTGTCTCATCGTACACGGATGACGTCGCCATCATATCTAGTGTTGAGGATCACTGCATGGGCGAACCGATGTACAGCCTTCGACCATCGCTGGGCAATCACATGCTCAGCTATGGTAGCGTCGAAGAGAAGCCTGCGAAGAAGGCCAAGGTTGGAGGCAGCGGAGGCATCATCGCCCGCTTCCTGAACCTTAATGCTACTACGAATCAACGTGTTCGGGTCTAAACAAAGCGAAGCACACTGAGTTACGATTGTGTACCATGAATCATGATTTTCCTGCATTATCTGTCACCTTTAGCGAGCGAGCATTGCGCATTTTCATGGAGTTCTTAATGGTTCGCAGGAATGCCATGGCTGTCGCAATCGGCAGTATTACAGCAATGGGGAACCGTGGGATTCAGCAGTAGAAGTTACGGAATTGCAGATGATAGTCTAGATAGGTGAGACCCTGTGGTCACCATCAGGAGGGCGGACCACAAGGTTCTTAGATTGATACTCGGTGCACATGCCTATTCCAAGCTACTCATTTGTGACCTAAAGTGTTAAATATATAGCTACGTCGGCTCCCAAGCATCGACGGAGCGAGTGATGTCTTCTGTGGCCACCACGAACTATCCACCGCAACGGTTGATACAGGACACCGTCGGCATGGCATCGGAACTCTCCACTTGAATCACCTCCAGGTTTGGATCTTCGGTGCGATGGTCAAACGAGCGACCCGAGCCAAGCCATACGCTTGCGCAGGTAACACAGCTACCGTGAGGCTGATACGGGCAGCTGGAGGTGATTTAGCAAGGAAGGGGGGAGAATAGGGAACTTGGTGGCTTTCTACACTGCCTTGGGACTGGATTTTTCTAATGACTTATTCGTCCTACTGTTATAAATGCTTTCGTCTGAGATTCTCCAACTTGGACTCCAAATTCGTCGATGCTTGCAACCTTCTCACAGACAGCCAGCCATTTTGTTGGGTACGTATTGCAAGTGATTTGCTGTGAATGGTGGGTCTGGGGCTCCAGAAGGTTGCTTGATGGCTCCTTTTTGTTCATGTCCCAGGGTCTGTTCGACTCTGGCGCCTGTTGACGCTGCGACTCTGGAATTGTGCGAGTACTGCATTGAAGCCTGGGACAGTGCCAAGTAAGGTAGGCACCAACATGCAAGATAACAGAGACTCGACATCCGCTTGATAGAAAGCCTTTGTTGGGATGCCCTAAGCTCCTCCGAGACTCTGGAGGACCACAGAAACAGCTATGCGTTGGCACCAGTGCCTTCCTAATATCGTTGGCAACCTTTAAGGAATGTTCTTTTCTTGTTTTTTCACCGTTCACCAATGGAGTCATCGATATCCTTGCACGTTTCACCGCTCTCGTGAAGGGCCATGACTGCTAACTCAGATCATCTCCATTGTGTCGACGCGTTTTTCCGAGACGGCAAAGCATTCGATTCTCGTGTAGCTAGCTCACCGGAATAGAAATCTACCGGCGACGCATGGAACGAACGTGGTCAAGTAGAAGGCCCTACAGACCGGAAGATCGATACATCGTTTCCGCGGCACCCGAGAGCTCAAATATGAGGTTTCTAGTCGGTATCATTACGTAGCTCAAGGCCAGACGTTGAACGAATGTGCTTGACTAATCGTAGTAGAGGGTTCACTAAGAAACGCAATGGGTAGGTCAGCCTACTTGCAAGGAGCGAAGTTAGCTATAATTCGGGCCCACGTCTCAGAAAGCTCTGTCGAGCACATCGGATGCATTTCCTGAACTGCTGGAATACCAAAGGGAGACATGCAAACACCTGGAAGACAAACATTAATGTCTCAAGCTTTAAGTATTTACTGATATGCTCTGCTCCGCAAAGGTAATTGACCCAAACATGTTGCATCTTACTGGCCAAAAGCCAGATAGCCAACTAACGTCTGATTTTACTCTCAAGCACCTCCCTTCTGTTTCATGTACTCATCTCCCATCCTTTCCTCGTAGGCTTCGGCTATATCTGTCACGTCCTGGATGCGGCGTGAGCTATCGGTAGCCCCAACTTGCTGTGCGCCAGTCGCTCTAACGGGAAGCCGGGTAAAGTCGACACAAGCTGGCTCACCTGCTCGTCGAGAGTTTGTGTTACCAGTGGTACCGGAAGTATTTTAAGCGGTCGACTGCGTGAAGCTATTGCGGCTCGAATCGCTATCAGATGTAAAAGATGTTCTGACGAAGGTAGAATAGATATCTCGGTCGCTTATTCTGGAGACGATGGGTGCCAGTCGTCGACTGAGGGATTAGGTTCAAAGCTTACAGGCTTTGTTCTTTGCGAATTACAGATTTCTTGGGAAAAGGCTGAAGCGGTTTAAGGGAATTGAGGTCTTGACGGTAGTCGCTGCTGAGAATCTGAAGGGGGAAACGATTAGTATGACGCCACCGAAGCTTATCGCAAGGCTGGAGCGCAGTGGAAGGAGAGAAAGAGTGATCAGATCTGAAACCCGGTCAAGGGCAAGTCTCATCAAGGCTAACTAGTAGCTATGTCGACCGTCGTGAGATTGTTAAGTATGATCATCATATGAATACTGGGCCTGTAGATGTCAAAATCGCAGCTCGAGATTCCGTACCTTCAAAGTAAGCGAAAGCTGAGAGGGTGGCTTTCACGACCTGAGGCGAACGAATCAGCAATCGGGATTTGATTGTTGTAGTTTCAGTAGTGACGTGGTTTCACATCTATTCAGGTAGACCGTTTTCGTCGTTGCCAGCGGTCAGGCCAGCTTGGACATATGCTTGTCATGGTACTCCGAAGTTCATCATACAGAGAATGACACCTCTCATTTACAGCGAGAACAACTGTGACTGACCGACGTCGTGCATCTCAATGTTGCCTGAGATCCCTTTGCGGCTTCACCCTTCAATGATTAGCCAAAATGCTAAAACAGAAAAGCAGTCGGATCTGGCAGTGAAAGAATATTCAGAAATGCATGAATGGTAAATAAATAGATGTCTACATCGGAAACCCGAATCAGACTCGTCATCTAAGAAATCATCATAGAAAATGTGTTATACAATGCAAATTGCTCTTACCTTGTCCCGACAGCGATCTCTTCTGTGGCACAAGCCCCTCCTATAGTACTAGTCATCGCATCGTGCGCAACTAAAACTGTATCAAAGTCAGCTTTGATGCACATTGATGAATACTTCCGCATTGAAGTGGTGGTATATCGCATTCAGTGGGCATGATTTTCTAGGCCAGCCACAAAGGGCATATCCATTCATCGAGCAGCAAGCTGCATTCGGAGCCCAGTGCCATTCATCCTGTGGATTCTTCCCCAGGTTGGATCATCCGTTCGAGCTGACTTACATCTCGGATTGACCAAACACTGTGCTTGGTTTTCCGACAGACTCCGGCCTCATAGTGCCATTGTATTCTTCTGACTGTTGGCGCTGCAGCCAGCTTGTTTCCTAAGAGATTCGCTCGTGGAGATTCCTGCTATGGCCCTCCGGCTTTGTTGGCATCAGGCAATCCAGTCGAGTTGCCGGCCTCAATGTTAAAGCTCGAAGGAATCATCATCATGCCTATATGCAAACACAACTGTGTCAGACGTTATGTTCCCCACTAAAGTGTCGTTTCGTAAGACGTAAGGAACAGAGCTCAGTCAAAGCCATTTGATATCGTCAGAGGCCGCTAACAGCCTCAGTCGGTAATTTCCAGCGTACGTTGTACGATATGATCATCTTTGCTCTGCATATGTAGTGGTGTTGTGATTTGTGACGAGGAAAGAAGGCATACCGAGATCAGCGGTGCTGGGTACAACAGAGAGCGTGGTGTCAGCCATGCTTCTCAAAGCGCGCACAATAGAAACGAAAGCAACGCATCGCAAATTTGGTCAGACTGACGTGTGCATAAGGAGTTTCATCTCTCGATGGATCAAAGACTCTAGTTTTGCGGTTTGAACAAATCATCAGGGATGCGGCAACGCGGCGGTCATTGGAGTAGATTACTCACTTACAACATCAATCCGCGGAGCAGCGGGCTCCAAATCCTGCCAGCAAATCACACCTTCTGTCTATTTGTTGAAAACTTATAGGTCGGATGCTCCTCAAGATGATGCGTAGCTTGGATGTGCGAGAGGGACATTGAAATTGAAAACTTACTTCAAAGGTGCTCCGAGGATTCTCCGATACTCCAATGAGCCTTACCAAATTAGGCCTAGCACCGTTGCTTTATCGAGGCCTCTCATGGCGGTTCGCAGATATTGCGCTTTCACTGACGACCGCAGGAGCACAGGAGATCTTGCAGATGCAACAGTCGAGCAGCTCCAAACGCCATTTATCTGCACGCCCTCACAAGGATGGTGAAGCAAACGGCTTATATCGGGGTGTCAGAGAAGCTCCAAGCGCATGACCGAGGCAGCGGGGCTCTTTCCAGGGCAATCCACCAGCTCTGGTTCTATTAACACACCTCAACGTCAGTCTCTCTCCCCTTTTACGGGAATTTATCCTTTGGTCCATTCTCTCAGCCCCATTAGATCTGTCATCATATATCACCCAATCCTCGCCTATCAAGCAAGGACACTCCGCCTCTACGTCTGCATCATTCCCTTCCCTCGCCTACTGTCCCCGCTACTCATCACCGTCACATTCACATGTAAAGGAGCCATTGTCGTCTCATAACCCTTCCCTTGATTCTTCAGTGACCCCGATCTATTATGGCGACGAATGGGGAGGCTGCACCAGTGGCCCAGGAAAAGATCAACACGGACATTGTAACGCTGACTCGATTCCTGACCGAGGAACAGGGCAAGCACAAAGAAGCTACAGGCGACTTCACGCATGTTGGCCCGTTGTACTTTCCACACCATCCGATTTCTGACCCGTGTCCACAGCTTGCTATGCCACGCCCTACAATTTTCCTTCAAATCAATTGCGTACTACATCCGGCGGGCGAGCCTCATCAATCTGACCGGCCTCGCCGGCTCTTCCAATACTACAGGGGATGAGCAGAAGAAGCTCGACGTTATTGGGAATGACCTGTTCGTCGCCGCGATGCGAACATCTGGCAAATGTCGCCTCCTGGTGTCAGAAGAGGAAGAGCATTGTCTTGTCTTCGACGAGAATCCCCAGGCTCGATATGCCGTCGTTTGTGACCCAATTGATGGTTCGAGCAACTTGGACGCGGGCGTCAGTGTAGGAACCATATTCGGTATATTCCGACTGGCCGAGGGGAGCCAAGGCAAGCAAGAGGAGCTACTTCTTCCTGGTACCGAGCTAGTTGCAAGTGGCTTTACCATGTATGGCGCGAGCGCACAGCTTGTTCTGACGATGAGGCAAGGCAGTGTGAACGGCTTCACCATGGACAATGCGCTTGGTGAATTCATCCTCACCCACCCCAACATGCGGCTTCCCAAGGCCCGAGCCATCTATAGCGTGAATGAGGGGAATAGCCTTTACTGGGAAGAGCCTGTGAAAGAATACTTCAACTCCTTGAAGTACCCAACGGAAGAGTCCGGCAAGCCGTATAGTTCTCGATATATTGGTAGTATGGTCGCTGATGCATACCGAACTCTCTTGTACGGTGGTATTTTTGCATACCCGGCAGACAAGAAAAGCCCCAAAGGCAAATTACGGATTCTGTACGAATGTGCGCCTATGGCAATGGTCTTCGAGAACGGTGAGATGAATCCTTGATAATCTTTCAACTGCCATTGGTTCGTCAACTGATGTGGTCACAGCTGGGGGCCAAGCAGTCAACAGCCATATGGAACGCATGATCACCGTTGTTCCCGAGCATATCCACGATCGCTCCGGCATATTCATGGGCAGCTATGACGAGGTGCAGAAGGTCATCGAAGTACACAAAAAGCACGCCAAATGAAACTATCTTGAATTCTTTTCTGATAGAAGAGCGACTATCTGTACATATTCCAAGTATTCATAAGCTGACATTGTTATCGTGCAGTGTAGCTTTCAGGTTCAACATCTGGAACATGGTTGTGAAAGATCAGCTCATTCAGTACAGCCGGCCAGCAACGGCTCTCTTCAATGTAGTCTAAAAGCATGGCTCAGACCTCTTAGTGATCACCAAGTAAATTAAGAGCGCCCTACTGGAAGCCAAAATGGCATAAATAGGTCATACTCCAAACGGGAGACAACCAGCCAGTGCGCATATCATCCGCCTGTGCTGGGAACTACAGCTGTAGATAGGACAGTTGAACGGGTGCTTCAATCGATCAGGTACCGTCATCTGAATTCGGTCAGCCCTGTGGGTGCCCACCCGTGTGTTTGTATTCAGTAACTTGGCAAGGGCCACAGACTTTGCTGGTCGTCTTGATAGAATCCACTGCGTAGCTGATGGTGTTCCTTAAGCCTATCGAGGCCAACCAGATGGCGGTTTTATGTGTGTGAAAGGGCTGCTAATTTCATGGTCACGGCTCTTCCTAGCATGGCCTCTAGAACATGTCTGAACAGCAGAGAGGGCAATTTCAAGGTTGACCATTCGGTCGTGGTATGCTATCTTCTGGCAGTGACTGCGTGGCGTCGATGATTGGCGTCAGTGAATCAGAAGTCAGAGCAGACTCGCCACATGGCGGTTTGGGACCCTTGCCGTCTGCGAAGTACATTGGGCCTGATGCATCAGCTCCAATCATATGATCTTGTGAGGGTACCGTCCTCAGGCTCGAAGAAGCAGACAGTGATAGTCGTCTTGACGCGCTGGATAACGTATCTGGAGCATCGGGCTTTCTACCAATGACAACGTAGCTGTCACATGGTTAGGGAACTTGACAATAGTATACCTATGCATGGTTTCTCGCTTACTGCGCCTGATAGGAGTGGATAGACCTATCCTTAAGCTCCGGCCGTATTTTCGCCATCAGAATCTTGACTTCTTCTGGTTTCCACTCCAGAGCTCTTGTCAAAAGTCCAAGAGAAAGACCTTCGAGACCCTCCAGGTGTGCGATCAGTTGAAACTTGGCGGACTCCTTGAGAGTTTTATGCTTGGGCCATTGATTCGATGGCGATTTAAACACGAATTGTACAACTTCTTCGAAACCAGCCTTCCCAAACCAAGCTCGGAACTCATCATGGTGAGGTATGGGTCTGTTATATTCATCCGCAGCTTCGCAAATGACTTTGGTCCAGTAGCTCAAGCTACTGTCTTCGCGCAGGGTGCCGTCATCCGAGTAGAATCGAGGGTTCAGCTCCTGTAGCTCGAAGTAGCCACCAGGTCTACAATGTCTGAGAAGCTTACGTCAAATCTAGCAGCTGCAATAGAACAGGGTACTTTACTTGAAGGCTTTGCGTATGAGAGCGGGATAGCTTGACACTGATGTGATCAAAAAACGTGAATGTATGTAATCAAAGTAGTTCTCTCGCCAAGACCATTGTTTGCTCTCAAAATCGTCGATCTCGAAGCGGACGTTGTCAGGAACCCTAGTCGCTTTGGCGTTAACGCAACGCCTTGTACACTTTGGACGTTACAGGAAGAAAGGGTCGCATACCAGGTAGGTTGAACCGGAGATAGATCTGTCCCAATTACCATTGATCCAGGGTATTGGTCGGCCATCTCTATGGCCCAAATACCAGTCCCTGTGCCCAGGTCTAGGATTCTCCCGGGATTCTCCAAGGGTGCCAAGTGTATATGCCCGCTGCACAGAAGCCGGAAAATATGATGCTTCAGGTCGATTCTCTCTAATTCTTCCTATTGGTGAGTACTTGTTAGCCAATGCGACGTATGGCACCGGTTGGTGGGTGTTCGCGAGCCTTCCAACAAGTTTGGAGGGTAATGAAATCCATGCTGACCTCGTCGTTGGGTATGGGATAGGAGCCGGCTCTGTAGGCGTGATAGCGTCTACCATTCTCGAATTCATAGTCAAGCACACTGGAAGTGATCGATGCCAAGTCCAACACACTTTGCCAGGTATGAGATAGAGCTGAAGATGCGAGGGGCGGCGAGAAGGCACTCACGATGCGTCATCTTCACGAGAGGGGCGCTGGAAATGGTGCAAGGTTAGCAGGAGATCGTCAAGAGTAGAGGTGAAAGGTAACCCACGTCGTCAACTTCGACCAGTGAAGCAGGCGGACTAATCACTGCCGTCGAATTGTGGTATTCGGCCATTGAGACCTGGACGGCCGGCGTTATGGAGGAAAGCTCTTCTGGTATCCGCCTAGTTGAGCGGAGAGGAGGCTGACGATAGCATGCTTAACCTGATGGTGATAGTATACCATGATTACGGTGGGTACAAGTGCTGGGTAGATTATTTAAAGTCCAAGCCTTAGGGCACTAGAGAGGCCTAGAAAGTCAAGCAAACCGGCCGAGGACTGCCCTTGCCGCCCGCTAAAGAAATTGAACATCCCCTCATCCTGTAGAGACCACAGTCTGGAGTCGCGACATAGACCAACGAAGGCCAGGCTTACATTATTATTACTGCAGCAAAACTTCGATCAAGTCTTCAGTCATCAAGCGCTTCTAAAAACATTGTCTTGTCGGACGGGAATTAAAGTACAGCTTGTTGCCTAAGCGTAGCGGATCGCGATCGAAGCACCCGAGGCAACATGAGAGCCTACTGGTTCGACAACCAAGAGGTACCTGAGAAGATTCTCTTTCACCTATTTAATTAGCATTCTAATTAGATAGTATCTAAGATTTTTAGTATAACTATATAGTTAATACTTCTCTCTATTTCTATCTTATTGTCGATAGTTCTTCTAATTTTACTCTGTTGTTGTTGCTATAAATAAGTCTACTAGAACAAAAAAACTTTTTCAAAAGATTGTTGTTGTTGTTTTTAATAATCTTTTGTTATTTGCAAAATCTAAAACTATTAATTAAAGTTCAAAATTAAAAAATAATTAATAACAAGTTTTTTTGCTCTTGCAAAGAAGTTTGCGAACAAAATTTTCTCTATTAATATTAATATTTATTAGATATTTTTCGATTTGAATATAAATTCTAATATTGCAAGTAATAGTAAATTTAATAATAACAAAAATATAAATAATAAAATATCTATTAATATTGTAGTTATAGCAAAAATCTTTTTAAATAAAAAAGATTTAAGACTATATAAGAAACAAAAAAATTAAAAAATTAAAAAATATTTGTTTTAAAAAATTATATATTAATCTATATTGTTGTTTTTAACAATAATATTTTTTTAAACAAAATAGTAGATTAGTTGTTATTTGTAGTATTAATAGTTAATTCTATATAATAATCTAGATTTGTATATAAGATAAAATAATATAATATATTAAAAATATTAATTATTTAAAAATATTAAAAATTTAATTAAAGATTAGTTTTAAAATTTAAAAACAATATAAATTAATTATTTAATATAATTTCGTACATTAAGAAATACTTTTGTTTATAATTTAAAAAACAAAAACAATAATATATATTTTGTTTCTATATAATAGAGTTAAAATTAAATACATTTTTATTGTATTTAAAAGATTCTTTTTCTTGAATTTTTTTCTCTTTATAATAATAATTAAAACAAAGATTGTAGAAAACAAAATAACTTATAAGATAAAAACTATTAATTTAATTAAAATTAACAAAATTGCAATAATAATAAAAATTATAAATCTATATTAATACAAAAATTATAAATATATAAATAAAAACAAAGAAAAATACTATTTAAGTAACAATAAATACTTTAAACTTAATTTAAAAAATATTAATAACTAAATTAAAAAGTATATAATTAAATAATATATATTTCTTAAGTTCTCTAATTATATTAAATATTAATACAAAATAATTAAGCTTAATAATAATTTTTTTAATAAGAAAGATATATTAAAAACCAAAAAATCTATATTCTTTAAAATTTCTACTTTTATCTCTACTTTTATTTCTATTTTATTAATAAGTTCTATATTAGATTTTATAAAAATAATATTTAATCTTTGTTTTATAAATATAATAAAGAATTGCAAATATAAATAAAAGAATAAAGATTATAAATATAAAAAGAATATTAATTAAAACTTAATATTAAATAAAATTTTATTAAAAATATTGTTGCAAATAAAAAACAATTAATAATATAAATACTAAATATTTCTGCAATAGATTTAAAGCTTATATATATTTATTAAATATAAATAACGAATTAACGAAAAAAGAAGTCTAGAACTTGTAAAATATTATATTATCTATTATCTATCTAGAGACAAAGAGTATTATCGATATAATACTTGCATTTTATCTTAATTGTTAAAATTAAATTATAGACGTTGTTAACGCAATGTTAACAAGTAGATAAAAAGCAAATATTGTATTCTTGCAAAAGAATTTAATTAAAATAGAGAATATATACAAGAAATTGAACAAATTATACGTACTCTATAGATTTAACAAGCGAAAAAACAACAAACTAATGTCTTGAAGAGAGATAAAATAATTAACAAAAATAATAGAGAAATTAACTTATTAACATGTTGCTTTGCCAATATTAAATTAACGTATTAAAAATTATCTAAAAAGACAAGAAAAGATAACAAATAAACTTGAGAAAAAATTAGCAAATAAAAAGAAACGCGTAAACAATTAAACAAAAAGAGCAAACAAAGAGTTAATAACTCTCTCTCGAAACTATCTTAATTTTAGCGTTAGTATTGCGTTGTTAATATGTAGTCTATATAAGAAATTCGAAGTTAAAATCTTTATTAAAAGAGAAAAAAAAATAAAGAAAATTATAACAATAACAACAAAAAATATAATAAAATAAGCAAAAAAAATCAATATTAATAAAATACTATTAATGCACAAAAATATAAAAGCAATAAAGAGATATTTAAAATTGCTTGTGTTTAGAGTTAAAACAAAGAATAGCAAAAAAATACTAGAGAAAAATAATATTAACAAATTGAGATAAGTCTTCTTAGAAACTTTTAGTCTTTCGAGACTTCCAAGATTGTTGTATAAATATTTTGATTCTTAAGTTATATTATTTAAGATTAATTGATTTTAAGTTGTTTAAGAGTAAAAATATTTCTTTATGCAAAAAAATATTGTTTTGAATATCGATATTTCGATTAATTTTTTATACAATATTGAAATAATTGTTTGTAATATAAATATTACAAAATATAACAATAATTGCTTCTTAAACTTCAAAGTTTTTATATCTATTAAAATCTATATTTGCGTTAAAACTACGTCTTTTAAACAAAATATCTATAGTTAATTTTATAATATTTAATCTATTTGTAATTATAAATATATATAATCTTTCAAATTTATAATTTGCTTTTTATACATATTCTTTATACTATTTTAAGAAATTGTAGTTCTTTGTTTTTGTAATACTATAATTATAACATTCCAAACTCTGTTGTAACTCGTAGTCGAATCATGTTATGCGCCAAGATAGCGTCCAGATTCCGTCTTGACAGTAAAAAGTTTTTTTTTCGAGAATTTCTCTCTGAATTTTTACAGTTTATTTTTTTTATAATTGTAAATCTATCTTTCTATTTTGCTCTCTATACGCACAGCGTGCGTCTTAATAGCGCCACTTCTATTATACAATTATATAATTTTATAGTAATAAACTATCTAATTTTCTAAAAACAATTGTTCGTTAGAATATCGAATTAAAAATTCAAAAAAACAATTTGTTTTAACAAAAACAAATTTGCGACAAAGATAACTATCGCAGAAAATAGTACAATTGCAACTAGAAAACTCTTTATAGTTATTAATTTTCGAAAACTATTAAACAAAAAATATAACAATTTCGATAACAAATTTTTGACTAGAGACAAACTCGAAACAAATACAAATTCTATTTTTAACAATTTCGAGATTAACTCCAAAATTTTTCTAGAAAAAAAAAAAAAAAAATCGAAACAGTTTGCTGTTAAATATAAATATCAACTTTTTCTAAAAAAAAATCAGAAATTTCAAATTCTGTTACAAAATAACAAAATAAGTGTATTGTTTACGCAACAATATTGTGCAGCGTTTTCGAAAAACAATATTCTGAAAAACAACAAATTATTTTTAAAAAAACAAAAATCGATACTCGATCTAAGACTATTCTATCTAGATAACTACTACAGAAAAAATGTCAAAAAATAAAAAAACTGAATTAGAAATGCAAAAATTATATTCGAATCTAGCTTAAAATTCTTTTCTATCGAAAACTATAAAATTTGCTAATATTAACTCTTTTTGCGCAACAGTTCGGCAATACAATAAAATAACTACAAAAAAACAAACTTTATTATTTTAAATATTTAAATATTCGAACAATTCTTACAGTATTTGATAAATTTTATAGAATTATTCGAGAATTGTCGACTAATTATTGCAATTAAATACAGTTATATTAAGCAAAATTCTACGCAAAACGTAAACAATTTTGTTGTTTATTTAAAAATTTTAAAAATAGATTTAGAACTCTTTACTGAGTTTCAGAAACAAAATATATTTTTAAATAAGTTAAAAAACAAAACTTATAAAAAAGTTATTGTTATTTCTGATTTCTCTGTAACAAGAAACACATTTGTTGCGCTAATTGCGTGCATAGAAAATGCTACTATTTTGCAAAATAATTATAGAAATCGATTTTAGAAATCAAATTATAAATTTTATTCTATTTCGAGAGATAGTTGTTTTGAACAAGAATCGAATAAAACAGTCTCTAGATCAGATTTTTGCAATCTTTTTTAGCAAAATTGATATAAAAATATTACTATATTTTCTTTGCAAAACAACGCGAGTAATAGTAATTGTACAAACAAAATTCGCATATATTACAATTGTAATTAGCAGAAATATATCTTTTTTAATTGTTTTTTTCTTAAAAAGAAAAATCCGCAAGTCAATACAATAGTTGCTGCAAAATCAAATATATTGTATATTATACAAAAGATACTATTGTTTCGATATATTAGCAAAATTTTCGACAATTCGAAAAACTAGAGAAATTTGCGACAATTATTGTTGCTATTGCGAATTGCAAAACAAAAGTCAATACAATTTTGACAGAATTGTTTATATATATATTAGACAAATATTACAAAAAAGTAGTGTTTCTAAATAAAAAAATATATATTAATTGTATTTTCGAACAGTAGACAAAAATATAATATCTAGAGAACGCAAATTTTTTGTCTATTAAAATCGAGATTTTTTACAAAATCGAGATACAATCTCTAGAATTCTACAATATAGATATTAGAATTCGAAATAGCAACAGCAGAAAATATATATTGTATTAAGTTTTCTATTTTTTTTCGAAAATTGTTTAGAATATAATTGTCGAACTACTATAGATAATAGAAACAAATTTGTATATTAATTGACAAACTCTTATATAAAGATATTAAATAATAGAAAACAAAATTATAATAGATTTTCTCGAGAATTTTCTATTATATATAGAGAACGCTTTAGTCTATATATTTGTAACAAATAGTATTAGTGCTATTGCAAAAGCAATCTTTTTCTCGATTTTTTAGATTTCGATAGAAATTTTATTGTATAAAAACTGTTTTTTCGAGACTAATATCTCTCTACTTTTAGAATATAATAAAAATAATTATATTATAAATTTACAATTCGATACAAAGTTGTTGTTTGAGTTTTTGTATATATTGTTCGAAAAAGAATTTGCTATATTTCGAAATTACTTGCTTGAAAATCAAATATTAGAATATATTTGCAAATCTATAAGTTGCGCAAATATTTCGATACTATTTGTTTTTAAAAAAAATAATATTTTTCGATTTTGTATAAATTATCGAAAGCTAAATTCGATAACTATTAAAAACAGATATTTACTATTTTTTATCGAGAAAACATTGAATCGACTAATAAATATATACTATTTTATTAAGTTTAATCTCAAAAATATATATTATCGCATTTATATACAAAAGAGAGACAAATAGAAAATTGCGTTTTGTATACGCTATAATTTTTTTGAGTATACAGTTATATTTTTCGACTTGTTTAATACTTCTGCTATTTTTCAAACTCTAATTAACAAAATACTACAAAATTTAATAAATTATATTTGTGTTGTCTATTTGAACAATATTTTAATCTACTTTAAAATTCGCAAAAAGTATTGAAATTATATTTGACAAATATTTGATCGACTAAGACAGTTTAAATTATATACAAAATTTTCTAAATATATTTTTCTAATATAGAGTATCGAGTTTCTAAACTATATTGTTAGTAGCAAAAATATTGCTATAAATATATTACAAATAAAGTTAATTTGCACGTAATCTCGATCTACTATATTGCAAAAATTGCAAATATTTTTGAAATTCGCGAACTTTTATCGATATTTTGTTTAATATTTTGCAAAAATAATCAGACTTTTAATCAAACTATTTAAAAATAACAAACAAAAAAAACAAAATAAATTGTTTCTGTTTAATATTTTTGCTTTAATTGTGTTTTGAACTTTTATTAATATTTTTATTATTGTTTTTATATTAATATATTTCGATTTTAAAAATCGAATTATAGTTGAGATCGATATATCGAAATTTGCTATTGCAATTATTTTTTCTTAGCTTGTACTTTGTATACAAAACAACAATTAGACAATATAGTATTCTGTTGTATTTTATTTTAGAAAAATAATTTTTGCTAAAACTTGCTATAAAATATATAATTAAGAGCTGTTAGCTATTGTTGCAGAATTTTAGCAATAACAATACTATTTTGAAAACAATTATTCGCCAGTTATTGTTCTAATAGATTATAATAATCTAAAATATTTTATAACAATAATATTTTTTAATTGTTGTTAATCTCGATAAACTCTTTTGCTTGTTAAGTATAACTTCGAAATTAAATATCGAACAGAAAAAATCAATTCTGCAAATAGATGTTACAACTCTAGTTTGTTACAGCTAATATATATTCTACAGAACAGTCTGTAGTATATAGTACGATTATCTGCATACTCGACAACTTGACAGACAAGTATTGCTCGATATACTAATAAGTAAACTCGATATATTTGACAGCAAGCAAAGCAAGCAAAGTTCGACATATTTGATAGCAAATATAGCAAACAAGAAAAATCTTTTTTAGTATATAGATCTTCTAGACACGACTTTTTTATAAATTGTGTTCAACTTATTATAGATTTTTACTTATTGTTACTCTAATTTATCGAATCTCTTTTAAAATTCTTTGAAATATAGAAACTATCTATAGTTGCAAACTCTTATTATTAAATAATTGCTTATATTGTTTGAAAACATCTATAGATTTTTTTAAAATATAATTTATTCTGATATCTTCGAAAAAAGTATCAGTATAATACTTTGAATACTCTAAAAATATCTGTATCAAATTAACGTATCTCTATCTTAAATACTAGTTTATTAGTATTATATCAATTATCGATTATAGAAGACAATAAGATCAGAATTAATAAATTCGATATCTATTATAGAGACTATACTGGTCTGAAGAACTGACTTATACAAATAGATATCTATTTTATTTTCTATTTTGTTCCAGCAAACCAGAAAACAATTTTTGTATTAATATTTCTTAGAGAAAGAGTTTAATATTAACTTAAATCAAATTTACACAAGTATTTGAAAAATTATAACAAAAACTCTTATATAATATTTACAAACTTCGACAACTTCAAAAAAGAGTTTCGAAAATTTTTTAAAATATTTAACAAAAAACAAATTGCAAAAAAAGTAGTTTAGTATCTAATTTAACAAATTTTTGCAACAGATTATACAATTAGATTTTAGAAATATATTAATTTAATCGAGTAGAACAATATTATATTTATAACAATGTTTCAACAAAATCTTAAAAACAATCTAAAAAACAAAATTATATATAATAGAAAAACTCTTAGCAATATATTTAATCTTATCGAAATAACTATCAATCTTAACAACAAATTATATAAAAAAGTTATAAAAAAAAAATACAATTAATTTCGAGAAAAAGCAGAAATCTTTTTTGAATTAACAATTAAATATTAGCAAAAAAAAATTTGTTCTAATTAGAAATACAGTAATTTCAACTATTGTAAATTTGTATCTATAGAATTAGATTCTACTCAACAATATAAAAAAAAGAACTCTAGAGAAAAACAAAATAACAAATTTCAGAAAATATACTATTTATATAACAAATCGAATTACTTTGCAAGAGATTGTCGATTATAAAATTTAATAAATTGTCGACAAATCAATACTATATTAAGAGAGATATTCGATAGTTAGAACAATATTAGAAAGCAAATTAATATAGAAACAAATATTTCCGAAACTAAATTAAACAACAACTATTATTTGATAGAAAATCTAGATCGATTATAGAAAATTCTAGATAAAATATTATTAGACAAAATATTTGTATCTATATAGAAAATTAATTAAATACTTAATAAAACTATAAAAGTATAACAATTAGAAATACTATATCTTTATTTAGCAACAGACTTAGACAATAAATACAACTAAAAGAACTTTTATAAATATCTAAACAATATTACAAATTATCTCGAGACTTTAGTTAGTTTATCGAAAAAACAATAGATAAATTAAATTGTAGATAAATGCAAGAAAGCGCTAGAAAGCGACGTTACTATAAAAAAAGAAATTTCCAATAAAATCGAACAACAACTGAGCAGTATAAGTCTATTCTAAGAGAAAATAGAGAAAACAAAAAAATACACAATACTTAGTTAAACAAAATACTATAACAATTTATACTAAACTTATCTAGACAACAAAGAAAAAGTTAATTGATTTTCTAGAAAGTTAAAATTATTAATTTAGTATAGAAAGAAAGCTTAGCGCAAATTGGCGCTCGAAGCAGAAATTGCAGCACAAAAACAGAAAAAAGTTCAAATTCTTTAATAAAGAGTATATTAAGAGAATACAATATATTAGTTTAACAATAGCAATTAAACTTAACAGTATATATACAATATTTTATTATATTAGTTAAAGTTAATAGACAACAACTTATTGCAATAGTCGATTCTAATATAATAGATAATTTTATAGTTAGAACTCTTGTTAAGAGAAAAAAGTATTCTACTTAAAAGAAATCTAATATATACAATCTAGTAATTGTAGATAGAAATCTATTACTCGATAGAAATAAAAGAGTAGATAAAGAAACAAAGCTACTATCGATAGCTATTTAGCAATATTACAAGAAACTAATCTTTAATATAGTAGAAATAGCTACTTACAATATTGTTTTAGAAATATCTTAATTAAAGCAGCACAATTTAAAAGTCGACTAAAATATACAAGTACTTAGATTTGCGCAATATAATTATATAATTTATATTCAATCTATATATTAGTAGCGTTCGATAATAGATAAAAGATTAAATCGAAAATCGATTGCAAATAGCAAGCTTGTATTTTTGCAAAAAAACAATCTAATAGAATTCGACTTAATAGACACTGATAGAAATTAGTCAAACTACAAAATTAGAGTAAATAAAGAAAATTACAAATTTTCTGAAAATCTTAAACTATCTAATACAGCAAAGAAATTGCTAAAATATATATTATAGATATACAACAATTAAAAGTATCTGTTTTAAGAAGAGAAAATAACAAAGACTCTCTCTAAATATTAATTATAGAATTACAAAATTAGACTTAAATTAGACAAGCAGTTTATATTTAAATTTATATATATTTTATTCAAGAAAAAACTCGAAGTACTTCGCGAATATCTAACAAAAAAAAAAAAAAAAAAATTTATTAGAAAATTTTAATTATAGACAGAATATTCGATTCTTTTTGTATTAAAAAAGAATAGAACTTTTTATTTATATATTAATTATCAAAAGCTAAATAATATTATAATTAAGAATCAATACTTACTATTTAATATTAGCAAACTTCAGAATTAACTATTCGAAGCAAAATATTTTACTAAACTAAATCTACAAGAAGCGTACAATCAAATTAGAATAAAAATAGAAAAAAAATAAAAGACAGCTTTTTGTATACAGTATAGATTATATAAATATATAATAATATTGTTCGAACTTATAAATGTTCCGACAATATATTAGAAAATAATTAATAATATACTACAACAATATCTGAATCGATTTGTTATAGTATACTTAAACAATATTATAATTTATTTAAAAATCTTAAAAAAGTATATTAGTTATATCTTTAAAGTATTGGAATATCTAAATATAAAAAACTTATATTTTAAGTTAAAGAAATACAAATTTTATCGAGAGAAAATTAACTTTCTTAAATTTGTTGTTAAACAATACAAAATATATATAAATTTTGAGAAACTACAAGCAATTAGAGAATAAAAACTATTAACAAGTATTAAAAAAGTACAATTTTTTCTAAATTTTATAAACTACAACAAGAAATTTATTAAGAACTATTTAGCAAACACAATACTACTAACAAATCTTACAAAAAAAAATACACTATAGTTATAAGAACTTGCAGAAGAGAAATTATTTCAAAATCTTAAACTAGAATATTTAAAGAAATTAATATTAAAAATATACAATTTGCAATTATTAAACAAAATTAAAATCGATATATTAGATTTAGCTATCAATATATATTTTAGTTAAAGATATAAAAATATATAATATTTAGTAGTATATCTTTCGAGAAAACTTTTGTTAGTTAAATAGAATTATAATATTTACAATAAGAAACTACTTGCAATAGTAGTCTTTTTAAAATTATAAAAAGTATATATCGAAAAATTATTAGAATTTACAATTCTTATAGACTACAAAAATCTTGTGCACTTTACTATTATAAAGCAGCTAAACAAAAGACAAATGCAATAGTTAGAAAAACTTAAATAGTACAAGTTTAAAATATAATATATTTTAGACAAAGATAATAGCAGAGCAGATATACTTAGCAGAAGAAATAATTATATAAAAACAAAAAAATTATTTAATTATAATATACTCAAAATTAACAAAAACAAATTACTATTAACAAACAAATATAAGCTAAATACTATATTACAAATATTTCGAGATAATACAAAAGAGTTTTTAATAGAGAAAGAAAAACTTCAAATATCTATCGACAAGATTAACAAATATATAAAAAAGTATTATAACAAATTACTGCAAGAATATTTAAAAATAACAAAAATCTTTTAGCTTTTATATTAGTATTGTTAGTTTCTACAGATAAGACAAGTTGTCAAGATATATATTAAACAATATTTTAGCTATTAGTAGAACAAATATAATACGCACGCAAGCTATAACAAAATCCAATATTAGAAACTATCTAAATTGCTATAGAATAAAATTACAATAAACTTTATTATTAAGTTGCCGAAATCGACGAATTTAGCAACTAAAGATAGATATAATTTGATACTAATAATAATTAATAAACTTATTAAGTACTTATATATTATTGTATGCAAAAAAAAGTTTAACGCAAAACAACTAAAATATATTATATTGAATCGACTTATATAGTATTACAATATATTTAAGAGACTAATCAATAACAGAGACAAGCTCTTTATATTTAACTATTAAAAGATACTTCTTTTAATATTAGATACAAAATTTCGAATATCTACTGTCTACTATTTAATTACAAATAGTTAGACAGAAAGAACAAATCAGAGTCTTAAACAATATCTAAGATACTATATTAACAATATTTATAGCAATTAAATATTACTTTTATCTATAGTACAACTAATACTCAATACAAAGATTTCGAATATTACTAAAATAACTTTATTTTTTGTTAACTATAGCAAAAAATTAAATCTCTTTAAGAAAGAGTGTATATATTTGTTTGCGCAATTAGCTATCGAAAAAATAGCAATATTAAAAAAAATACACAACAATATCTTAAAAATGTAGAAAAAGTCGATTAAGTATTAAAACAAAAAACAAAAAACAAAATCTTAGCTAAAAAAGAGAGATAAGATATATTTTTTTACAAAAAATCTTAAGACAAAAAAATTAAGCAAGAAATTAAACTATATTAAAGTTAGATTGTTTTTTGTTAAAAAGACTAAAAAATCAATTAACTACAAACTCGACTTATCTAAAAACATTAAAGTATTTCTAGTATTTTATATATTATTGTTGAAATTAGCCGATTTAAGTATATCTATATAGAAAATATTTTATTATAAATTATAGAAAAAAAATCGATTTAAGATTAAAAGAATTCTAGAACAGCAAGATTAACAATATCTTATAAAATAGAAAAAATACTTTACAACAAAAAATATATAGAAATTAACTAGCAATCTCGACAACTACAATATTTTTATTTAGAAATTCTATTAATACTCGAAAGATTATTTAGTATAGCAAAAGAAAATTAAATAGTAAAAAATATTCTAATTAGAGTATTTGTAGCAAAACAGTTCGACAACTCTATAATATTCGACTTTTTTATATTAGATAACAAATATTGTGTTTTTTGTTTTATCTTTATATTAATTTTCTTCAGTATTTTCTTATTGCAAAGCAATTGTATAATTACAATTGTTAATATAACTTTATTTTTTATTATTTTAGAAAATAGATTTTTTCTAATACAATTTAAGAAAATCTACAATATATTTATATACAATTTGTTTGCGCAAATATATTTCGAATATTTTAGACAAAATAACAAATTTTTTATAGCAATACAAGATTTGCTAATATAGCAACAATATTTACAAACAAAATTAACAAGTATTTTGTAACAATTTATTTTAAAAACAAAACAAATACAATTTTAATAAAAAAATATAGTATATAAGTATTTGTTTTTTGAGACAAAAAGATTTAAAAAAAAGAAATAGTATTACAACTCTAGCTTGTTACAGCTAATATATATTCTACAGAATAGTCTGTAGCATATAGTACAGTTATCTGTATATTCGACAACTTAACAGACAAGTACTGCTTAATACGCTAGTAAATAAGCTCGATATACTCAACAACAAACAGAACAAATAGAGTTCGATATATTTAATAACAAATATAACAAACAAGAAAAATCTTCTTTAGTATATAGATTTTCTAGATACAACTCTCTTATAAATTGTGTTCAATTTATTATAGATTTTTATTTATTGTTACTTTGATTTA
>JAABUL010003149.1_pt1 | contig 25186 bp, 25 predicted proteins | sample 5559151 | NCBI WGS metagenome assembly JAABUL01 (sample SAMN10711876, study PRJNA513368) | rock metagenome | isolation source: Antarctica rocks | place: Antarctica: Victoria Land, Pudding Butte sud | reverse complement strand
TGCGGCCAGCCGTGTCCATCTCCAGGTCACCATAGCGCAGGAGCGGCGGCGCGTCGCCCTGACGCCGCCGCAGCAGGACGCGCACGCGGGCCAGCAACTCGGCGAAGGCGAAGGGCTTGACCAGATAGTCGTCGGCGCCGGTCTCCAGCCCAACGACCCGATCCTCGATGCTGTCGCGCGCCGTCAGGAGCAGCACACGCACGTCACCGCCCGCCCGTAAGCGTCGGCAGACCTCTAGCCCCTCGATCCCAGGCATCAGGATATCCAGGATCACGATGTCGGGCGCCCACCGTCGGGCTAGCTCTAACCCCTCAGTTCCATCGTGCGCGACATCGACCCGGTAGCCTTGATAGGCGAGGCCACGCCGCAGGGCAGCGGTGATCTTGCGGTCATCGTCGATGACCAACACATGCGCCACCGCTCCCCTGTCACCCTCCGCGGCTAGCCCCACCTCGTCTCCCATCGTCACCTTGGCCCTCTTTCTGCCGCAACCAGCCCCGCCTCCCTTAGCATAGAGGCATACACCTATCGCCGCTCATCGGCGCGGCTGTCACGCCCCCTGGGCTTCTCGGGCTCGGGGCCGCGGTCGGGCGCCGTCTGCCGCCCCCACTCGGCCTGTAGCGCCTCGTTCCAGTCCTTCGCCCCGGCCGGGGCCGCTCGCGCACGATGGCCTCGGCGCGCGGGTAGGCCTCCCGCACCTGCGCCCATAGCTTATCGCCGCCCGCGTCGTTGTCGAAGCCGCAATGCACGAGCGCGCCCCTGACCAGCCCTTCCTCGATCTGCCGGCGCGATAGCCCGCCGTGGCCGTCGTTCGACAGGACCACATACTCCCCTTTCTCCCACCCGCAGGTGGCCCTGTGTGGCGCGTGCCTACTCTCACATCCGTGTCCACTCCACGACCCGAATAGTCGCGTCCTGTAGCGCCCACCACACAGGGCACGCGCTGCGGCGCGCGGAGAAAAGACGGCGACGGGTACGATTCGCGCACAATCGACCGCGATAACACGCGCTTCTTAGCCCTAACATCTCCACAAATAACATTTACCCCTTGACAAAGTACCAACATTAGTGCTATGATTAGAGGGTGAGGAGCGGATGGCTCCCACCGACGACAAGCTAGTTAGAGGAGCGTCGGACATGACACAGGCGACCACCCCGGCAGACGCCAAGCCCACCATTCGCAGGACCAGCCGGTACATCTTCGAGACCAAGAGCCGCACGCGGGCAGGCGTCACGCACACGCAAGACGTGTTGCACCTCAAATGCTCGTGCGAGGCGGGCGAGAAAGGGCTGCGCTGCTGGCATCTGGTGCTCGCGCTCCAGGCCGAGCAGTGGTACCAACGGGCCGAGGCGCAGTACAAGGCGCACAACACGGCGCGGCGGCAGCAGCCCGCGACGATCACGCGCCCGGCTGGGATGGCCGCGTTACAGGAAGCGTTCGGGGCCTAAATGAGACATGCGGGCGGGGGATAGACGCCCCCGCCCGCATGAGCAGCACGACGGAAGGACACCCAGATCAATGAACATCGCAACCGTTGCCACACCCAGTGTACCCGCTCTCGACGCCAGCGACGACGTGACCATGTGCCTCATCTTTCGGCCTGGCGACCCCATCGGCCTGACCGAGGTGGTCATCGACCCGGAGCCGGCCGAGGATGCCCGCGTGATGGACCTGCTGGACGCGGCGATTGCGCGCCTGACCTGTTACTGCGACGGCTACCGCCACGCGACTGAGGAGGACGCGCGGCCGGTGCGGCTGCCCGCCCCCTGGTACGGCTGGGGCCGGTAGGACCGTTCGCCGGGGGCCGGCGGTGCTCGCCGGCCCACCCACGCTAGCACGAGAGAGGGACACCACCATGACCACCGAGACCACGGCGAACCCCACCACGGCGAACCTCGCCAAGATCGACGCGTGGATACAGCGCCTCGCGGACGAGACCGACCAGGCCGCGCAGAGTGCCGAATTGACGCGCTACCTCCAGACCGTGAGCCGCTTCTACACCTACAGCGCCCACAACTGCGCCCTGATCGCCATGCAGCGCCCCGACGCCGCGCGCGTCGCCGGCTACCGCGCGTGGCAGGCGCTCGGCCGGCAGGTCGTGAAGGGCGCGAAGGGCATCGCGATCTTGTGCCCCGCCCCGATCAAGGGCAAGACCGACGCGGGCGACGACGCCGTGATCGCCCTGAGATTCCGCACGGGGTACGTTTTCGATCTGGCCGATACCGAGGGGGACGACCTGCCCGCGCTGACCGTTCACGCCGTCGAAGGCGACCGCTACGACACGCTCCTCCGGCAGCTCATCGAGAGCGCGGAGCGCGGCGGCCTCTCCGTCACCTTCAAGGATCGCCTCGTACAGGACGCTAACGGCGTGAGCTACGGCGACGGCCGCATTGAGTTGAAGCAGGGCAACCCGGCCGGCAACCTCTGCAAGACATTAATCCACGAGATATGTCACGAAAAGATGCACCGGGCCGAGGAGCGCCGCACGTTCACGACGCAGCAGGTCGAGTGTCAAGCGGAGGCGACGGCGTACTGTCTCTGCACCGCGCTCGACATACCGACGCCCAACACGCCAACCTATCTCGCGCTGTATAAGGTCTCGCGGCCCGTGCTCGCGGCGAACTTAGACGCCATACGGGCCGGCGTGGCGGTCATCATGGGCGACATCGCGCCCCTCGTCGCGGCGACCGAGGCGGCATAGAGGCAGCAGTGGGGAGGGTCGGCGCCACCCGAGGACGCCGGCTTTCCCTCTAGCAGGAGAGGAGCGAGAGACAATGGCACGCACAGCGACCGTGAAGACAACACCCACCACCATGGACATCGCCACCGAGGCCGCGACCACCGAGGTCACCACTCCCACGACCGCGCCGGCCCCCCATGCCGTCGCGTTGGCCGAGCTGCGCGAGATCGCCATGGCCGACATCACGACCGATGGGAGCAACCCGCGCACTCTGTTCGACCTGGACGGTGAGGCGGGCATCCGCGAGCTGGCCGCGTCGATCACGGCGCACGGGCTCGTGCAGCCGATCACCGTGCGAGCGAACCTCGACGCGGGAGAGGGTGCGCCCCCGTACCTGCTCGTGGCCGGCGAGCGCCGCTTGCGCGCCATCAGGGACGTGCTCAAACGGCGCACCATCGCGGCCATCATACGCCACGACCTGACCGAGGACACGGCGCTAGAGGCGACCGTGCTGGAGAACCTCCAGCGGCGCGACCTCCACCCCATCGAGGAGGCGCGCGGGCTGATTCGGTTGCGCGCTGGACACGGCTACAGCGTGGACAAGCTCGCCGCGCGCCTGGGGCGCTCCAAGGGGTATATCAAAGACCGCTTGAAGCTGTGCGACCTGCCGGCGACGGCGCAGGACCTCTACCTGAGAGACACGGGCGGGCGGCTCACGCTCACCAAGATGCTCGCCCTGCACGAGTACACGCACGGCGGCAAGGAGAACACAGGCTTCCCCGCGCTGATCGCGGCGATAACCGAGGACGTGGCGAGCGGGACGGCGCACGAGCCGACCCTCGCTAACGCCGCGTTCCATCACCCGAGCCTCGTGCAGCGGTTCAGCCACTACCGACAGGACACCACCGGGCGCTGGGGCGGCAACTTCTTCGACACACATACCGTGTGCCGCGCCTGCCCCTTCGCGGCCTATCGCAGGGTCGGCGCGGGCGATTATGAGTATGAAGGCTTCTGCCTCATGCCGGACCACTACGCCACCCTCAAAGCGAAGGGGCAGGCGCGCTATGACGAGGCCGAGCGGACGCGCCAACGGGAGATCAACGCCAACCCCGCCGCTTTCACGGCGCCGCTCACGCAGACCCTCACGGCCCACAACGACCACAAGACGGCGGCACAGAAGGGCAAGGAGACACGCAAGCGCCGCCTCGCACAGAAGGCTGAGTACATGCCCAACGTGCTGGCCGTGCGCCGCTCCGTCGATCTGATCGCCAACGTCTAGGCCCACGATCTCGGTACGCTCGCGGCGTACTCTCTTGTTGCTACAGTGGGCCTGAGCAAGGAGGACTGGGGCGAGATCGCGCGCCGGCACGGCGTGGACGCGGGCGCGCTCATGCGTGCGGGCGGGGCCACGCGCCCGAGCGCGGACCACATCAAGGCGCTGCGCACGCTCGACCCGCTGGGCCTCATCAAGGCGACGATAGAGGCGCTGTTGCTCCGGCAGGCCCAGGCCGCGCGCGACTACGAGCCCGACAACGACCACAGCGCAGGTCCCGATCCGGTGTTCAAGCTCTACACCGGCGACCAGACCAGCGTCACCGCGTCGGCAGCCCCCACGCCCCCGACGTTCACCCCTGTCGGCGTCGTCGACGGGCTCGCGGTCGAGCCGACGACGGGCGACGACGATAACGCCGAGGAGGACCCGGACCAGAACGCCGATATCGAGGACGACGGCGCCGAGGGGGAGCGCATACCAGAGGACGACGGCAAGGAGGCCGTGCCCTCGTCGGGGACCGGCGACGTCGCCTAGCGCGGCCGTCAGGGGGGCCGGTCGAACGCCGGCCCCCCCCGTGTCAGCGAGTGCGTTGTGGGTCGAACCTTCCCCCGGCCCACCCTATGCGCTACGATAGAAGGCAGGAAGGGGGGGCCTGCGTGTCTGACAGAGAGCGACGCACCTTGTTTACAGCATTAGAGGCGGCCGCCATGCTCGGCGTTTCGCCCAATACGGTCAGGAGCGCCATCAAGCGCGGCGTCATGGCGTACGAGCAGATCAACCCGCGGCTGAACATGGTCACGCTGGACGCCATCGAGGCGTACCGGCGCGAGCGGCTGGGCCAGCGCGGCGGCTACCGCCCCGGCGCGGGGCGGCGACCGAGGCCGACCGATGAGACCGCGACGACCGCGCCTGCGGAGGACCTTTCTGTGGGAGGGCAGGACGAATGACACAGGACCACGACGAGGTCCCCCACATCAGATTATGTGACCCAAAACCTGTTCGGTCGAGAGAGAGCTATCATCCTCGTCGATGCGCTCGCACTCGGGGCGCATGAGGTGGCGATCCACTCGGCGGCCTGCTACGTCGGCCCGTGGCGCGTCCCTCAGTGCCAGGTCGTCAGGTGAGCGCCAATTGTGCGGGGACGCGCGTTTCCCCGGACTGGGCGGCCCGCCCCGTGTGCCACACACGCCGCGCGGGCGCGCGATGAAACAGGGAAAAGGGATGCGGGATGCGGCCAGCCCTACGGGTTGTGGCCGACGCCGTTGATGCGTCTCTGTTTTTAGTAGGCTACCGACCTGCCATGGCCGAGGGCGAGTATGCAAGGAGGAGTAAACAGTACTATCCCTCCCGAGCGTCGGATGGTGTTGGGTTATTCCGTGCTAAGATGTGCGAGTTGCGAAACGATTGAGAGTTAGTTAGTATCGTGCGAGGTGCGACGCGCCGGCTCATCGCCTTTTAAGTTGTAGGTTCTAGGTGGCTTTGCCCTAAAAGTACATGCGTTCTAGTTTATTCCGAGCGACATCCACTAAATCAGCATGTGTGAGATGTCATGCGGACTGGCCTAACAAGGCTGAAAGCTGTTCTGGCATGACCGACTTTATGGGCAAAGCCGGTTCTAGGTTCTAGAATGTATATGTGGGGAAATAAAATCATCGGGCAGCAAGACACGATTGTAGCGAGGGTAAGGGCGTAATAGATGGAAGTATATGCGCACGACGCATCGCCGCCCTTGGAGGATTTACCCAACGAGGAGCTGGTCCACCGCATCAAGGACCTCGAAGAACGGCTGCGCATGAGCCAAGCCTTCCTGGACTTGTCGGAGCTGGACACGGACGCACGGGACGCGACGCTGCATTGGCGTGGCCGCAAGCGTTTCCTGACAGAGAGGATTAAGCCGGTCAAGCTGGAGCCGATCGGAGCGGAAAGCCTCCATCCCGACCGCGGACCCCACATGATTATCGACGGCGATAACCTCGGCGTCATGCAATCATTGCTCACGGACTTCCGCGGCGGCCCGACGAAGGGCTTCGACGTCATCTACATGGACCCGCCCTATAACACCGGCAGCGATACGTTCTCCTATAACGACGACTACAAACTCTCGAAGGCCGAGGTCCGGGCGCGGACACGGCGGAAGAATGTGCTGTCGGAAAGCCTCGTCACGCTCGACGACCCGAACCGCCACACCAAGTGGATCAACCACATGGCCTCGCGCCTGTGGGCGGCCAAGAAACTCCTGAAGTACACGGGGGTCATCATCATATCCATCGACGAGCACGAGTTGCCGCGTCTTTGGATGCTGATGGAGGAGCTGTTCGACGAGCGGAACCGCATCGCTACCTTTGTGTGGGAGCGGGCCATCAAGAACGACGCCAAGTACGTCTCCGAGGGCCACGAATACATGCTCGTGTGGGCGCGGGACAAGGATGCCCTCGACGCGAAGGCCAGGGAGATGGCCGGGACCCCCGACTGGGCCAACGAGAAGGGCAAGTGGCGGAAGAAGAAGGATGGCGTCGACGCGATTCTCACCGCCTACGCCGAGGCCAAAAGCTTGCACGGGGATGATCTCCCGAAGATACAGGAGGCGCTGGACGCGTTCTTTGCCGGCCTGCCCCCGGACCATCCAGCCAGGGACATTCGCTACAAGAAGGTCGATGCGAACGGCGTCTACAACGACGACGGCAATCCGAACTGGCCCGGCGGCGGTGGGCCGCGCTACGATGTGATCCACCCAAAGACCGGGAGGCCGGTCAAGGTGCCGGCGTCGGGCTGGCGGTATGCACGAGAGGTCATGGACGACCTGATCGCGCGCGGCCGCGTAGCGTTCAAAGAGGACCACACGAAAATCCCCCGCATCATCACGTACCTGCACGAGATGGACAACGAGGTGCAGAAGAGTGTCATCTACAAGCTCGGGCAGCGCGCGGTCGAGACCGTGGAAGGCATCCTGGGAAAGGGGGTCGTCACGAATCCCAAGGACCCCGAGATGCTGGCCGCGCTGTTCAACCTCGTCACATGGCGCAACAAGAACGCCGCCATCCTCGATCCCTACGCCGGCTCTGGCACAACCGCGCACGCCGTCCTGAACATGAACGTGGAGGACGGCGGGAACCGCCGTTTCGTCTTGATCGAAAACGGTGACCCCAACCTTAAAACGCTTGGTGTGAGTTATTTGGCCGGTTTTGAGCCTGTTTTGCCCATCAGTAGGGCGAGTTCGGAGCTACAATGCGCGTTGAAAAGGCAGTGCGCCGCACCATCGCAGCGATCTGCTAGGGTATGGCGCTATGCCGCCTTGCTTAGGCGCATTCTGACCGCAAAATGGCCTCACATAGCCCATCTAATTCACACCAAGCGTTAAAGGGAAGAGGGCGCGGGATCGCTATGCGACCGAGGTCACGGCGGAGCGCGTCCGTCGCCTCATCACAGGGCAGTGGGAAGACGGCAAGGCGCACCCCGCCTACGACACGGGATTCCATTTCTATGGGGCGCGGGAGCAGATTTCACGGCGGTCGATCATGAGCTCGACGCGCGAGAGCTTGGCTGACGTCATCCTCCAGGTCGTCGAGGACGACTCCAACAAGATCGACTTCCGCTTCGCCGGGCACACGTATCTCATCGGCCGCACGCTCACCGGATATGGTATCGCGCTGGTGTGGGGCGTGGACAAAGGCAAGAAGGATGGGCAGACCCTGACCCTCGCGATCCGCAACACCATCCTCGATGAGGCGGCTGCGGCGGGAGTCAACCGCCCCGTCTATATCTATGCGGCGGTCAACAACGCCCCGATTAACGGCGACCTTTATCGCTTCTATCAGATACCCAACTGGATTCTCGCCCGGCTCGGGATCATAGATGGAGAGGACGACAACGACGAATGACCCCCATCACGCTCTCTGACCTCTACCCTTTCCAGGTGCGCGCGGCCGGCGCGCTCGGCAGCATGATCCAGGAGTACCCGAGCGAGCGATTCAAGCCCCGCTTCGATCAGGATACGGGCGAGAGGTTGCCCTTCCTGTGCCGGTTGAGCGCCATCACCGGCGCCGGTAAAACACCGATCCTCGCGTACGCCGCGTCGCTGTTGTCGAACAGCATCATCCTGTGGACGACCAACAGGGGCGCGGTCGTGTCCCAGACACGGGCCAACCTGCAAAGCGACGGGAAGTACGGGCAGCTCCTCCCCTCCGATACGGGGATCTACAACTTGGGCGATATGTCCCCCGGCGACTGGGAGGCCATGATCAACGCCGATAGGGGCCTAACCATCCTCCTGGCAACCGTCGCATCCTTCAACCAGGAGGGTGACGCGCTCAAAATCCACCGTGAGTACGGCGACACGACGCGTTGGAGGATGTTGGGCGACGCCAGCAGCGGAGGGCGGGCGCGGCCGCTCTATGTGTTCTACGATGAAGGGCACGGAGCGACCCAGCAGCAATTCGACAAATTGCGCGAGCTGAGCCCGAAAGCGTTCGTGCTGGCCTCGGCCAGCTCCCTCCCCGAGGACCTGAGCGATCTTATCCCCGGCAAATCCGCTGATGAGAAGGCGCGGGCATTGCAGGATCGGACGGTCGTCGTGCCCACGACAGCTGTCGTCGAGGCTGGCTTGCTGAAGAAGCGCCTGTATTTCATGGACTGTGACATCACGCAGGCCGACGCGGTGCGGGAGGCGAACGAGAAGTGGGAGACCTTGCTGACCAAGCTCGCGCCCTACGACGAGACCCCTATCGCCTGCTTCATCGTCAACGAGACGACGCGCGGCGTGGATATTTGGGAGCATTTGGTCAAGCTTGGTGTCAATAAGTCACGCATTGCCGTCCACCTGAACGGGGCCGCGGACGTCATGCGCGATCGGCATGGATCGTTGATGGGCCTGCTCGACACGTACACGGGCAAGAAAACCGAAGAGCGCTCCCCCCAGGCCCTCAAAGCGCAGGGGTATACGCACCTGATATGGAATCTGACCTTGCGCGAGGGGTGGGACGAGCCGTTAGCCTACGTCGGCTACATCGACGACCGCGGCCGATCCATGACGGATATGGTTCAGAAGATCGGGCGCTTCCTGCGCCAGCCCAACGCCACCACCTTCGACGACCCGGACCTCAACGCCGCCTATTTCTACTTCAAGGTCACCGATGCGGAATTCGAGAGCCTGATCCGCGACACCCAGGAGACCATGGAGATCGACGGCTACGAGGTCATCCCCTCGTCGGGAGGGACGGTGCCGAACAGCCGCACCGAGGAGGTCGTGAGGCCCCAAGCGACGCCGAAGATATCACCCTGGTTCGGGGAAGACGTCAAGGAGCGCGACGAGATCGTGCTGGAGAACGTGACTCTATTTGCCGAGGCGGCCTTGCAGTCGGCGGGGAGTGTCACCACACGCGTCATCGACATGACACAGCTACAGGAGGACGAGCAGCAGCGTGTCGAGGAGCAGCGCGACCGCAACGATGTCGTGACCGTATGGCAGTACATCGAAGCGCGCCTGGCGCGCATCGACTCTCGGTTGATCGACGACCACGGATCGGTCTTCAGCCCCAACCTGTATGAGCATCCCAAGATGGTTCAGGAGATGCACTACAATTCCGACGCGATGCGGGCCCTGGATAAGGCCATCGAGCCTATGAGACGCCAGCTCGGCGAACTGCTGCAACTCGTCGATGAAGGATCATACGACCTCTTCACGACCAAGCCCTTCAAGTTGACCTCGCCCGATATCACCGGGGTCACGGATGCCCAACGCGAGAAGTACAGGGTTCGGCGCTATAACAATGCCGTCCATGCCCATTACAACGGCTTAAATCCATTCGAGGTGCAGGTGGCGGACGCCCTCGACGCCCTGGGTAAACCATGGTGCCGCAACCCACCGATCAAGAGCAGCGGGTATCGCATACCGATCCCCCAACTAGGTGCGGACACGATCTGGTTCTACCCCGATTTTCTCCTATGGGCAGACAAGGAGGTGTGGGCTATCGACCCGAAGGGCAGGCATCTCTTGGAGGCCGCCGTGCAAAGCAAGCTGCTCTACCTGAGCACGAGCACCACGCCGACCTTACCTGTCCGTGTGGCGCTCGTGCTCGACGGCGAGTACACGCGTGACGACGAGAGCCGATGGAGTAAAAGCGGCAAGAAGGGAGGGTACACCCTCGTCAGGCGGGTCGGCGGCGAGATTAAGACGAGAAGCATGGATAGCCCTGCGGAAATGGTGAAGGCGTTGCTCGGCAAGAAATAGGGCGCTCGCGTGCTGGGCGCGCTAGGCTGTGCCGGAGCTGGGCGCGTCGCGGAGTATCCAGCGGACGGTGCCGCGCCTCGCTCGTGCACCACCCGGCTCGGAGAGCCGTATGAGAGGTTTCCCGCTGCGCGCGCGCGAGAGTGTACAGCTCTGCGGACATGCTGGCGAGCGGCGTTTTCCCGGTAGGTGTCAGTAGCCCGCGTTGAGTAGCCTCGTCGAGGATCTCGCGCGTCGTCAAGGGGCGTCCACATGCCTCTAGGACCGCCAGCGCCGCTTCCACGTAGGTCATTGTGTTTGCTACCCCTTTTCTCTTCTGTTCCACCATAACAAAATTAGGCGTTGTTACGCTGCCGTGACTTCTCCGAGCATACTCAATACAGGGAACGCGCACAAGCCGGTAAAGCTCGATAGCATGATTAACAGACGGCTGCGGGAGTTGCACTGATCGCCGGTGCGCGGCCCCATCATGGACGTCTTACTCTTTTTCCCGGCGGCCCGCGCGCGGCCTATGTGGCGTATGGCCCGCGTCGGCGGCGACACAGCGCCGGCCTGGCGGTTGCGAGACGAGGCCGTCTATCATCCTAAGATAGGCATCGCGTGTTTGCGCACTCTCTTTTATCAACCGTCTATAGGGGCTGAGAGGCGACAGTGCATATCACAGACTGGATCATAGCGGGCTCCGCAGTCGTCACCCTCCTCGTCACGGCCGTTGTCGCCTACATCTACTGGCGGCTACTACAGGAAACGCGGCGCCAAGTCGGCGAAGCCCATGCCCAAACCGCTGAGAGCCGGGAGCAGACGCGGCTCGCGGTCGAGGCCCAAACGGAGAACCAGAGGCAGACGCGGCTCGCGGTCGAGGCCCAATACGACCGCTACCGACCACTGCTCTACCCGTCGGGCAACATTCCGCTAGGGAAGGACGACGGCCGGCGCGTCATAGACTGGAGCCGTGGCCCCTGGGGCGTCGAGCTACAGAACGCGGGCGCGGGGATCGCCGTCGTGATCTGCGGCGTCTTCTTCGGTCAGAAGCCAGCCCAAGAGGAAAAAATCCTCAGCCCGCGCTACACGGTGTGGCGCGAGCGGCCGCTACACCCGGACGAGCCCGTGCGCACGGCGCGACTAGAGATTGGCAAGACCATGCTACACGGCGATACGGAGATCAAAGGCTATACCCTGTACGCGCCGCCCGCGCCCTCACTGATGGAGATGCAGCAGGACGGCAAGCCGTATGTCGTCGCCCGCCTCACGCTGACCTATCGGGACATCTTCGGCCGCAAGCACGCTAGCATATCCGACTACCACGACCTCTATGGCTGGCAGCCCGTCGTATTCCTCTCCGATATTTCCGACGACCTTGAAGACCTCGACCGGCGTATCCTTCGCTATGCCCCAGCGTCGGAATCGGACATCCTCACCTTGGACCTCGGGCGATTGATCGACGAGCTATGAACCCTCCAATGCCGAAGTGAATCTTATTGTAGCAACGCGGGAATAAGGGCAGACACTATATGCCATAGCACCGTATTCTTATAGATGAGGATAACGAGTTATGACAACGCCAGCAGTTCCACCCGATACGAGCGATATCGAGATTGTGTCAGTGGACGCGCTCTATGAACTATCGGAATGGGCGCTGGATGAAGAGCATGACCGTGCGAACGTAATCGACACCAAATGTGCAGCCATCTTTACCTCATCCAGCTTCCTTGTAGCGGGCATGGCTGCGTTGCAGGTCGCGATAGGGGCGCATGTCTCCACGCTTCCAGCGCACACGCCGACGCCGTGGTGGGAGAGCAGCGCGCGCTGGCTAGGCGTTGGGGTCGCGCTCACGTTTCTTATCGTCGTGGGAGCTTCCTTATGGGCTATGAAGCCGCGCACGTTCACGATAGCACCAGCCCCTCCTGTCCTCCTTAAGAAGTACTACAAGAAATCGACGAAGGATGTAAAAGAGATCGTCATGAAATCCTGGGTGGCTATTTACGATGAGACAGTGGCCACGGTTAGCTTTAAAGCTCGCTGGATGATCGTGTCGTTCATCGCCGTTGCGGTAGAGTCCTTGTTCTTGGTGTTTATATTGGCAATCGCTGCGATCGCGCTGTAGATGTGTTCGCTAGGATAAAAGGAGGCCAATCGGCAGGATAAAAGTCGGCCACTCTGTACAGCCGTCCTCTACGCTCTAAAGGGTGCAAGCTTTGGAGAGAGGGGACGACGGAAAGGTGTACACAGTGGCCTTGAGAGATGATATACGGGAGTGGGTGCTGATGCAAGGGCGCTCACAACGAGCGGCGGCGACGCACTTCGGGGTGTCGCGGGATATGGTGGCGACGCTGCTGCGGGAGTCGGCCGAGGGGACGGAGCGGCGGTACACCCGGCGCAAAGCGCGGGCAGCGCCGGCGCGGGAGCGCATCCGCCCGCATATAGAAGGATGGCTCAAAGAGAACGAGGGATTGCAGCGGTGGGCGCCGAAACAGCGCTGGACGGCGCACCGCATGTGGGTGGAACTCGGGCGTCAGGGCATCGTGGTGGGAGAGTCGACGGTGCGCCTGATGGTGCGCCAACTGCGCAGCCCCCAGCGACAGACCGCCTACGTGCCGCTATCCTTTAATCCGGGCGAGCGGGCGGAGTTCGACTTCGGCCACGCCGTCGTCGTGCTCGACGGGGCGCGCGTCGAGATCCCCTTCCTGGCAGGGCGGCTCCGCTACTCGGGGGCGCTGTTCCTGGAGTGTTTCCCGACGGAGCGGCAGGACTCCTTCCTGTTGGGCCAGCGTCACGCCTTCGAGTTCTGGGGTGGGGTCACGACCACGGTCGTCTACGATAACCTCAAACCGGCTGTGCTAGAGATTTTGCAGGGGCACACACGGACCGAGCAGGCGGCGTTCACGCATTTCCGCAGCGTCTACCGCTTCGAGGCCATCTTCGCCAACACGGCGGCGGGCTGGGAAAAAGGCTCTGTGGAGAATGCCGTTGGCTATGGACGGCGCACCTATCTCGTCCCGGTGCCGGAGGTCGCCAGCCTGGAGGAGCTCAACGCGCGCTTGCGCCAGGACTGCCTGACCGACCAGGCCCGCACGATGGGCGGGCGCGTCGACGCCATCGCCGACCTGGTGGCCGTGGAGCGGCCGGCCCTCCTGCCATTGCCGGAGCGTCCCGTGGAGGTGGGGACGTTGCGCGAGGTGGTGGTCCAATCGACGGGGCGGGTGCGCTTCGAGACGAACGCGTACTCTGTGCCGACCCGCTACGCTGGACAGCGCCTCACGCTCAAAGCAGACCCGTTCCGCGTGCGCGTCTATGCCGGCGAGACAGGCGTCGCCGATCATGCGCGCAGTTATGGACGGGGACAGGTCATCGAGGACTTCCGCCACTACGTCCCTCTACTCTTAGAGAAGCCCTTCGCGGTCCCCTTCGCCTCGGCGCTACGCCACGGCGACCTACCGCCGCAGTGGGAGACCTACCGACGGGCGCTGGTGGCGCGTCACGCCGACGGCAACCGCGAGTTCGCCCGCGTGCTGCATCTGTGCCTGACCTACAGTGTGCCGCAGGTCAGCGCGGCGCTCGACCTGGCCGCCGCCAATGAGAGCTACAGCGCCGACGCCGTGCGCCAACTCCTGGTGTGGGCCGGTGAGCAGCCTCCGGCGACGGAACCGCTCGACGCCCACGCCTACCCGGCCTACCAGCAGGCCCAGGCGCGCCCCGATCTGGAGCGCTACAACCGCTTGCTGCACGTGCGGCGGGAGGGACAGGCATGAGCATGAGCGCTCCGTTCCATCCGCAGGCCGACGCCCAGGCGGCCATCATCGGCCAGTACCTCAAGCAGTTGAAACTGCCGGCTATCGCGCGCGACTACCAGACGCTCGCGCGCGACGCCGAACGCCAGAACGCTGGCTACCTGGGCTACCTGCAGGCGCTGCTCGACCATGAGGTGATCGAGCGCGAGGAACGCCAACTGCAGCGTCGTCTTGTCCAGGCCCGCTTCCCCTATGAGAAACGCCTGGAGGATTTCGACTTCTCCGCCGTGCCCGCGCTGCCCAAGACACAGGTGCTCGCACTCGCGCACGGCGCCTTCATCGCCCAGCATGAGAATGTGTTGTTGTTGGGTCCAAGTGGCTTGGGCAAGACGCATCTGTTGCTGGGCGTGGGGCGCGCGGCCTGCCTGCGCGGCTACCGCGTGCTGTTCCGCACGGCGGCGACGCTGGCGAGCGAACTGGAGTTGGCCCAGCAGGAGCTCCGCCTGCCCAAGCTCCTCGCGCAGTTCCGCCGCTTCTGTTCAGCGACAATTAGAATTGCCGGCGACGACAACTAAAACGGCCGGTCGTCTGGATCGGCCGTTGGTTGGTATGACCTACGCATGACGGTTTCCTTGTAAGGATAAGGAGATCGCCATGAAGAAAGACGCCGAGGTACAACTCTTGTTGCGAGAACGACGCAAAGGCCAGTCGCAAGCCCTGGCTGCGGCGCGGGCCGGGATGAGCGAGCGGACGGCCCGTAAGTATGAACAGGGGGGCGCGCTGCCCAGCACGCGGGCGCGCCCGCGGACCCATCGCACGCGCCCCAATCCGTTTGCCGAGGACTGGCCATGGATCGTCAGCCAGTTGGAGCGGGACGGGGCGTTGCAAGCCAAGATACTCTTCGTCCTGTTGCAGGAGCGCCATCCTGGGCGCTACCGTGACGGGCAAGTGCGCACACTCCAGCGGCACATCGCCGGCTGGCGGGCACTGCATGGGCCGGAGCGCGAGGTCCTGTTCGCGCAAAGCCATGAGCCCGGCGAAGCGGTGCAAGCCGACTTCACCCACATGAGCAGCCTGGGCCTCACCCTGGGCGGCGTGCCCTTCCCGCACCTGGTCTACCACCTGGTGCTGACCTACTCGAACGTCGAGGCCGTCAGCGTGTGCTTCGCGGAGAGCTTCGAGGCGCTGGCCGAGGGGCTGGAACACGGCTTGTGGCAGATCGGCGGGGTGCCGCGCACCCATCGCACCGACCATCTGGGCGCGGCGATCCGCCCGCTGGACGCGGCGCGGCGGCAGGACTTCCGTGCGCGCTATCTGGCCTTGATGGCGCATTATGGTCTGGAGCCGACGACGAACAACGCCGGCGTGGCGCACGAGAACGGCGACGTCGAACAGGCCCACCACCGCTTGAAGGAGGCCGTGGATCAGGCGCTGCGGGTGCGGGGCAGCCGCGATTTCGCCGACCGCGCCGCCTACGAGCGGTTCCTCCAGGACCTCGTCGGTCGGCGCAATCACACGCGGGCGCCGCGGTTCGCCGTCGAGCGGCAGGCCCTCCACCCCTTGCCCGCCGCGCCGCTGGCCCCCTGCCGGGAGCTGCGCGCCACGGTCAGCCGCTTCAGCACCATCCACGCGCTGGGGAACACCTACTCCGTGCCCTCGCGCCTCGTGGGGACGACACTCACGGTGCGCGTGCGCGCCGAGTCCTTGGAGGCCTATGTGGGCACGACGCTGACCTGCACCCTGCCCCGCCTGCAGGGGCGCCAGCAGCATGCCATCAACTACCGCCACGTCATCTGGTCCTTGGTGCGCAAGCCCGGCGCCTTCGCGGCCTACCGCTATCGCGACGACCTGTTCCCCTCGCTCACCTTCCGCCGCACCTACGACGCCCTCCACGACACGCGGCCCGGTCACGCCGACCGGGACTACGTGCGCCTGCTTTACCTGGCGGCCAGCACCGCGGAGAGCGAGGTGGACACGGCGCTAACACTGCTGCTGGAGGCCGGTCTCGCCCCCACCTTCGACGTGGTGCGTGATCTGGTGCGCCTGCCGCGGGCGCAGGCGCTGCCCACGCTCGGCACGCCCGTCCTGGACTTGGCCGCCTACGACCGTTTGTTACCCTCGAGGTGCGCCCATGTCCCTGCGTAACCCCACGTCCCCCTCCAGCCGCCCGTCGAATCGGCAGGACGAGTTGCGGGCGCTGCTGCACACGCTCAATCTCTCGCGGATGGCCGCGACCTGCGCCGATGTGGCGCTCAAAGCCGCCAAAGAGGGCCTGACCCACGAAGCCTTCCTCTATGAATTGGCGCGCCAGGAGTGTGAGCACCGCACGCAGCAGCGCATCGCGCGCCGCCGCCGCCAGTCGGGCCTCCCGCCCGAGAAGACCTTCCGCACCCTGCGCCTCGACCGCTTCCCGCCTGTGGCGCAACTCGCCATCGAGCGCCTGCGCACCGGCGCCTTCGTGGAGGAGGCGATCAATGTCGTGGCCGTGGGGCGCCCCGGGGTGGGGAAAAGTCACGTCGCCGCGGCCGTAGGCGACGAACTCATCGTCCGCGACCACACGGTCCTCTGGAGCACGACGGCCGCCTTGGTACAGCGACTGCTGGCCGCCAAGCGTGACCTCCGCCTGCCGCAGGAACTGGCCAAGCTCGACCGCTTCGCCTGCCTCATCCTCGACGACATCGGCTACGTGCAGCACGACCGCGACGAGATGGAGGTCCTCTTTACGCTCCTGGCGGAACGCTACGAACGACGGAGCGTGATGATCACGACCAATCTCGTCTTCTCAGAGTGGGAGCGCATCTTCAAGGACCCTATGACCACGTTGGCCGCGATTGACCGTGTGGTCCATCACTCGGTCATCCTCGACCTCATGGCCGTGGAGAGTTACCGCGCCCAGCAGGCCCACCAACAACAGGCGGCACCGCCGCACGAGGCGGCACGAGACCCCACACAGCGCCCGCTCCGCGGGGAGAAAGGCGGGCAAGGAGCCGCTCCACCAGGGGAACAGGGAGGGGGTGCGGACCGGGGCAAAATCGAGACTCGTAACGAGGTCTTGCAGGTAGTCGTTACAGACACGCACAAAGAGGGGACGACCGATGAGCACGAAGGACAGCACGCATGAGCGATGATCAACCGCCGCAGCCGGTGCAGCAGACCGTCGAGATTTTCGGCGATTTAGCGGATGTGCTGCCCTACACGCAGCCGGTGTACCGACGCACCATTCAGACCCGGCCGGTGACCTTCACCTGCCACTATTGTGACCGGACCGTCACGCAGCAGCGCTTCCCCGGCCCCACCCCACGGTATTGCGGGGACTGGTGCCGCTACCAGGCCCAACGCGCTGGCACGCGCGCACGGGTCCAGCGCTTCCGCACCCAACACCGAGACCAAGAGGACTAACCCCAAGAGGACTAACCCCAAGAGGACTAACTCGCCCGACGAACATCGGAACATCTACATGTCGTCAGCGGCAATTCTAATTGACGTTAAACAGCTTCGACCTCATCCTGGTCGACGAGGTGGGCTACCTGCCCTTCTCCCACCTGGCGGCGGAGTTGCTGTTCCAGTTTTTCTCCGATCGCCACGAGCGCGCCAGCGTGGGCCTCACCTCGAACCTCGATTTCGCGCACTGGACGGAGGTGTTTGGGCATGAACGCATGACGGCGGCCCTGCTTGATCGCCTGGTCCACCGCTCGACGATTTTGCTCCTGGAGGGGGAGAGTTATCGCTTCCGCCAGAGCCTGCAACGCCAGGCGGACGGAGGACGAGCGCGCCACACAGGGCGGCCGGAGGCCGGAGACACACGCCAGGAGCCGCTCCCCGTGTGGACGGAGGGGAGGGGCCATGAAGAGTGACGCCGTTCTCAGCCCACAAAAGCGTCACTACAGCGCGGCACCCCACGGAGGTGGTCGACGCGTAGCGAGGAGGAGCGTATGAAAGAGCGCAGGGTCCGGTGCAAAGAGTGCGGCGAGCGCTTCACCGTCGTCCGCTTCGAGCGGGAACGCCCCCCATCCTATTGCGACCTCTGTCGGGAGGAGCGGAGGCGTGAACAGACCCGTGAACGGATGCGGGCGCTCCGGGAGCGGCGGCGGATGTCATGAGACAGCGGGGAGGCCGCGCGGCACGAGGACCACCTGAGGACGATGGACAGATGGCGGTCGCTATTGGCGCATCACGCGACCGATGGGCGCGTGGCTAGCGCATGAAAACGTGGCCGACTTTTAGCGTATCGAATGGCCGACTTTTACCTTGACAAACACAGTAGAGAGGGGAATTACGTGTCGGACGGGAATAAGGACAAACAACAAGAGAACCAGGGCCAGAACCAATCACAGGGCCAGAACCAATCACAGGGTCAAGCACAACCGCAACCACCATCACTCTCGCAATTGTTGCGGGGACGAGACAAGAGCATCGAGGAAAAGGTAACCTCCAACGAGGAGCGGCTACAGCCTCGCGCCGATCGGGAAAACTAATGGCAGACGAGCAACAGAGCGGTCAGGCAGAGAACCAAGGCCAGAAACAACCACAGGACGAGCCACAAGCACAACAGGCCACCCTCGACCAACTGTTACAGGGGCGAGACACAACCACCGAGGCGCAGGTAATCGAGAGCGATCGACAAGAGCGCCATGGGCACGGTATCAATGAAGCCTACTTTGAGGAGGGGCGTAACTGATGGCAGACGATCAGCAGAACGACCAGGCGGGGAACCAAGCACAGGGCCAAAGCCAAGGTCAAGCGCAGGGCCAAGGCCAAGCACAGCAGGCTACCCTCGACCAACTGCTACAGGGGCAAGATAAAGCCCTTGAGGCAGATGTGATAAGGAGTGGTCAATCAGGAGCTGGACCGATCTTACCGGACCGAACGGGGAATAAGTAATCGACGACCGGGCAGGCTATGGCAAATCAGCCTGCCCGGTCGGTTCGCAGGGCAATCGCATTTAAATTATAGCATAACTATGGCACTGAGAGGGCTAAACCGAGGAATTCGTGCGGCAGAAACGATTCATCCATTGCTTTCCCGTTGCACGTAAAATTACGGTTGCGGGTTCGTCTGGGCCAATTGCGAGATGTTCGGCCAGATGAGCCGCATCATTCCTATTTAGTGCGGAAATTTATGGCGCTAAAGCGAATTTAAATGCGATTGCCCTAGGTCGGTTCGTCCAGGAGTGGGCGAACCAACCGGTGACGTGGTATAATAAGAGAAGTTAGGTCAACGTGGGACGCCCCGCGCGGGCCTTTTTTTGTGCCCAGGATGGCGCTGTCGGAAAGAACCATTACCGTAAGGTATAGTAGGTCAAGTAAAGGTTAGTGTTCCGATGCTTCTGCCTCCCTTGTCGTTAATACCGCCGTTCACCTACTTCTTGCTGGTGTCACTGGTTCTCATCGTGATCGCCGATCAGTTGCACAAACCTCGTCGCAAAGCAGCGGGCCACGCTTTGCCACTGTCCAGGAGTGAATTTGTCTTGGTGATGGTCGCCATCGGTGTCACCGAATTTGGCGGAATCGGCCTGGCACTCCATTGGGCCTTCGATTGGTATTTGAAGCACCCCCTCGTCTGGGGGCCGCTCACCGGCTTCATTTCGCTGATCGGTATGGTCGTAACCTTCGTCGTCGCTGTCGTCCTCACCATATGGATCGGGCTGCTAACGAACCCAGAAAAAGAGAGGATGCGCCGTCAGATCGCGCAGGGACGGGCAACCATTAGGTCGTGGATGCCCCCGCTCGGTTCAGCCTCACGCCCACCGCAGTCGGGCCAGCGCCAATTACCGCCACACCAGACGCCCCTACGCCAAGATAGACCGACACGGCCCGCTCCCCAGCAACAACACGCTCAGCCCTCGAACAGGATGGATCGCTCGAAAAACAATGGTGCGAAACAAGGTAAGGGCCATAATCATAGGCGGGGGAGGTAGTGATACAACGAAAAACTGGCGCAAACCTCTCCGCTGAAGAGCCAGAGACTATCGTGGGTGACATGAGTTCGTGGGGTGTGCTCGACCAGGCCGTGGCTGTGCAGACCCCGCTCCGTAATCCCCTGGACGCCTACCTCGACGGGCTGACCAGCGCGGCGAGCCGGGCGACGGCCATCAAGCGCCTGCGCGCCGTGGCGCGGCTCGTCGCGGTCCCCGACTATGCGGCGCTGCCCTGGGGTCAGCGCCGCGCCCATCACGTCGCCTTCATCCGATCTAAGCTGGTGCAGGCCGAGGCGGCGCCAGCAACGGTCAACCTCACACTCGCGGTCCTACGCGGGATCGCGCGCCAGGCCCGCGACTTCAACCTGATGACCGACGAAGAGTATCGGCGCATCACCGAGGTCAAGCCCCACAAGGGATCGCGCCTGCCGCCCGGCCGGCACGTCCGCTCCGGCGAGTTGGCGGCGCTCGTCGAGGCGTGCGCATGGGACAAGACGCCGGCGGGGGCGCGCGACGCGGCGCTGTTGGCCTGCCTCTACGTCGGGGGCCTGCGCCGCGCCGAGTTAGCCGCGCTCAAAGTCGAGCACTACACCGCCGACCCGCCGATGCTGACGGTCAAAGGCGGCAAGGGCGACAAGGACCGGGTGGTGCCGTTGGAGCCGAGCGCAGCCGTCGCCGTGGACGCCTGGCTCCGCGTGCGGGGCGACCGGCCCGGCCGGCTCTTCCTGCCGGTCAACAAGGGCGGCCGCATCCGGGGCGAGGGCATCACGGCCGGTGCCGTCTACAACGCGCTGACCAGGCGGGCAGCCGAGGCGAAAATTGAACACGCCAGCCCGCACGACCTACGCCGTAGCTTTGTCAGTGATTTGCTTGAAGCCCAGGTCGATATCAGCACCGTGCAGCAGCTCGCGGGGCACGCCAACGTGACGACGACGGCGCGCGACGACCGCCGCGGCGAGGCGTCCAAGCGCAAGGCCGTCGAGAAGCTGCACTTCCCCACGATCGGAGGGGATCGGTGAGCGACGAACCCAATCCTACCCTGTCCAGGCGCGTGGCCGCCTGGCTGCATCATGTCCTGGCGACCGAGGCCGACGACGCCCGCGCGACGGGGCCGGAACCGCCGCGCGCCGCCCGCTCGGACGTGGTGCCGGCGACACACGAGCGCGTCGTCGAGAAACCCGAGGTCCGTTGCCTCCACTTCAACGGGACGATGCACGGAGACTGCGAGGCGGGTGTGCCCTATGACCGCGTGGCGATGCGCTACGAGCCTTTCCGTCCCGGACCTAACGGGTTCCTACCGTGCATCAGAGGCGACGGGATCGCGTGGCGCTGCCCGCACGTCGCCTACCCATCCGAGGCCGAGGTCGAGCGCATGAAGATCGAGCGCGAGGAGATGCTGCGCCGGGCGGCCGAGGAGCTAGATCGGGACCTGGCCGAGATGGCGGCGGGCCGCTGCCCGCACTGTGGCGCGGCCATGACCAAGCGCCAGATTGGGCGCAGTGTGTACGCCGACCCATGCAGGCATCGCCTCTATCAGGGCTACGCCTGATGCGGAAACGCGCGTTCGCGGGAAAGGTGAGGCGGCCGCTTTCCCCCGCGCCCGGCGCGCCCCTGTGTCGGCCGTGCCACACACGGCGCGGCGCGCGGAGAAACGAGCAGGCCAGTGTGTGCGCTTTCCGTGCGCCCCCGCCCCCCGCATCGGGCCATGGTGCGCGCTGCCCCGCGTCTTTCCTGTCACGTCTGGGACACTAGGGAGAGGGGGCCGAGGCTTCGCCCGCATGTGTTGACGCACCGGGAGGGCCGGCCCACCGTGCAGGGACGAACGCGAGGGAGGGGACGGATAATCGTGAAGGTGGAGTACATCCCATTGGGCGGCGCGGGCGAGGTCGGGGCCTCGTGCGGCCTCCTGCGCATCGGGGACCGGCGCGTGCTCATCGACGCGGGGATGCGCCCCTCCGCGCGCGTCGGGCAGGATCGGTTGCCCGCCCTCGACCGGCTGACCGCCGAACCGCCGGAGGTGATCCTGGTGACGCACGCGCACATCGACCACACCGGCGCCCTGCCGCTCGCCTCCGAGCTGTTCCCGACGGCACCGATCTACTGCACCGAGACGACCCTGCTCCTGACGCGCCTGCTGCTCGCCGACAGCGTGCGCGTCATGGAGGCCGAGCACCTGGAGCGGGAGAGCGAAACGCCGCTCTACACGGCCGAGGTGGTCGAGCGCACGCTGGCGCGGGTGCGGCCGGTCGAATGGGCACAGCCGATCGCGCCGCTCGACGACCCCGCCATCGTCGTGCGGTTCCTACACGCGGGCCACATCGCGGGGGCGGCCATGCTGCTCATCGACACGCCCGTTGGCCGCGTCCTGCACATGGGCGACTACTCGGTGACGGCCCAGCGCACCCTCCACGGGATGGACGTGCAGCGTCTGCCCCAGGCCGACGCCGTGATTACCGAGGGCACCTACGGCGACGCCATCCACGCCAACCGCAAGGAGCAGGAACGCGCACTGGTGGCGACGGTGGCACGCGTGGTCGGGCGCGGGGGGCGGGCGCTGCTGCCGGCGTTCGCGGTGGGCCGGGCGCAGGAGGTGGCGCTGATCCTGCGCGCGGCGCGCTCGACGGGCGAGTTGCCCCCGGTGCCGATCCACCTCGACGGCATGGTGCGCGGCGTGTGTGACCTCTACCAGGCGCAGGTCCACGACCTCAACCCGCGCCTCCAGAACTACGTGCGCAACGCGCGTCGCCCGCTCTTCGCCGACCCCTCGCTCGCCGTCTACGCCGTCACGGCGGGTCGGCGCCGCCAGCTGCTGAACGACCCAGGGGCGGCCATCGTCATCAGCTCGTCGGGCATGATGACCGGTGGCCCCGCCCCACTCTACGCGCGCGCCCTGGCGGCGGATGAGAAGAGCGCCATCGTGTTCAGCGGCTACCAGGATGACGAAAGTCCGGGGGCGGCCCTGCTGCGAGCGCGGCAGGGCACGACCGTCACGCTGGGCAAGGAGGATCTGACCCTGAGCTGCGCGGTGGAGCGTTATTCCCTCTCAGCGCACGCGGACGCCGGGCAGATCGAGGTGGCCGTGGCGCGCGCCCAACCGCGCACGACGGTCCTCGTGCATGGGGAACCGGACACGCTGCGCGCCCTGGCCCGGCGTATCACCCGCCACCATCCCCACATCGCAGTGAATGGCGAGCCGGTCACGCTGATCGACGCGCCTGTGCGGGCCACGGCGGCGGCTACGTCCGGGCGTCCGGCGACGGCCGCGCTGTTGGGAAGCCGCAATCAGCGTGACGCCGACCCGTCTCCCGCCGACCTTGCCGCGATCCACCGAGCAGCGTGGGCGGCGGCCGGCGCGCACCGTCCCTGGACGACGGTGGAGTTGGCACGCCTAGCGACGGGCGCGCGCTACACCCCGGCCACGCGGGTCCACGTCCAAGCGCTGCTCGATGCCGATGTGGCCTACTTCGCGCGCAAGCGGCTGGGGGCGCAGGATGTCTACCTCCCCCGCGCGTCCGAGGACGTGGCCCGACGGCAGGCCACGCACGTCGCCCTGGTGCCGGGCGATCTCGTCATCGCGCGCATGAACGCCGGCCAGGGCGAGGCGCGCCTCGGCGTCATCACCAGCGTCGTGGAGCAGGGAACCCTGGAGGCAACGATCGTGGGGTGGAAAGGCGCGCGGTTCCCGCTGGCCGTGATCCAGCTCTCGACGGGTGTGCGCCGTCCGGCGTACGTCGCCCTCGCGCGTGAGGACCGCAAGGCCGCGCTGGCAGCTGACCAGGAACGGATCGACGCCGCCACGCGCGCGGGCGTGATCGCGCACGACCTGATGGCCCTGTGGGCGGCGACCGGCGCGGGCCAAACGACAGCCGATCTCCTGGGAACACAGGAGACAGACGATGGGCGCCTCGCGCTGGCACGGGATCTCGTCATGCGCGGCGGTGTCCTGTTCACGCGCCACGGCGATGTGTGGGAGTCGAAAGCGGAGCGGGATCTCGCGGCCCCCGAGGCGGTGGCACGCCACCTGGCGCTCCTCGCGCTCGGCCCACGGGCTGAGGTCGCGTATCGGGACGGTCGCCAGGGCCTCCTGTCCGGCCGTGGTCGCTGGGGGCAGGTCGAGGTCGTATGCGACGACGAGACGCGGGTCTGGTGGCAGGATAAAGATGTGCGGGCCGTCGGGTCGTTCGCGCCTGAACGCGCCACCGGGGACGGGGCCGACGACGCGGTGGTCACCACCGCTGATGGCGTCGATGACGACGAGTGGGCGGGGTGAGGCCCGCTTTTCTCGCGCGCGGCGGCGCGCCTGTGTGGCGCGTCCCCTCGACGCCGTGCGTGAGAGGCGCAGCTGGTCACACAGGACCGGCCCCGGGGCCGGGAGAAAAGGAACGGACGGCAGCGACGGCAGCGACGACACCGTGAGCGAGCAGTCGGCGTGCCCGCGCGTGATCGAGGGGCAGGGTTGTAAATTCCATCGGAGGATTCAGCATTTTTCTAGCAGGGGAGGCAGCAGGTTTCAGGCCCTCCACACAAGGGGGAAAGAGGCGCTTGCACGCGTAAAATGGCGGGCACGCGGTCCGGGCGCTGTGTTGCTCCGTCGCTATAATTCATGCTGACTTCTTCGCTAGAATTTACAAGGGGGTGTGGCGATGAGCGAGGAGACGTGGGACCGGGTGCTCGGCGACATCTTCGCAGCGCTGGACCGGGACGCCGCGGCCGAGGGACAGCTCATCGCGATCGCGCCCCTGCTCTCCGATGAGCAGATCCTGCGGGCGTGGGCGTACCTCGCCCATGACGACGCGCTCCGCTGGCGGGCGCGCGGCGCCCTGGCGCACGAGGCCTTGCGGCGCGTGGTGGGCCGGGCGGACCGCGACGGCCGGGGGACGGCGGCGGTGCGGCAGCTCGCGGCTGAGTTGGGGATCGAACCGGGGCGAGTCTACCGCCTGGCACAGATCCACGGCGTGATCGAGGGCGGTGCCCTGAACGCCGGCATCGTTGAGGTGCTGCCGGAGATGGTCTGGTACGACGAGGCGCTCGCCGCGCCGGACCCGGCCGCCGCGCTGGGCTACGCCGCCGATCAAGTCACCGCGGGCCGGCCCTACAGCCCCACGGACTTCCGGCGCGACGTGCGGAAGGTCGTGGCGGCCAGAGGGGGGCCGGCGCGGGAGCGGCCGCCGTCCCCGCAGGTGCGCCTCCGTGTCACCCGGCGCGACGGGTCGCACTGGCCGGCGGCGGAGGCCGTCGCGTTCGATCTAGTCGATATCGCGGCGATCGAGGTGGAGACGCCGTGGGGGCGGGCGGCGCTCGCCATTGACGGGCAGGGCCACATCGTCGCCGACATGCAGCAGGAAGGGTAAGGGATGGTGAGAG
>JAABUL010003148.1_pt1 | contig 25191 bp, 3 predicted proteins | sample 5559151 | NCBI WGS metagenome assembly JAABUL01 (sample SAMN10711876, study PRJNA513368) | rock metagenome | isolation source: Antarctica rocks | place: Antarctica: Victoria Land, Pudding Butte sud | reverse complement strand
CTATGCTGTATTCGGAGCATCTAATGAGATTCGAGAAGACCTTATCTTGCTCCCTAGATCTACACGAGACCAGAACGAACACTCGAATCTCTCGGTGTTATAGCATTAGTCAAACGGGCTGTACTAACATGGCTGCAAGATTCCCAGAGAGGAATATCGAACCTTTGCAGTTGCGCAGAATAGGCAGACGTGTTATGAAGAAGTTCTGACAGTGAATAGGTTGCTATAGTCCTCTAGTCTACGAGTGTGCGTGTACTGGCCCTCTAGAAACATCTCAACAATCTTGTCGTGCCTTTCGTTTGTCCGTCCGTCGTTTTGTTTTTGATAGGATAAGAAAGAGAGAGAAAGGGAGAAGAACGTTCGTTGATAAGTAGGTTTTTGACCTTATAAAGCTAATCCTAATCCATTAACATATATATATACAAAACAATAAAAACAGAGAACTAATGCTTAGACTAATCGTCGGGTCGGGTTTCGATTCCAACTATTGGAATCGACTCGACTCGACAATTTTAATATTAGGAATTAACTTAAAACTCAAGTTGATTTCTACTTTTTTAAAATCGATTCGACTTAACTTAAGTCGATTTTCGATTCCAATATTAGAAATCGAATCGAATTGTCAAGAATATTAAAAATACTAAAAATAGTATAAAATAAGTATAAATTTAGATTTTTTATTATTTTTTAGATAATATATTATAGTAATACAATTATAAATAGATATTTCTAATATATTTATTAATTAACTTTAATAAGTCATCTATTTATATTAAATTATTACTAAAAATAAAATAAATTACTAAAAATAGTAGCTTTAACAATTTAAATTAATTTTTCGAGTTAATTTTTAATTTTAAATCTATAACTTAATTTAAATAGTCGATTTTAATATTAGAAATTAAATTAACTTTTCGATTTTAACTTTTAGAATCAATTTAACTTAAACTTAATAATTCGATTTAATACAATTAATCTACTAATATTCTACTTTGTTTTGCTCTTCGATTAACAAATATTAATACTCTAGATAGAGTTTTTTTTTTTTTTTTTTTACTATTTGTATATATTAGATATTGTATAGAAGACTATAAATTATTATCTAATTATAGAATTATCTAATTAAGTTAAAAGATCTAAAAAAGCTTTTTTCTTTTCAAATAAATAGATATAATTTCTCTTAAATAAATAAATATATTTATTTATTATTAAGCAATTATTAACTTTAGAAAATAGATAGAGATTAGAAAATAAAAGCAAAAGAGAATAAAATAAAAGTAGTAGAAAGTTAAAGCTATTAATTGTATATATATATAGCAAAGATCTAAGTAGTAGAATAAAATAGCTAGCTAGCTATCTTACTTAGTATAAGAAAAGATACTTTGCGAAATAAGTTAACTTAAGTTGAGTTTTGTAAGATTGTATATTAATATATAGCAAAACGTTGCTATATAGATATTTACAAGACAAAACTATATAATATATAGAACTATAATTTAGAGAAATATTAATTTGTAAGAATTTTAGAAAAAAATTCTTAAAGAAAAAACTCTATATAATATTAAGTTATTACTATAAGAATTTAAGACTAATATATTTATTAGATTATTAATTACTAATATTATAATTGTTCTTCTCTTTAAAATTTTAATCTTTAGAATATATATATAATATTGCAATTGCGTTGCAATAATACTATCTTTATAATATTTGTAACTCTTTTAATATTATAATAAAAATATTTTGCTTTTCTACTTTTTATAAATATCTATTTTCGAAAAATATATAATAATAATTTGTCTTAATTTATTGTTATATAAAAGATAAAAGAAAATTTAAATTATCGAAAAATCTTTTTATAGATTTTTTATTCTTTTTATAAATATTTTTGTTATATCGAGTCTATATATTTATCTTAGTTATTAACTATATTTATAATTTTTTTTTTTTTTTTAATATTTAATGCAAGAGAGATTAAGCAATAATCTTAACTTTTTTTATATATTATTGTAGAATATTGTATTTCTTTTAATATAATCTTATTATAAGTTAACTATATATTAATAAACAAAACATTATTTTAATTTTTGCAAAAATATTTAATTCTATTCTTTTTATAATATTGCTATTTTTGTATTATAATAATATAGCTTTGTTTTATACTATTAATTTAAAATTCTCTTTTTTTGTATTATTTATTTTATAATAAATCGATTAAAATTTCTTGGTTTTACTTAATTCGATTAATATTGTTAATATACTAATAATATTTATTTACAATTATTAACTTTTTCTTTCTTTATATATTACTTTCTATAATAAAGCAATAAATAATTGCAATTTCTCTTCTATTATTTGTACTACTAACAATAATAATATATATAATAAAACAGATTTAAGTAAGTATTTTTAAACTTTTCTCTATATTTCTTGTTAATTTAAAATAATATTATTATATCTAATACTTTGCAAAATGCAACTTAACTAATATAAATACTACTATATATATATACTTCGATTTTACTATATATAAGACTAACAATATAATATTTTATTATAAATTTATTTTTATTAAGTTTTTTTGTTTTTATTTTTGTTATTTTTTACAAACTTTTTTGTTTTTTTGTCTCTATTATCTTTCTTGTCTCGAAAAAAAGTTCAATTATATTATAAATACTTAATTTTGAATTTTTATAATTGTTTATATTTGCAATACTATAAAACAAAGAATTGTTACTGCAATTATTGTACTAAAAAACGCAAAAATATAAATTCTAATTTTTTTATTATATATTTAATTCATATCTTAGTATATTATAATTTCTTAATAGTTTGTTAAACAAATTAATATTTTACTAATTTTTTGTATATATATTTTCGATAATAAAAATATTAAAGTTAAATAGTTTAAATTTGTTTTACAAATTTAATATTGTCTACAATCTATATATATATAAATAAAATAAAATAATTTAACTTTGTATTTAAGTAAAAAGAATCTACTAATTTGTATTAATATAAATTTGCAATATCTCTACAAAGTTTAGTAGAAAATATTAAATATAATATATTATTATATTAATTTTAATATATTTTTTTTAAAAAAATTAAATAAAAATAAAGAGTTTAAGTTTAACTTAACTAGACTAATTGCGTTAAGTCGAGTTATTAAGTTCGAATCAAGTACTTAATTCGAAACGAGTCGAGTTAATTTTAAAAGTTAAAATCGAAAAGTTGATTTAATTTCTAATATTAAAATTAATTATTTAATTTAAGTTGCAAACTTAAAATCGAAAATCGATTTAAAAAATTAATTCAAATTGTTAAGACTATTATATTTAGTAATTTATTATATTTTTAGTAATAATTAATTAATAATTTAATAGAAATAATTAATCTATTTAATTTAATTAATAAATATAGTAGATTATTTTTATATTATATATTACTATTGTACATTATTTAAAAAATAATAAAAAATCTAAATTTAAACTTATTTTATACTATTTTTAGTATTCTTAATATTCTTAACAATTCGATTTAATTTCTAATATTGAAATTAAGAATTAAGTTAAGTCGAGTTAATTCGATTTTAAAATAATAGAAATTAAATTGAATTTTAAATCGATTTCTAATATTAAAATTGTCGAGTCGAGTCGATTTTAAAAGTTGGATCGAAATTTGATTTAACAATTAGTCTAAACTTAAATATTATAAAAAATAATATTTTTTCTAATAAAAAGATATTGTAGATTCTATAATTTAAAGAACTTGCTAAAAATAGTACTATTTATTTTGTTTTTAATTTTTTAAATTAAACTTCTATAAAGAAAAGCAATATAAATATTTAAATAAGACTTTTCTTATATATTATAAGCTATTTTTACAATTTATATAACTTCAACTTTCAAATAATATAAGTTAAATATTAATAAAATCGATAATTAGAATAAGTTATTTTTAAAATAAAAAATATAGTTGCTAATTTCTAAAAAATATTAAATTTATTATGTTGTAGATTTTATTTTTTTAATTTTTTGTTGTATTGTTAGTATTTGCAATTTATTAAAATATATTATTGTATTATAAACTTTAAAATATATAACTTTTTTAAACTATTAAATTATTTTAATTTTTTCTTGATAATTAATATTAATTTAATTTTGTATTTTATTAATACTATATTTTCGAGTCTTCTATAAACAACAGCAAAGAAAAAATAGATTAAAAAACAATAAATTATTAAAAAGAAATAAAGCAATCGATTAATACAATTTATTTGTATCAAATAATATATATATAAGAATTTTTACTAATATAGTAGAAGTAGAAAAAGCAATTAAACAAAAGTAAGAAAAGCAATTAAATCTAAATAAAATATATATAGCTTTTTTATTATTTTTTATTATTTTAATAAATTTATTAAAAAAATATTAATCTAATTTATATATATTATTTGCGCTATTTTTTTGTTTTAATTGCGTAACTTAATATTGTTTATTAATATTACTAATTTTTATTAAAATACTTTTTACAAATACAAAATTTTAATTTTCTTATTTTTAAAATCTATTTATTAAAAGATTTTTTTCTATAGTATTTTTTAAGCTTTTGTTATATATATATTAAATAGCTTTTTAAAATTTAACTATTTTTATATAATAGAAATTCTTTTTATTAAACAAGATATTATAATTTATAATATCTTTATTTGTTATTAAAAATAATTTTAATCTTTTATTTCTAATTTTTGTTAACAAATATTATATCTTTTAAAATAATTATATTTGTATTTCGATAATATAATTTTAATAATAAAATATAAAAAACAAAATAAAATTATTATTTTTCGAAAAAACGCAAATAATAGATTTGCTTTTTAATAATATTTTTAATTTTAAATAATTTTGTAAACTTGTAAAATAGTTTTTTCTTAAAATAAGTATTTAAAAGATTTTTTGTTAAGAATATAATTTTATTACTTATTTAATACTTTTTTAAAGTAATTTTGTTATTGTAATTTCGAGTTTGCGTTTGCTATACAAAATATAGATAATTTATAAATTAATTTTATTTATCTTAGAAAAATTAAATTTGTTTTTAAGCAACAAATATATTTAAATAGTTTTTCTTATTTTAATTAAATCTAAAATTAGCAACAATTTTAAATATTATTTAAAAAAATAATAGCTTAGTTAATATATAAAATATACTATTGTATATATATTAAGCTAAAATTAGAAACAAATTTTAATTGTTTTGTTTATAATTGTAGTAGTATTGTAAATAACATTTCAATATTTAATTTTATTGTTCGATTTAACTATTAGTTTAAGAATAGAATACTATACTTAACTTTTGTTTAATACAAATATAATAATAGATTGCAAACTAGTATCTACTAATCAAAAACAATTTTTAATCAAAAACAATTTTTTGAATTTCGAGATATATAAGTAGTATTTTTTTAAATAGTATATTTGCTAAATCTTTTACAATATATATCGATTTTGCAAATATATATAATAATAGTTTTAAATAGTAATTAACAACTATTAAAATTATATTATAGATATTGCTATTGCAATAACTAGCAAATAGTTTAATTATAAAGTTTATAAATATTTTTCTTTAAAATTAAATAGAAATCGATAGCAATATTAGCTTATTATATTAACAAATATTATATTTTCTAATATATATATTAATATTTAAAATTATTCTAAGTTAGTAGAAGTTTCTATTTATTAGAATTTTTGTTTTTTTAATTTTAAAGTATTTTGTTAAAAAATTGTTATAATATAATTTAAATAGTTCGATTTTAAAAAACATTTTATTCGAAACAAAAAAAATATAAAAGAAGAACAAGATTTTTCTATAAATAAATTATTTTTGTTTAGTACAAATATTATATATAATATTCGAAATTAATTATTCTCTAATTTTAATAGTTGTTAAATTCTTGTTTTAAAATTTCTTAATTTTAAACAACAATAAGAAAAAAAACTTTTTAAATAATTTTTCTCTTTATATACTAAGTAAATATTATATTAATATAATTGCTATATTATAGTATTTTGAACAATTTCTACAATTTTATTCTCTATTATTGTAGTATTTGTAGTTTTTCTATTTATAAATATATTGTAAAAGAGTTTTTTAAATAATTTATAATTAAGCTTTTTAATTCTAAAAGCTTTAATTTTGTTTTAAATATATAAAGATTGTACTTTAACAATATATCGAATTAGTATAGAAATTATTTTAACAATTGTAATTGTAATATTTCTTAACCTATTTTAAAAAATAAATAAACAAATTTTGTTATTCGTCTTTTTTTGATAGTTAGATTGTTAAAACAACTTATTCGCAAATTTTTTTTTTGTACAATACTTAATTTCGAAATTATATTTTGTTAGAAAAAAGTTAATTGTACTTAATAATAGTTTAGCGTTGTTGTTTTTATAAAGTAGCGCAGATTGTTATAATCTATTAATATAATAATTAAATAATAACTTTCTTTAAAATAGTATTTCTATTGTTTAAATTCTATAACAATCGCAAACAACTCTAGATTATAAGTTTTATATTATATTTTTGTAATTTTTTTTTTAAGTAGAATACAATTAAATATTACACTATTTGTTCGACTTTATTTACAAAATATATTAGTTAAGAGAAAATAATAATAATAGCAAATTCTAAGATATTTGTTTCGATTCAAATATAATTCTGAAAATTAAAATTAAAATATATTAATATAGATATTTGCGTAAAAGTAATAATAGGGTTTTGAAATATTTTTATAGTGTAGCAAGATAAGAACAGAATTTCGATTAGTAGACAACTATAACAACAAAGACTTATCGCGATGTATACATAAATCGCACTATATAGTCTAATAGTATATTAAGTAGCTAAGATTCTAAGATCTAAGCAAAAGAGATTGCATATATATTACAAATAGATTGCTAATATTAATAACAAATATTCTTAAATTTATAGTCTAATATTATTTAATTATTCGACTATATACAATCTTCTCTCTTTTAGTAGTTATCTCTTAATTATTGAATTAAGAAACTTTTGTTTTTGCTTGTGCAAAAATTGTAATAAGAAAATAAGAAAATTGCTTTTATTTTTCTAAAATTGTTAAGTTAGATCTTTTGTTTCTTTTGTTACTTAAATCAATTGCATAAAAAATGTAATAAATCAATTTATATAAAACTTTTCTTAAAATCAAAAAAACTATTTGATCGAAATTAAGTATTTAGTAAAGTTAATTATCGTAAGTCTTGCTTATTTTCTAAAGACAATAACAATAGTAATAAGTTTCTTTAACATAAATCTAGAAGATCAATTTAAGAGAAAAGTAATAATAATAAAGTAAATTGTTGTTGTTGTTGTATTTGCGTTAAACTCTTCGAAACAAAAGATAAACATATAATTTTAAAAATTATTTTTAGCTTTAAGATATTCGATTTAAATTGTTAGTTTAATTTTAATTTATAACGTTTCTTCTCAATTTCGAATTAAAATAATAAAATCTTCTCTTCTTTGCTAAAACAAATAGCTAAAGACTTAAATTCTATTACTTTTTTATAATTAATCGAATAAGAATCTAAATTGTTTTAAATATTAAATTGATAAATATTAAGTATTTTAAAGCTCTTAAGTATTATAAATTGCATTTACAAATATAATTCAAATACTTTATTCTTTATTTTCTAAATCTTTCTTTATATTAATTTTACGTAACGTATTGTATATTTTCGAGTTTGCTTTATTAGATAATTAAATTTCTTTGCATTTTTAAACAATATTCTTAATTTCTTTATTATTTTTTGTCGAGTTTTAGAACATATATCTTATAATTGTATTCTTAATATCAAATATAAAAAAAAGGTTAACAACAATTTTAAAACAATAAAATATATTAATTAAAAATAGATTTAACAAAGTTAAGTCTTAATAAGTTGCAACAATATTGTTTTTTATATTTATTTAAAAATTCTTTAAAGTTTTTTTATTTTTTAATAAAATTATGTAAACAAAAAATATTTTAATTTTTGTATTAATTTTAATTTCTAGTTTGTAATAAAAGATTTAGAATTGCGCAATTCGTATATCTTTAAATTAACAAAATATATTTGCTTAATATAATTCTTATTTTAACAAATTCTTTTTTGTTAACTTAGTTTCTAGTATTTTGTTATTTTTTTTTTTTTTTTTTTATTTTTTTAAAAATTTTTTTTTTTTTAATTTTTTTTTTTTTTTTTTTTTTTTTTTTTTTTTTTTTTTTTTTTTTTTTGCAATTATATGTCAATCTAAATATAAAAATTGTTTAGCAAATATTTTTCGCAAAACAAATTATTTTGTGCAATAAAAAATACAATTGACTATAATTGTTAAAATTCTTAATGAATGTTTCGATTTATATTAAGATTAAAGTAACGTTTTAACGTTTAATTTTTATACTTTTTAAAAACTAACAAATACAATATTGTTAATAATCTATACTAATAATTATTTTATAAAAGCACGTACGTTATATAAGAATTTAGATTTATTTGCATTATTATTTGCAATATAAAGAACAAACAATTAAGAAATTATTCTTTTTGTTAATTATTATTTTTTTGCTAATAATATAATATTATTTGCAATTTGTTTTAAAGTTGCAATTATATTTAGTACTTCGAATTAACAATTAAATAAGCAAATCAATTTTAATAAATAATTATTTTATATTAATTTTATTTCGCTAGACTAATATTGTTTATTACTTAAAGTTAAATATCAATCTACTAAAAATTGTTAAATAAAAAGATTAGCTTTTTTTTTTATAAATATATTGTCTTAAGAAATCTTTAAAAACAAATAAACAAATATTAGATTTAAAGTTTAACTTATTTTGTTTTATAAACGCTAAGAAATTGTTTTGTTTTTTATAATATTAAATTATTCGTCTTTTAATTTAATTATTAAAAATTCGATTTATTTTTAACAAAAATTCTAGCTTTCTTTAATGAACTATATAGACAATTAATTTTAATATAATTGTAATTAGATCTTCTTTTTATTTCTTTATTAATATAGCTAGTTTAACTAGTTGAAAGACTTTAATTAATATTGTTAAACAATAGTTAATTCGATATTGCAAATTTATACTTACTTTTATATATAAACAATTCTTTGCGTTATTCTTTTTATTTGTTAAAATAAAAACTGCTATTGTTTCTAAAAAAATTCTTGCAATTTTAATAATTAAAGTACGTAATTTTGTTGTGTTAACAACTTCAAGTAATTTAAAATCTAACAAAGATAATTTTAATATTAAATCTCGCAATTGTAATAACAAAGAAAAAGCTTCTTTAAAAGAATTTAAATTTAAATTTGCTTTTTTCTTGTTTTATTTTTTATAAATTTTGTTATTTTTAGATTTCGACTTCGACTTTAATTTTAAAACTAACAATTTAAATTCTTTTTATTTGTTGTTTTAAATTTATGTTTTTTTTTTATTTTTTACAAAAAAAGACAAAATTGTTTAAACTCTTAATCGACAAATTTTCTTTAATTTTGCGTTTGAAATTTTTATTAAATTAAACTTTTAAAAATAATTTTTTATTTCAATTTTTAAAAGCTTTTGTTCGATAGACGCTATTGTATTTTTGAAATTTTTAACATTTATTTTGTTATAGTTGTCGATTATATAATTAGCAATATGTTTCGATTTTGTAATACAAGATTTAAGTCGATCGCATATAATTAATTTAATTTTTTAAATTTTTTTTGCAAATCTTGACGTTTCTTTGTTATTCGCAATATTGTTTTAATAATTAATTAATTTATATTTTTAAACAATATATTTGCAATCTTTGATAATTATAGTTTGCAAAATTAAATTTAATTATTTTAAATTTGTAGTTTTTTGTTTTAGTTAATTTTTTGTGTTGCATTTTTCAATTTTTGTTATAATAAATTACTTATTAGTACTTGAATATTCTTATTAATTGTTTGTTTCAAATCTTGCGTTTAATTCTTAATTATTTTTAAAATATTTAAAATTGTATTTCGAAGATTTTTTAAATATTCTTTTCTTTTATTCTTAGTAATTTTATTATATTAAAGTAAGATATTAACTATTTAAATATAAATACAATTTTTAATAATTAAATTGTTTCTTACAAGTTAAATAATTGTTTTTTGCAATTTAATTTAAGTTTAAGTTTAAGAAATTTAATGCTACAACGTTTGTAATTGCTAAGATAATACTTATTAATCTTGTACTTAAAATAATTTAATTAAAAAAGTCGATTTTTAATTACAAAAAGAATATATTAACGTTATTAAAATTTAATTTGTATCTTATTTAACAAATACAAGTTGTTGCTCTTTACAAAATCTTTTTGTTAACGTAAATAATAATTCTTGTTTTTGATTTTAATTTTTTGATAAAAATTAAGAAGTTTCTCTTGCAAAAGATTGTTTACATTTAGTATTTTATAATTGTTGTTCTAGATTTATTATAACACAATCTTAATAAAGAAAAATTTATACAAAAATAATAAATCAAAAAAAAGAATTTTATAAACAAAGAATTAGATTATTAAGTTGTTGTATTTTAATAAATAAAACAATAAGTTGTTTTAAATATTTGACAAACATAAAGCTTTAAATGCAAAGAATCTTTACTTATAGATTTAATTATTGTTTGCAACATTTATATTATTAATTACGCAAAAAGATTGTGTTAACATTTATTTGTATATTAACTTATAAATAAGTATAAAGCTAATATAATTAATATATAATTTTGCTTTCTTTATTGTTAAGAAACATTGCGTAAAAAATAATTAAAACTCGTTCTTTATAATTTAAAGAAATTCGTAAAATTCTAGAATTTTAAGTCAAAACTTGCTATTAATATTTTTAGATTGCTTTTTAGTTGTTAATTTTAATCAATTAAAGTAGATAAATAAATACTAGTACTACTTGTTTACTTTTAATTGATCGAAATTGTTAATATTTTAACTTTTTAATTTCTTTGTCTTTTTATTTGTTCTTTTTAAGTATTCGAAATTATAATATTTTATACATTACTTTATATAATTAAATTTCTTTCTAATATTTGTAAATTAATAAGCTTTATATTAAAGTTTTTGCAAATAAAACAAATATAAAGATTGTAACTTTTTTTTTAAAAAAAAAATTTCTTATACTTTTGTATAATTTAAATAATTGTAATAAAATAGCAATAATATAATAATTGCAAATAATTTTTTATTACTTTAATCAAATTAATTTTTTGTCTTTTATATAAAATTATCTTTTATTTTTTTATTTTTGTCTTTCGACTTTGCAAAAACTTAAAAAATTTAATTTTTTTTTATATATCTTTTTAATCGATTTCTTAAATAAGTACTTTTAAGTTTTGTATTATTAATTTTTTTTAAAATATAAAAGTTTTTAATTTTGTTTTCTTTTCTTATTTTAAAAGAGTTTAACTATTAAAAGAATAGTTTTATATTATATTTTTTATTAAGCTTAATATTATATAATAAAATCAAATCTTTAGTTTAAAATAAACGCATTCGCAATTAATAAAAATTTGTTCTTTTTTTAAAACAACAAAGACGCAAAATTGTTTTCTAAACATTTTTATTCTTTCTTTCTAATTATTTTGTTCGCAAGATTAGTAGATTTGTTATTAAACAAACTTTTCTTTAATTTATAATATATTAGATTAAATATTTTATTTTGATTAACAATATAACTTTGTATTTGAACTTAAAACAAAACAATATTTTTTTAATAAATTCTCGAATTGTTGTTTTATTTGCTTACAAGATTGCGTACAAATATTATAATTAATTTGTAAAAACTCTTTTTGTTAATTTAAACAAAGTATTAACTATAAATTTATATTTTCTTTTTATTATTTTATTTGCTTATAAGTAATAAGTCGACGTTATTACTTTTTTAACATTATATCTTTTTAGAAATTTAGTTGTTATATCGACTTTATTTTTAAGTTTGTTGTTTATAATTATTTTTTTAATATATTTATATTAATAAAAAATGTTCTCTTACAAAAACTTTATTATAACAAATACTTTAAAATTCGAAATTGCTTTAACTTTTATTTATTTTGTCAAATTATTTCAAACAACTATTAGATTAACTTTAATAAGTATTTTTGCAATTAATATATAAATATAGTTTACAACAATCTTTTTTTACAAATTAAAAATATAAGTTAAATATATAATCTTCTTTTGTTTATTAGAAGCTCTTCGCTAATATTTATTGCAATTTGCAATATATTTTTTGCAAAAATCGAATAAATTTCGCTATTAATATTAATCTACAATATATTAATAAATACTTTTTCTCTTTTTATAATTACTCTTGTTATGCAAGCTTTTTACAATTTAATTTTTGTTTTTTGTTTAATTTACTACTTTATGCAAAGATATATTTTTGTTTATTTTTCGAAACAAATGCTCTTTTCTTATTAAGAAATAAAAAGTATAATTCTTAAATTTACGAAAATTTTTCTAACTTATATTTAATCTTTTTAGCAAAATTAAATATTAAACAATTTGTTCAAATTTATCGAAATATTTGTTTTTAAAAATATTTTTGTTCTTTTTTGATATTATTATTTGTGCGAGACAAATACAAATATAGTTTAATTAATTGTTAATAAAATTATTAATATCTTTTTTATTAATTTTGTTAATATTGTTAAATAATTCTTTTGATTTTTTTAAAAGTTTATTAGTTGTTATATATTTTCGACTAAATATGTATTGCATATTAAAGTCGAAGAAACAAATTTAAATCAATTAGCAAATTACTAAAGTATTAGATAAATTTGTTGCAAAAAAATTAAATTAAATTATTAAAATATTTGTATTAATTTTAATTATAAATTGAATCTTATACAATTAGAATTGTACTTTCTTTAAAATCTTTATAAGTTCTTAATATTTTTGCTTTTTGATATTGTATTAGAATTTTTGTTTGCTTCAAAGTTTACTCTTATATTGTAAAAAATATTTTCTTTTTGTTAGTATATCAATTTGTATTAGTATAGTTTTCTAACTCTTTAAACTAGAATTTACAATTAAAATAATTTTGTTAACTAAAATAGAGTAATTTAAGATATATATTATTAATATATTTATTAAAGCAATCTTTAGTTTGTTTATAATGTCTTGCTATTCGAAGCTTTAAACAAAGATATATTTTGTTTTAAACAAACAATAGATCGATTTTGCGACAATTACAAACTTTAGTATTTAAATTCAATAATAGATATATACTTCTATAAAAACTCTAGCTTTAAAAACATTTCTATATAATAATTATTTAATAATTTTAATAATCTTAATGCTATTAGAGAATTGTTTATTAAAATTATATACAAAATTAACAATTTTAATTTCTAACTCGCAAAATTAAGAATTTTTCGCCAAATATAATATATTTGAACAATTTTACATTTGTTAATATTGCATTTAATTACTAAATATATTTTAAAACAAATAATTTAATTTCTAAAATTGTCTTCTTGTTGTTATAATTTAATTTAATTTTTTTTATATTTATATTGTTTACAAATAAATAATATTTATTAAGAAATTTTTTAAGAATACGTATTACAATTTTTATAAATTAAGCAATGGAATTAGTAGTATCTTGCAATAAGCAAGTTATTCTAAGTAATTTAAAAGAAATTATAAAAACAATAAGATTGCAATTTTTTAACGCAAGATTTATTTAATTGTATTCTAAAAAGAAATTAATTAATAGTACAATTATTATTTTAACAAACTCTTTCGCAAACTCTTTAATATTAGAAGATATATTAGTATTTTAAACAATTATTTTGTTTATTTTTATAGTTGCATTAATTATACAATATTTGTTTTTCTTCTTTTTACTTATTAGAAATCAAAAATTTTAATAAAAACTATAATAGTATTTTAACAAATTTGTCTAAAGACGTTTCTTTAACATCTTAATTACAATTAAATTTAATATTTAAAAAATTAAAAATCTTAAGACTTGTTATATTTTGTACTTTATAATACGAATTTCTTAATTAAATATAATTTCTAATTTAATTTTGTTTATCTTAGCAAAGCTTTATATTAAGACAATCTTACAATTAAAGAATATTGTAATCAAAAAAATTTATTTTTGCAAAAAAAAGTTCGAATTTTATAATTAGCTTTTAAATACGTTTCTTAATAAGACAAAAATTGCATTTAATACTTAAAAACTTAAATATTAAAAAGAAATTATATCTTTTGTTAAATTTCTTTTAAAATTTTTTTGTAATTAATAACTTTAATATTTCTTTTTAATTTAAATACTCTTCGAAAATAGAATTATTTAAATTGTTTATATTTATCGAATTTGTTTTTTAAATCTTTTGCTTATATATTGTATTTATTCGAACAAATAAGTGCGACGCAATAAAAAGTTAACAAAGAATATCGAATTTTTTGAACAATTAAATAGTAAAAGTTTCTTTTTTAATATATATTCGAAAAGTTCGAATTATTAATAATTTTAAAGATATTCGAAATATAATATTGATTCAAATATTTATTTATTTTTAATTAACTATATTAATAGATAAATAAATACTAGTGCTATTTGTTTGCTTTAATTAATTACAATTTTGTTAATTCTTTTTCTTGATTTTATTTTGCAATATTGTTATTCTAATAATTTTTATTTTTCTTTTCGAAAATCTTTTGCAATTAGATTTGCAAAGTTGAAAAATTGTATTAACTAAACAATTATCTAAAGATTTAAAGATTTCTCTAAGAATACAATGTTTTTATTTTTGTTACTAAAACAATTAGTAAATATTCTTAAAATACTAATACGTTTTGCTTTGTTTTTAAAATAAATTGTTAATTTTAAGAAATTGTTGTTTATATTTACAAAGTTTATTTAAATACTTTGTTAAAAAGATTGACTTAATAAATTTTGTAATTAAGTCGAAAAATAATAAAGATAAAAGTATAAATTATTATTTCTTTAATTAATATCTTTGTATCTTTTATTATTTCTTTAAAACAAATATATGCTCTTGTAATCTTTATTAATAAAATAAAAATATCTTGTTAAATAATTAAATTAATTTTGTTCGCAAAATTCTTGCTAATACAATTGATTTTCGTATTATTATTAAATATCGCTTTAACTCTTATATCTTTTAACTATATTTATATAATTAAACAAGCAACAAAATATAAAGTTCTAAAAGATTTTACTCTTATAACAATATTTTCAAAATAAACAATTTTAATAAATTTAACGCTAATTGATTTTATAATAACAATTGTCTCTTTTTTTTTAGTAAATTTCTAAGATTTTTTTTTGTTATTATAGTATTAAACTTCTTATTAAAAAAAGAACAAAAGAAAGAGCAACTTAAATTAAAACAAAAATTTAAAAAATTTATTAATTTTAATTTTATTTTTGAAATAAAAATACTTTAAGTTAAAGTTTTAAAATCGACTTAATTCTTTATAGTTTATAGTATTCTCTTTAAATATTTTGTTTATTATATATAATTTGCAAAAATCTTTTGTTTCTTTTTAGATTTGCTTTTTTAATACTTAATAATTCTTAAATTAGAATTAATTATTGCAAAAACGTTTTTTATTATAATATTCTTTATTCTTGTTTTTATTTTTATTTTTTTTATATATATTTTTTTGTCTAATATTTTTGTTATCTTTAAATAATTTCTAGATTTAACATTTTTAATCTTTGAGAATCTTTATTTTTTTATTATTTATTTTCTAATTATTTTGATCGATTGCTTTATTAAAAGCTTCTAGAGCGCTTATTACTTAAAAAAAATTTATTTTAATTAAACTTTTCGAATCTTTATTATTGTTTAATTCGATTTACTTTTTTTTTTTATATTTTAACAAAAAATTAGTATTTAATTTTATTGCTATTATTGTAATTATAAAATTTCGAACACAATTTTGTACTCTTTATTAAAAACAAATTCTTATAATCTTTCTTTTAATCTTTGCATTATTAAGAGACAACTTTATTTTTTATTTTTAAAATTGTTAAATTTATAACAAACTTTGTTGCTTTTATTTATATAAATCTTTTTATTTGTTATTAAGATTATTAACTTAAAACAAACTTATTGTTTATATAAATTGTAACAAAACAAATACTTATTTAATTAAAATTAAAATTAATTGTACTTAGAAATAAATACAAATTTTTAATAAATATAAATTGTTTCTTAAAATAGACTTTAAATTATTATTTAAATTTAAGAAAATACAATATACAAAATCTCTTATAATTGCGTTATTATTATTTGTTAAATTATTTAGTAAATTTTCCTTTTTATTATTTTACAAATATTATTAATTTTGAGATCTTTAAAAGCTCGTATTAAGATATTTAATATTTTGTTAATTTTTGTATTTTCAATTGCAACTATTAATAATATTAAGAAAGCAAAAATTATTTTCGATATAATTTTCTTTTTTATAAGATTTTGCTTTTTGCTTATTATATTTACTAATTTACTTATATTAATATTCGCAATTCGTTAAGTAATTTAATTGCTATTAATATTTATTTCTTATATAATTATTTTATTTTCGATTAATTTTATAATTGTTTTGTATAACAATTTAAATATTATAATAATTATATTATTTAAATTGATTTTATACTTCTGCATTATTTTAGTGCAAATATTGCAAAAAAGATTTTTTAAATATTACAAGAATCTAATACATTTATCGACTTAATTAAATTTAATAAACTTCGAAAAAATAACTTTAAATTGTCAATTATATTTACAAATATTATTTAACTTTGCTTTTAATATGCTTTTTAAAGACTTTAAAAAAGTACAAAAGTTAATTTTCTAATTTAATTTCTTATCTTTATGTTTCTTTTTTAACTTATTTATTATTTCAAATTACTTTTTATTTATTTAGACAATAATAAACTTAATAAAGTTCTTTATAAGCTTATTGCAATATCGAAGCAACTTAATAATTTTATACTAAAAGATAACTTTCTACTTATTACAAAGTTTTAAAAATTAATTTAAAACATTGATAATATTAAGTTTATTAAAATGCAATACTTTTAATATTTTTAAAAAAAACATAAAGATTATATAGTAATAGAACTCTACAATTTTTATAAAATTATTAAGTAAACTTGTTGTTAATATAAATATGTCAAAAGAAAGTTTTGCAATTTTTTTATTGTTTTAAGATATTGTTTTTAAGAGAATAGCTTAACAACAAATAGTGAAAATAACAACTACTAAATTAAAAAAACTAGTAATAATAATTAATTCAAAAAATAATATTTTTAATTTGCAAATCTCTTTCTTTTTTTTGCAAATATATTAAGAAAAGATTTTTTTTTCTTTTTTTAATTTTGCGCTATTTTTTTGTTTATTGCTTCTTTATTTTTTTGATTGTTTATAAATAAACGTTTTTAATCTATTGCTTTTCTTAATTAATTGTCGATTTACTATTAACAAATATTTTCGCATTAAATATCTATTTTTCTCTATTAAAAAGAAAGTTCAAATAGCGTTTTTGCTCTTAAACAAATAAATTAATTATAATGCTAAAAAGCTTTTTTCAATAATATTATTATAATTAGCAAGCAATTTATTGTTTTAACAATAGATACTAATTGCAATTTTAATAAAATATTTTAATTTTTAAATTTATAACTCTTATTGCTATTTTTAATATTTTAATTTTGTCTTTTCTTTTTTTGCTTTTTAATCTAATAATATCTTAATTTCTAAATTGTTAATTTTGTGTTTTTAATTTTTGAAGTTTTTGATTCTAGTAATTTGTTAAAATTAATTTGTCTCTTATACTCTTTTTTTTGTGTTTTTAAGTTTTTAAATTTCTAAATTTTTGAGATTGTTTTTAAAGATACGTCGACAATTTGTTGTTTTAATGTTTGTTGTTGTAACTAAATTTTCGCGTTAAACTTCAATATAACAAAATAAGAACAAAATTTCAATTAGTAGACAACTATAATAACAAAGACTTATCGCGATATATATATATAAATTGCACTATACAATCTAATAGTGTATTAAGTAGCTAAGATTCTAAGATCTAAGTAAGAGAGATCGTATATATATTGCAAATAGATCGCTAGTATTGATAACAAGCATTCCTAAGTTTATAGTCTAGTATTACTTAATTACTTAACTACAATAGTATTTTTATTAAATATAAAAACTCTATTCTATTTTTTTTATTTGTTGTTTTTTAGTAATTCTATTAATATTTTAGTAATTTTTGTATAGTATTAAATAAATTGTCTATAAAAGTTTGCAAATTCTAGAAAAATTTAAAACTCTTAAAAAGTAGTTAACTTAAATTATTTTATAATAAAATTTATAGAATATAAGTTTATTAATATATTATAACAACTTATAATATATTTTAAGAATTTAATTAAAATTGTTATAAAGTAGTATTTCGACAATTTAATATAAAGTTTATACAATCGCAAGTATTTAAAAACTTAACAAATATAGTTCTAGTATCTTATTTATATCTTAAAATAAATTAAAATATTGTCAAAATATATTATAAAAATATAATTAATTAATTTTTGCAATACTTTATTAATTTAAGATTAAAAGATAGCTAATATATTTGTTAGTTTAAACAATATTACTATATATTCGAAATAATTGTATTGTATTCGAAAAGCAATTTTTTATTTATTGTTTCAACAAATACAAATTCGATAATAAATATTCTTAAGATCTAGCTTTATAAAATAAACAATATTAATTAGGTAATTTAGTATCTTTTTAATTAGAAATAGAGAATACTTGTTTTTAATAATAATAATATTAAAATTACAATAGTCAATATATAATCTTAAATTATTATTGCTTTTTAATATAAATAATATTAATATATTAATAAAACTAATAGACTTACAAATTTTGTTTAATATTAAATTCTTCAAAAGATACTTTTATAGAATTTCGAGTTTTTTCTCGAAAAAAAAGTATAGAAAATTGTAGAAAAATTCTTTCCTTAATAGTAGATTAATATTATAAGTCTTTTCTCTATAGTCGAAGAGAGTAAATACGTTTTTTAAGTTAAAAACGTTATTATAGTTTTTAATATTTTATATTTTTTTAAAAAATATTATATAATTAAAACTTTTTGTTTGTATTAAAACTACAACAAATAAAAATAAATACAAAAACGAATTTTAAAATTTTTTAAGAAATCTTCTAATAATTTTAGAATAATTAGACTGATTGTCGGGTCGGGTTTCGGTTCCAAATATTGGAACCGACCCGACCCGTCGATTTCAACCCTAGGAATCGACTCGAAATCCAATTCGATTCCTATTATTTTGGAATCGAATTAACTCGACTCGACTCGATTCTTAATTCCAACATTTGGAATCGAATCGAATTGTCAAGAAACCGAATATAACGTTATTATGCCAAGAATTACTAATTTTAGAACAAAATATTTTATTAATAAAATGCAATATTTGCATCTATAGGCACTATAGATCTTATAGATGCAATTTATTAATAAAATGCAATATTTGCATCTATAGACACTATAGATCTTATAGATGCAATTTATTAATAAAATGCAATATTTGTATCTATAGACTCTATAGATTCTATAGATGCAATTCAATTTTTTTGTTTTTAAAAAGTAGTAATGCATTACTATATTGCATTACCTTGTTATAATTTAGATAATTAAATATTATAAAATATATATTGACTATATATTAACTATTAATAATAATATTATATACAATATTGTTAAAAATATAGAAAATCTACTTTAAGATATATTTATATTCTTTGCTATTACAAATTTTAATTTTTGCAATATAAGATTTTACAAATCAAGTTTTCTAAATTGTAAATATTTTTATTTCAATAGCAAGATACTAAATTTTTTTAAGATATTATAATTTTATTAATTGTTTGTTAATACAATTAATATAAGTATTTTTATTAAAAAGATTTCTTTGTTTGTGCTACTTTATATTAACCAATATTAATAGTTTTGCAAAAAGTATTTTTGTTTTGTATTTTTAACTTGTAATTGTAACTACAATTGTTGCAAGTCTATTTAATTTTTCGACTTATTAAAGACTTCTTTAATAATAGATTACAATAAAAATGCTTTCTAAGTATTTGTTACAAAACTTAATTAAGAGTTTTCTACTATATTTACTTATATTTCTTTAAAAAATTTAAAACAATTTCTTGCAATATATTTCTTCTTTGTGCAATTATAATAGATATAATTATCTTATATTGTATTGCTAACTTTTTCTAAATTACAAAAAAAAAAGTTTACTTATATTTTTTTAGTAATTTGCAATTGCAAAAATATTGCAAAATTTGTTTATTAATATAGTTTTTTCTTGTCTTCGACTATAAGAATTCTCTCTAAAATTGCAAAATTTAAATTTTATTTTTTTTAAAAGATTTTATTTAGTATCTTGAATCTTATAAATATTATACTCTTTATATACTAAATTAACGCAACAAGAATTTCTTTTATTTTAAAAATTTAAATTATATTGTTAATTTTTTTTAGAGTTTTTTTTTAGTTTATGCAAAAAATAGTTACGTTATTAATATTTAATATATTTGTCGAGATTTGTTTTAAGTATTTTTAGATATATTATAAAGTTGTTAATATTTCGCAACAATAATAGTTTTGTATTCTTATATTTTCAAAAAAAACAAAACAACAATTTTTCGAATTCTTAATAAAATTAATTAGATATTTAGTAAATTGTTTTTAGTTCTATTTTTTAATCTTGTTTTTATTCTTATTTTTATAGTTCTTTTATTGCAATATAGATGTATTGCAAAAAAATTCTAATATTTCGAGTTTAGTTTTTTTATTTTTTTAAAATTCTTTTTATAATATAAATTTAAATTAATCGATTTTATAAATTGTGCAAAGCGTTGCTTCTTAAATATTAATTTATTGTTTTTGCTATTAAAATTGTTTTTACAATAGCAACGCAAACTAAATATTCTAATTTTATTTTATTAAATTTTTTTTTAAGATATTTGTTTTTTGCTTAAGCAACACAATTTTTTTGTTTTGTTTAAAGTTTATATCTTTTTGTTTGTTTCTTAATAAATAGTTTTTTATAATTAATATTTTTATTGAATAATAGCAAGAACACAATATTATTGTTTTGCAAAAAAAAAAATTGTAATATAATCTCGAGATTTGTAATTAATACAAACTATATTTTTGTACTTCTCTTATTTTCGAATTGCTTAGTTATTGCAATACTATTGTTGTTATTTAAATTTTGTTTTGTATTATATATTGTATTAACTATTTTGTTAAACAATTGCTTTTATAAATTAAGACAAATTAATATTGTAAAACTATATATAAATATATAGCAAAATGTTGCTATGTAAGCGTTTACAAGATTAAGCTATATAATATATAGAACTATAGTTTAGAGAGACATTAATTTGTAAGAATTTTAGAAAGAAATTCTTAGAAGAGAGACTCTGCACAACGTTAAATTACTACTACAAGAACTTAATACTAATAGATTTATTAGACTATTAATTGCTAGCATTACAAGTTTTAAGCTCTAAAACTTAATTTAAAACAAGTTAAATATTGTTTAAATTAATTTAAATTATTATTTAAGTTAAATTAAGTATCTATTAAGTTATACTCGAATTTAATAATGTGTTAAAAAAAATTGTTAATCTCTAATAATAACGCAAACAAATTTAGATTATTAGATTTTATAGTAATATTTTTAATTATTTTTTCTTTAAACTTAGATTAATTATCGAGTCGAGTTTCGGTTCCAACTATCGGAATTAACCCAATTCGACAATTCTAATATTAGGAATCGATCTAAAATTCAATTAGATTAACGCTATTTTAAAATTGACTTAACTTAACTTAAGTTAATATTCGATTCCAATATTAAAAATTAAATCGAATTGCTAAGAAATCGAAAATAACAATATTATGCTAAGAATTACTAAAAATAGTATAAAATAAGTTTAAACTTAGATTTATTATTATTATAGATAATATATTATAGTAATATATTATAAATAAATATTTCTAATATAATTATTAATTAAATGCAATAAATTAACTATTTCTATCAAATTATTACTAAAAATAATAGAATTTATTAAAAATAATAATTCGAGTCGATTTCTTAAGTTAAGTTTCGATTTTAACTTTAGAAATTAACTTAACTTTTCGATTTTAACTTTTGGAATCGATTTAATTTAATTTGATTCGATTAATCAACTCGAACTCGATTAATCGATTCGACGCGATTAGTCTATTCAAACTTTAAATATATAACATAGAAAATATATACTAGAAATATTCTATTATTATAAGAAATATAATATTAATTAGATTGTATCTTATAATCTAGATTTTAATAGCTTAATAATAAGAGTCTTTGATATAACCAAATTTTTATATTTATTTTAGCGTTAACTACTAGTCTTTAATTAATAACTTGCTATAAGTAATATATAATATTGTTTTGTTATAAAAGATTTGCAAGTTTAAATCTTGTTTAAAATATTATTATTTTTACTTTTAATCTTAAAAAACAAGTTAAAAGCAATCAAATTTATTAAAAGATTTGTCTTAAATAAATTTTAAATATTTGTTATAATTGCTTTAATTACTAAATTATAAAAAGAATCTACAAAAGAGAAGAGTCTTCTATAAAAGAATTTTTTTTGTATTTTAAATTTTCTTTCTTTCTATATAACAATAAATGAATTGTTATTATTGTTAAAAAAAATTAGAAATTTTGCAAAAATATATATTTATAATAATAAGAGATTAAATTGTTAAGCAATATAATAGTCTAATAATATAATAATAATAATATTAGATATTAAAAAAAGTTGTAATTATTTTATATACTTAATTTTATTTGTTTACTTAATAAATTTAATCAATTATTAATATTTAGATACGAAAGAAAATATATTAAAATTAATCTTTAATAAATCTTGTTTTTTACAAATTAATATAGCAAATATATAGAAAATTTTCAAGAAATATTTGATATTAATACGTATAAATATTATTTTATAATTTAGTATTTTATTAAATGTATTAAGATAATAAAGTTGTTAAAATAATAATTATAACTTTTTTCGATATCTAATAACAATATTGCGTTGTTAATAGAAATAAATTTATAATAAGATTTTGTTCTGTAATACAATATTAATTGTACGAAACAAAATAAATTAAAGCAAATATCAAATTATAACAATTTAATTTATTTCGAATTTATTTCGAATTAAAGCAAATTTTGCGCAATTTAATTTTATGTTATTTGCGAGTTATATTTAAATTTAATAACGTATTAACTAAGTAATTAATTATTAAAAGTTAATTCTAAATAATAAATTAAACCAATTAAGTATATTTAAATTTCTAGTAATCTTTTTATTTATTATTCTTTTATAAGTTTAAAATATATATACAATTAATATTAATAAATTTCGATTTAATAATTTAAAAAGATATATAAATTTATATTTATATGTCTTTTTGAACTTTCGAATCGTTTTAAGCTTTCGAGTTATTTTCATATTTTTAGATTTCAAAATTAATAGTTCAATTCTCTTAGGTATTTTTTTTTCATCTTTATTTTAATAAACACGTCGAATGTACTTAAAACTATTAAAAGAATTGTTTTAAAAAAAATTAAATTCTTAATCTTTTATAATTAACAATTTAATAATATTATTTATAATGCGTTTAATCTTTAATTAAATTAATCTTAAAATTAGTATTGCAAAAAACTAATTGTAATATTCTAATTATTAGATTACTAAAACTAATTTATAAATATATATATTATAATTAAATTATAAAGATTTTATAGAAATTGTAATTATAACTTTATTAATATTTGTTTTAATCTCTATTTTTAATAATATTTTTATCCATTACTTTTTTAAACTATAAATATAAAATAAAAAAATTATACTTAAACTATATTTTGTTATTATATGTAACTTTATTTCTTAATAATTTTTTGCTTTATTTATTAGATTTTAATAACTTAATAAACAAAAATTTGCATAAAATATTTATTTTTGTTTTAATTTTAACAAATAAAATAAAAACAATATAGTAAAAAAAATTATCTTAAAAAAGATTCGAACTCTCGATTTTCGTTAATAGATAAATTTAAAAATATTATTTATAACGTATTTAATATTTAATTAAGTTAATATTAAAATTAATATTCTTAACTCTTTATTAACAACGCTTTAATTGTTAAGCTACTAAAACTATTTTATAATTGCAAATATTAAAGAGAAAATATAATAAATTTACTAAGCTCAAAATTATAATTTAATCGAAGTATGCTTTATTTTTTATTTTTAGAGTTTTTTTAATATATTGTTTTTTTATATTACAAATATAATACAAAGAAATTGTACTTAAAATATCTTTTATTATTATATATATTTTTAATTTTTAGTTTTACGAAAAAGCATTAATTGCAAACAAAATGCGTAGAAAGTATATTACAATATTTTAACATAAAGTGTTAATAAATTTTCTAATTATTTATATATTAATTAAAGCAAAAATAAAAAATACAAAAGAATTTTTATTATAGATGCAAGTAGTTAGATTAACTTGTTAAAATCTTTATTAAAAAGTCTATAAAATTCGAAAGAAATCTTTAAGATTGCGTCAACTATAATTAAAATTTTTAAGAAAATATCATTATTATTATTCTGAATGTTTAAGTTAATTTATTTGATTAAAAAATAAAATGCAAGAGTTTGCAATATATTTAAAATAGATTGATTGCGTTGAATCAATTAATCGAGTTCGAGTAGATTAATCGAATCGAATTGAATCGAATTAATTTCAAAAGTTAAAATCGAAAAATCGAATTAATTTCTAAAGTTAAAATCGAAAATCAACTTAAGTCGAGTTAAGATTTAGAGATAAAATCAAAACTCGACTCGAAAAATCGACTCGAATTATTATTTTTAATAAATTCTATTATTTTTAGTAATAATTTGATGGAAATAGTTAATTTATTGCATTTAATTAGATA
>JAABUL010003146.1_pt1 | contig 25197 bp, 40 predicted proteins | sample 5559151 | NCBI WGS metagenome assembly JAABUL01 (sample SAMN10711876, study PRJNA513368) | rock metagenome | isolation source: Antarctica rocks | place: Antarctica: Victoria Land, Pudding Butte sud | reverse complement strand
AACGCTGGTCCTGCTCCAGATGCCAGCCCCTGGTGTCTAATCCTGCACTGCGATCAAGTGGTGGAATGCACAGACGTCCACGTCGCAGGTTCCACGCCTCAGGCCAGAGCATGCATGTGGCCTCACCTAGCTGCACGGTGACCGAGGACTTGAGCGGCGGCAGCGTCGCCAGCGCGGCGGAGATGCTCTGGCACTCCAGCGAAAACACTAGGTAGCAGGCCGTCAGGAAGTGAAGGAAATGGAGGCCCACACCCGTGCAGCTCCGCGTGTGCAGCACCTGCAGGGACCGCGCCAATCGGGTGTCACGCGTTCTCGGACCTGCCAGCATGAGCGCTCAAGCTGACGCCGTGGCACGCTGCCTGGGCAGCGTGTGTGCACTATCATGGGCTGCAAGCAGCCTGCTATAGAGGCGATTGGCAAGAAAACCAGAGCGGCGCCGGCAGCCTCACGAGCCCTGCGCCAGACCTCATGGCACACCGCCGGCGCACAGCCTTGCCCGCCACACCCGCTGGCACCACTGGCGCCTGGCGCTGCCCCTTGACGCATTTGCCTCCCTGTCAGATCTTTTCGTGAGACAGACTCTCTGTCTTCAACTCACCACGAAGTGGTCCTCGTTGAGCATGAGCCATGACGAAATAGAGGAGCAGACGGTGAAGGCCACGTCCAGCGGGCACAGCCCCATGCCCGGCGGGCTCTCCCAGTACTTGAAGGGGATCTCGATGACATTGTTTCGGAACAGCGAGTACGCGTCCACGTTCATCCAGGAGGGCCCCAGATTGAGAACCAGTGCCTGCTCCGCGTGGTCGGGCCACGCGTCCGTAATGAAGCTGGACGCCGCCTGCAGCGACTCCTTGTACCTGCATGTGCGTAAGAGACGAATTTGAATGAGATGCGCAACCACGGCACTTGCTCCGTGTGATCCGGGCATGCGTCCGTTAGTAACTGTTCGCCGCCTACAGCGACTCCTTGTATCTGTGCAGCGTGGACAGAATTTGCAGTGTAGGCTTTAGAGTTTGTAGGATGCACAGTGTAGGATGCAAAACAACCGCCAAGAGAAGGCAAGATCAGCGCACGCCAGCTGGTGCGGCATGGTTGCGGCATTGAGTGGGACGCACACCTTTGGGGGAGCGACGACAGGTGCAGCGCCTGCTTCCACGTCTCCTTGTCCTCGTCTGCGGCCGCAGAGTAGCACGTCAGCGGACAGAGCTCCAGCACAATGACAGAGCTCGCGAGCATTGCGGAAGCGCGACAACGGCGCATGCTGAGCAGCAGGACAGTGCGCTTTTCCACCCGCACCATAGACGAAAGCGAGGATGCGGTCGTGCAGCTGCAGCACCGAGCTGCTGGTCTCTGAGCGCCGCTGCGCGCCCATGAACGGGTGGTGCTCCCCCGCCCTGGGTGTGCCAGGTCGGGATCCCCTGACCGAGCTTGTGGGCGTGCCCCCCGCCCGCTCCTCGCCGGCGGCCGCCTCATCGCGGTGCCGCTGCCCAGAGCTTCCAGACCCTGGCCCGCCAGGCGAGCTGAGCCAGCGCCACATGAATCGTTAACCGGCACGTGCACTAATTGGCCATCACAGCTTGCTGATTCGCCAGATCCCTCCCAAGAGCACAGCCTTTCGCATGTAAGCGACGTTTACGGTTCAGCGCCCAGTTTAAGACGGTCTCGTAACGTCACGGGCAGCTGCAGTACTGCTATTTTGTTCAACAGATGTAGCCCGTATTCGAACTTTGGCACTTGCACCGTATCCAGACTGCCCAGTGGTTCGCGATGCCGCACGTAAAGCAAAGTCAAGCAGTTGTATGATACTGGTGTGGTGCAACTGACGCCATGCCACCACTTGCACCTGTATTGAGCTTGGACGGGGCCATCAAGAGAGAGTTGAAACAGAACTAGCAATAACGCACCGACCCCTTGCATGACCATTTTACAGTGCGTTCCCTGCCTCATTGCGCCTTCCATTCTGCATTTGAAATCTTGCCTCGACCCTCAAGTGTCCGACTGAGGCCGTACTGCGGGCGACACCCTGTTCTGTGCTCGTCATCTGGGACATTCAGCAATCCTATGGCGGTGCCTGTACTTCCAGGCTTCAAGCGCCAGGGACTGGAGGCACCTCGGGGACAGCTGGCGGCAGGAGAATTCTACCGGGAGCTTCTCGACGCTGGATTTTCGCCTGTTGCAGCAGGAGTGGCCGCAGCGCCGCATGCGGCGGAAGCCGCTGGGCAATCGCATGCGCCAGGCACAGAGGCGACTGCCCGCGCTGCCGGCAGCACGCAGGCCGAGCCGTCGCAGAGATGGACAGATGCACCAGCGCACGCCACTGCCGCCGGCGTCGGCAGGCTTCCGGCCGGCAGCGCAGACGAAGGAGCTGAGCCGGACGTGGCGGCAGCGCCGACAGCTGGCCTCGGCAGCGCTGGCCAGCTCGAAATTTTGTCGCCCGTCAGTAGAGCGGAGGCGAGCAGCAGAGCCGGCGAAAATGCAGGGCCGGCGGCAATCGTTGGTCCTTCGCTGCACTATGGCATTCCAGCTTCCAACCTCGGCTTCCAGGTGAGCACGATTCGTGTTTTGTGATGCATCGTGATGATGCTGAACAAGCTGCTTGCTCGGGGACCTTGCCATTGTAGTGGGACCCGAAAGGCTACTCCCTTGACCGGCCAAACGAATTTCTGCACCCAGACTGCTTTGGAATACTGAAGTCCCTCTGATGCTTGTCTGCTGCAGATGCTGCAGAAGGCGGGGTGGCAGCCTGGTGCCGGCTTGGGTGCAGACAGCCAAGGACGCCGCCTGCCGCTGGAACAGTCGCAGCAGAAAGGCAGGCAGGGGCTGGGTGCCGATGCTGCCGCGGCAGCCGCTGCGCAGCAGCAGCAGGCGCAGCAGCTGCAGCAGCAGCCAGGAGAGCAGCCGCCAGCAAAGTTAAAGCAGGTATTGTCGCTTTTCGTGTTGCATGCTGCCATACACATGCTGCGACTTCGGCAAGCCTTCCTTGCAAGCGGAAGTGCATGTACAGGGTGCACAGCTGGCCTGCAATGGTGAGACACTAGGCAGCCACGCACTGGTGGAACACAGGACTGCGCACTCGTTGATGGCCGGCGTGCGTTGCTGCAGGTGAGGGCAGCGCGCATCCCGCTGCCAGAGGACAGCGAGTCATTTGATGCCAAGGTCAAGCGGCACCGGCAGGTGCTGCAGACGGAAGCGGACGAAGCTGCAGGTATGAACTGCAACATGCACAATGCAGTGCTCTCAGAGCTGACGAATGTCAATGCGACTGAGAATGTCGACTGAGACAGAGACACAGCTTGATTCAGACTGACGAAGTCAATGAGACTGGGACACCAATTACTTCATGACTTGTTTTCATGCAGGCAAGGTGATTCAGCAGTACATCTTCCGGGCGTTCAACGACGCCACGGGCGAGGTCACGGGCGACACTAACCCGCTGCTCAGGCGCAACAAGAGCAAACTCCGAGCCACAAATCCTCTGTTGTAGTTCTAATGTATATTATTGTACAGTACAGTGCACTCAGAGTTGTACAAAGTTTAAGATGTAAAAAACGCGTAGTCGCGATGAGAGAGCATGCAAACATTCGTGTAGTGTGGACATTGCCAGTCTGAAAGAATATCAGTCACTGTGTAATCGAAGGCAAATTCCACAGTACGGATCGCAAGCTGATAGATGGTTTCAGAACTGTTTGGCGCGACATGCTGCACTAGGTAGCCTACCTAGTAGCTATGCCGCCCATCAAAATTCTCTCAGTCAAACTCTCCGTCGCCGTCATTCGACTTGGTGCGTCTCATTGGACACTTTGGCTGCGGGCAGCGACCCGGGTCATTGGCGCCGCCACAATCCACGCACAGGCCGAGTTCTCGGCGTTGTGCGCGCGCCACGAACACATCCACTTGTAGCGCCAGGTAAATGGTGACCAGCAGGAAAAACTGCATTCCTTTGCAGCAGCCCATGAATTAGGCACGAAGTCAAGAAGGGTGTATGGAGCGTGCAGAGCGGCGCGCATACATTGCTGGACGTGAACTGCTGTCGATGGCAGGAACAGTCGGTGACAGTATTACATCTCACCCCAAAGCCCAGCCCAGCTATCTGGTCCAGTGTCCACTCTGGCGCCGCCTCTCCCGCAGCGACCTGCACAGCCGTCAGTCACATATCGCGATGCTAGGCATCCACCTGTAGCTTGCAACGTTTTTGCTCGAGTTTGTGGCCACGCAAGCCTCACCTTCACAGTCCGCCTGGGCTGCGCGCCGCTATGCGGCAACAAATACCCAAGCTGCTGCGTCCTGCACGCAACGGCAAAAGCGTCTTGACTTGGAAGATCGAATCATGCATTCAGATCTACTTCTGCATATGCGAATCGTGGGTCTTCGACGTTTGCTCAAGGCACCTTCTGAAGCTGCCGGTGTGAGCTGGCGCGGACGGCTGCGCCAGCGCCGCACTGCTGAATCTGGCGCACCTCGGCTGTCTGTGCCGGCTACAATTTGGTTTGAAGGGCAGCTGGGCTGTGTCTGACTGCAAGTCGGCGCTGCAGCAGCCACTGCACACCGAGGGAGATGCCAGCATCATCGTGCAGAAAAGGTTTCTGGATTTGGAAGCGCACCCTCGACTACGGCTAGGTCGAAGAGGTATTTATCTGGGCAGAGTTCCACAGTGTCTGCGCAAGAGGATTATGAGGCGCAACACAGGGTCCAGGTTGCCAAGGTGCCAGCGCAGCAAGGAAGGAGGAAGCTATCGTACAGCCGTACACTCTGACTACTTGCCCTCGCGATTCCTGTGCAGATTTGCAGCCTTGCGCATTCTCCCCTCCGTTGTGTACTTTCGTCACTGCTGTATGATTTCGCATTTCGCTCTCCTTCTCGAAGCCCTGCCAACCGTAATTTGCTCGCCTGAGATCGGTACCGAGCTGCCGATTCTGAGCGTGACGCAGTTGCCCTCGATCATCTTTGCGACCCATCCTGAGGAAGCCGCACAGATGTTCTTGCAATGGCCGTGTCGTTGACGAGGAGGAGGAGCCGCGCGGCATGCTGCTCGGTGCTGGCATTGGCACTGATTGGCATCGTGGTCTTTGGTGGTGCGCCATCCTTCCATGTGGCACGGTTGCGAGCTGTGGCGCCATAACTTATGCACCGAATGCACCCTGCAGTCTGCTGCCTCGGACGGCGGCATGCACCTCAGCATTCATGTCGCGCCCTGCCGCAGAGCACTGGCGAGAAGAGGCAGCATCGCCCCGCCAGCTGGATCGCGGGACTGCCACAATCGTCACGTCCAACACCTCCAGAAACGTAGCACGGCCCCAAACTCGCCGAGATGTCACGGCCTCGAGTGAGTCTGCCTGGGGCACTGGACACCGCATGCAATGGCAGTTGTCCATGCACAGGCATGATGCAGTCAGCACATGCACCAGCGACTGACGTGGGTCCCATAACATGCAGCGTGGCCCAAGACGAGGCAGCAGTGGCATGGGACGGTCTCCGAGTCCACGGCAGCTGCCAGAGAATTGTTGGGGAGGGTGGACACGCAAAACCGGATGCTCGTGCCGCTGCTGACCTTTCGGTTCGAGTCAGAGTGCGTCAACATCTGACTGTGTCTTGTGTTGGCACTGTTCACAAATCTACGCCCACCATCTTCAAGCATGATTGCTCAAAGCGCTGCCAGCCTGCCAAATTGCGTTGTGACCAGCTGTGGTGCTGCATGCAGGGACGACCAGATTTGCTGCTTCACATCCAACATGCAGGACCGCGTATTCCCCACCACGCCGATCGACGTCTTCGTGTTCTCGATATCCAACGCTGCTGAGGCGTTCGTCAACGACAATTGCCCGCAGAGCCTTCTCACCAACGTATACTTTCTGCCGCTGAATGAACATTGGGTCTTGCCTGACATTGCGGGCCCAGAGAGCACATGGTCTTTGGAAGCAGACTTCAGTCCTGACTATCGAAGAATGGGGTGCGCGCTTGGCTTTTCAGTCTTCGATCCTGTGCACACCATGCCTCTGCATCGCGAGTCGCTGAGCCACCGCTCAGCTTCCTGATTTGCTGTGAAGTGACCCTATCTGCGCTCGCCATTCTGCTCAGAATTTTCGCCCACTCTGCAGGCACTGGCGGATGTTGTTTGTGCCCGCGTTTGCGGATGCGCTTGGGTACCCGGCAGTGTGGCAGGTGCTGCTCTGTGTCGATAGCCTTCTGTCAGGCCATATCCCTGTTGCTACGGGTGTTCATCTTGTGCGTTATACGAGAACGAATCGAGTTGTCTGGCTCATTTTGCAGCTCGACGACGACTCGCACTTCAACGAGACAGTGCAATACGATGTCCTCAAGCGCATGCGCAAGAAGAAGCTCTGGATGGCGGCGGCAGAAGTCACGGGCGATCCACCGGAGGTAAGCTTCGTGAGCTGTCATGAATACAAAGACGATGTCATGCACCTTCTTTTGCATTCCCTTGTGATGTCGTTCTGTAGCTTGAAAATCTGGTGCCACTTAACTGCCGTGCACCCGACCATGTGACAGGGGCGCATCTCTCTGCTTCAGGTTCTGTGGGGGCTGCCGGAGCTGACGCGCTTCTTCCTCGTCTCCGAGGCCATCGAGCCGGCGACGCTGTTCGAGCACTGCAGCCCGCCGTCACTCGAGGGGTTGTACATAACGCCCATAATCGACCCCAAGAAGGGTTTACTCGAAGAAGGGGAGGAGGAGGAGGAGGGGGACCGGGCGGGCTATGACCTCACGGTCATTTGGGGCAATTGCATCGTCATAGACATGAACTTCTGGTTCCAGGAACGGGTCCAGAAGTATCTGCAGCTGGTGCTGGTGGGCACCGGCGGCGACGTGCGCTTCCGCTGGGCGGAACAGGGGATCATGTCTTTCATATGGCAGATATTTGTGCCCAAGGATCGCTTCGAGGAGCTGCCGCTGGCGTACGAGCATCCGCACGAAGGATCAGATTGTTACTAGGTATTTCAGGTATTGTTGGTTCCGGATGACTGGCATTGTCAGTGCGCTTATTGCCGCATCAGGCCTTCAGCGGAAGATTACCAGTGTTGCAGACAGCTCGATGCGCAGCGATTGACCAACCCTTCTGCAAGGTAGTGGCGACTGTGCTGTGCTCTCGGCCCATTTATAACTCGAATCCTCGCTGCTCGTGGGCATGATGGTGCACCCGGAAAATATCAGCATGGCCGCCAAGCTTACTGCTGGCGGCAGGGGGAGTGCACAAACTAATGACGATGTCAACGACGTCCCGACTGGCCGCACTGAAGTGAATGCGAGTGCGCAAATTGGGCTGGACCGGCTTGGAGGCTTGCGATGGCTGCTCAGGCAACGCAGCAGTGGGAGCACGCCCCGGCACAGCCTCCCAGGCGGCCGGAGCCAGGTGCTTCCGGGAGGATGTGCACCAGCATTCGCACATGCCATGCCGTAACGAAGCATGCACAGCGAGCTTATAACCAACGGCTCCGCTCAATGCAGGGGAGAGGAACATTCTCATCACCAGCGCGCTGCCGTACGTCAATAATGTCCCGCACCTGGGCAACATCATTGGCTGCGTGCTCAGCGCGGACTGCTATGCGCGCTACTGCCGCTCGCGCGGCTATAATACCATCTACATCTGCGGCACTGACGAGTACGGTACCGCCACGGAGACAAAGGTGAACGACCTTGGCACCTGTGCACGTCTGACGCACCTTCCGCGGCGGCGGCGGTCACAACGTTGCAAATGGCAGCGAAAGCTAAACCCTGCTGCCGCCCTGCCGCAGGCGCTGGAGGAGAACCTGAGCTGCCAGGAGATCTGCGACAAGTACCACGCCATCCATGCGGACATCTACCGCTGGTTCGACATCAGCTTCGATAAGTTTGGGCGCACGCCCACGGACCAGCAGACGGACATCTCGCAGGCCATCTTCCGCACGCTGCAGGAGGCGAGCCTGCTGGAGGAGCGCGTCACGGAGCAGCTGTACAGCCTGGGCCTGGAAAAGTTCCTGGCGGATCGCTACGTTGTCGGCACCTGCCCGAAGTGCGGCTACGAGGTGAGTTGATGATGATTGCCGTCGGCATTTCGCACAGCAGAATGTCATGGGCACTGAATGATGAAGAAGTTCCTGGCGGACTGCTACTGTGGGCACCTGCCCAAAGTGCAGCTACGGTTTTAGTTTGCATTGACAGCCGTTGAGCGCTTGCGATTGGCGCTCATTTTCTGGTCTGATCAGGAAAGGCGGCAGCGGCAAGAGGGGCGAGTTACGGCGTCAGGGGCGGGCAAGCGCTCTTCTGCACGAGCGCATTACAGCGGCAAAGCTGCGGCAGAGCTGGCAGCTCGCGTGCTACCTGCTGGCCCTTTTGCGCCATCTTCCAATAACGCAAATTTTCACGACATTGCCTGCAGGATGCGAGAGGCGACCAGTGCGACAGCTGCACCAACATGCTGAATCCCACAGAGCTCATCAACCCGCGCTGCAAGATCACCGGCACGACGCCGGAGTTGAGGAAGTGAGTGCCTCAGAGTCAGTCTGAACATGCAGGCATCGTGTTTCTCTGTGAGTTTCGCTCGTCACAAAGCGATGGGTGTGGCTCATCATGCGAGTTCACACCTCGATTGCTTTCACCGCACGGCATGTTGGCCCACACAGCGCAACGAGACTGTCAGCCAAGACTGCAGCAGCATCATCCAGGTTTCAGCAATGTTTATTGACGTTATATCATTTTTGTGTGGCCGTCGCACAGGACGAAGCACTTCTTCCTGGACCTGCCGGCGCTGACGCCGGAGCTGCAGGATTACATCACCCGCACATCTGACCAGGGCGGCTGGAGCTCCAACTGCCTGCAGGTGCGCAGCGCACGCGTCTCGCTTCGGCACGAGCTGACGCAATTTGCAGCGTTTGGCTGGCTGTCAGCAGAGGACGTGCAATGCGACCATGCATACAAGCACCTGCAGCATACACGCATACGCTGCCCTGCAGCTGCACGAAGACGCAGAACCGAGACTGCCAGGTGTGATGCCCCCTCACAAATTCCCTTATACCCTGCAACCCACAGATGACCAAGACGTGGATGCGGGACAGGCTGGAGATGCGGTGCATCACGCACACACTTGACGCCCCTTCACGTAACCTTCATCCATTATGTTGCAGGTGACAAAGGCGTGGATGCGGGACGGGCTGAAGATGCGGTGCATCACGCGGGATCTGAAGTGGGGCGTCCCCGTACCCGTGGAGGGCTACGAGGGCAAGGTCTTCTATGTGTGGTTCGACGCGCCCATTGGCTACATCAGCATCACCGCCAATCACACGGACGACTGGCAGGCCTGGTGGCAGAACCCCGACGTGAGTCAGACTTTCTTTGTGGCGCTTTCAAAGCACCGCTACAGAGCGCACGTGATTCCATTGGCGGGCTCAATTCATTCCTTGCAACATCGTCCTGTCACTCAATTCTGTACTCAATGTAGAAGATATGCCGTTGCCGCCTGACTTGGAGCTGGTGCAATCCTGGGCAAGGACAACACGTTTTTGTGTCGACTCGACACCACCGTGTGAACAAAATCTGGTTTCCGCCTGCAGGACGTGGAGCTGGTGCAGTTCATGGGCAAGGACAATGTGCCCTTCCACACCGTCATCTTCCCCGCCACCATGCTGGGCACGCGCCAGAAGTGGACGCTGATGCGCAACATCAGCGTCACAGAGTACCTCAACTACGAGGGCGCCCAGTTCTCCAAGTCCCGTGGCACAGGCGAGCAGCGGCTCAGGGCAGTCAAATTTCAAGCTGCATGCCAGGGACAGCACGAGCATGTGCATTGCTTTCGGGAATTTAGCTCGACAAACGAGCGTTGCGCATTTGTGGGCAGCGCTCAACTGTGGGGGGCTGGGGCGAGGAATCCAGACCTGAAGCCGCCCATGCAATGGTCCATTGCCTACTTCTACAGCGCCTGGCTTGTCTGCTGGTGGGTTGTGCCGAGCCTATTGCACAATCGTGCTTGCCGCATAACCATCATACTTTTCCTGCAGGCGTGTTCGGCAGCGACGCAAAGGAGACGGGCATCCCGGTGGACGTGTGGCGCTACTACCTGCTGTCCAATCGGCCGGAGCAGTCAGACACAGACTTCAAATGGACAGACCTGCAGGAATGTGCTAAATTCGATCTGCTATACAAGTGCATCCTCACGTTCCGCTTGCCCAACAGCCAATTTCTGCCTGTCATGACCCTCTTCCCACTCAACAGATGGTATATAAATTTTACAGTGCAATATTGGCAGAGGTGTAGAAGCGCATGACGCCATGCCTGCCTGGCTGCAGGCGCGGAACAACAGCGAGCTGCTGGCAAACCTGGGCAACCTGATCAACCGGGTGCTGAAGTTCATCTCTGCCCGGTGCGATTTTGGTCTTGGCGGGTGAAATACACACATTACAGCGCAACAGAAGTAGCCAGATCGGGCTGAAACGCAGCACGATCCCTCATGCGCCGAGTCATGCACTGCCGCCCCATTCTGATGGCAAAAGTTGACGACAAGGTCCCGGCGGCAACAGCAGCATGGGGGCAGGAGGCAGCGGCGGAGACGTGCCAGAAGCCGCCTGTGATGCAGGTATGCTTACGCCAAACACATAATGATGAGCATCATCTGCTGTTTGTGGCAGGTTTGACGGCCAGATCCCAGCGTCGACAGCGAAGTCGGGGCAGGAGGCGGTGGCGGAGCTGGGGGCGAAGGTGCGCGCTTGCACCGTGCACAGACGAGTAACAAGTCGATGATCAGTAATGCAGTTGATGATCATTCGCAGTCCCAGTTGATCACGTTGCCTGGCTCTGCCGCCTCGATGTTTGTTCCCGCGCCCACAGCCGCTCCTTCCTGAATGAAACGTCGATGCCTCCTGAATGCAAGTTGAATTGATAATTTCACTGCAACCGCTGATTCGAAGGTGGCACCGATAGTGGACGCGTACCTGGCGTGCATGGAGGCGCGCAAGATCCGGGACGGCATCAAGCTGGCCATGGACGTGTCGCGGGAAGGCAATGGCTTCATCCAGGTGAGCCGGTTTGCTTCTGGATCAGACATGTATCATGTGGGGTATCGAAGTTGCCTTCAGAGTGGTCTGAGAGCCGGCATCAGGCTGGGGCCATGGACATGACGCGGGATGGCAGCGGCTTCGTCCAGGTGCTCTATTGTATGGCGCGAGAGATGGACGGGCAGGGCGAAGCTTTGCACCCACTCAGCACGTGACTTGCTTGTGAGGGCGTGACCAGCACTCCACATGCCACGAACGCTGAAGCAGTGCTGTTACAATGCTTCACGCATGCTCATCGACTGCACGCACAGAGGCAGCAGCTGTGGAAGATGGTCAAGACGGACAAGGGGCGGTGCAAAATGCGTGTTGGTGCCAAAGTGCACCAGACAGCAAACCTAAAGGCGCTATCTATGCCCGTGCAGAGGCAGCAGCTGTGGGAGATGGTCAAGACGGGCAATGGGCGGTGCGGCGCTAGGCTTCTCAATACAACCCTCCTCTAGCCCTGCCCCCAAAGACGCTCACGCGCAGTGTGTTTTCCTCTTGCGCAGAGGCAGCAGCTGTGGGAGATGGTGAAGACGGACAGGGAGCGGTGCGGCGTGCTGGTCGCCGCCTGCGCCGGCCTCGTTAACCTGCTGGCAGCCATGGTGGAGCCCTACATGCCCGGCCTCGCCGCCCGCATCCAGTGAGTGTTGTTTCTCATCTGTTCGTGCAGTCTTCTTGAGTGTGTGTTTGCACTGTCCTCCGTATCCAGTGCACTTTAAGTGCCTGTGGGAGCAACAGTTCGAGTTGGTGTCTGGGCACTGTTTGAAATGTCCTTGCTGATCTGGTCTGTTGTCTCTGAGCGGAGTTGCGCGCACCCTCCACCACACTCCACCCGATTTGGAGGCATGAAGTGTGATAGCAAGGCTTTGACAGGCGGACGGCGTCGTGTGCCGCAGGTCCCAGCTGGGTCTCGAGCCAGAGGGCATTCAGCTGTCCAGCCGCCTGCTGTCAGCCGTCAGCACGCCGCACCGGATTCTGCCCGAGGGTGCGCATTCCTTCCAGCTGCTCGTATCCTTCTGACTGTTTTGGCATCCTGTGCAGCGCTTGAGCTGACTGCGCGGGGCTGTTTCGCAACCACGAGATTGTTCAACCCTGCTGCTGAGCGGCGCTGAGAGGGTGGAGTGTGATGGCTCTTTCCTGCGAGCACAGGGCACAGGATAGGGGACCCGCAGCCGCTGTTTGCAAACATCGGCGACGAGCGGATCGCGGAGCTGCGGGAGCGATATGCAGGCAGCCAGGCAGACCGCGCAGCGGCCTCAGCCAATCAGGCAGCCGGCAAGGTGTGATGGAAAGGAAAGGAAAAGGCATTGCATCATGCCCAAGTAGGCCTACCGGCATGGGGACGGGCTCCGGCGGGAGCGACATGCGGCAAACAAAATGAAGCTGAAGGAAAAGCCTGCATACGAAGAAAACCTCAGCCAAAGAATGCATACAGTCGTTGAGGTGGAGCTGAGCCGGAGATGGCCGAGCATTCTGTGGCATCCGTGTAAGCCTGCTTCTTCCCTGGCCAGGGCGGCCCTGCCATGATATTGCATTTTGTCCAGAGAACTTCTGTCTGATCGGCCCTCAATCATACAACAATCAGTCAAGCTCTGCAGCGCTCTACTGACCGTGCATTGTCTTCCACGCCGGCAAGGCAGCGAAGGCCGCGGCAGCCAAGGGCGCCAAGAAGGGCGGCGGCGGCAGCGGCGGGAAGGCAAAGGCGCCAGAGGGGCCGCTGGACATCTCGCGCCTGGACCTGCGGGTGGGCCAGATCACCAAAGTCTGGCGGCATCCAGACGCAGACAGGTGAGTCCACACGGGAGCGTTTTGCAGAGGAGTGTGCAGAGGACTCCAGGGCGCAGGCAAGACAGTTGACGTGCAGCGTCTATACGTGCGGGCCTGCACGAAGGCTGCATGAGCTGCACAACTCTCCATCGTTTTGCGAGAGCCCAATTTCCGCATGCGCTGTGAGATTCGCATACTTTTCTGTGGGTTGGGCCCCTATGCTTCTTCTTCCTGCAGCTTGTACGTGGAGGAGGTGGACATCGGGGAGGAGGCGCCGCGGCAAGTGGTGTCTGGGCTCGTCAAGTTCATCCCAGAGGCGCGCCCCTGGCACCTGCACCAGACCTGCAGCAGCCTCCCCGCACACTGCTGATGTCGAACTACCTGCCTCGCTGACAGCGCTGGTGCAAACGTCCATCCAGCTGTCCAGAGTCGCGGTTTCAGCTTCTTGGTTCCGGGCGCCATTTCCGGATACCGCAGCCGTGCACGGTGACACCTGCTGTCGTCGAGCATGACCTGGCAGCAGCCTTTTCTGCATGTGTGCAGGAGGAGATGCTGGGGGCGAGGGTGGTCATCGTGGCGAACATGAAGCCGGCCAACATGCGGGGCATCAAGTCGCACGCCATGGTGCTGGCGGCGTCCACCTTAAACGGCGCACAGGTACCTCATTCCTGCAACCTGAACAGCTTGAGGGAATCAGTATCAAGATACTTTCGGGGTTCTGCCGGCCAGGTGGAAAGCAACTGGGACAGGGTGACGTCTCTTGGCTCCCCTTTGGCTCCAGTCTATTGTGCTTTCATCTGCAGCAGACAGTTGAAGATTGTGTCTGCTCGCTGCATTCACCGAAAGTTCAATGTCCGGCCAGGGTCTTGAGGTGTGGCAGAAGAACCGCAGGATCCTGTGTCCAGAGTCCAGCCAACGCTGCCGCACATGGTGCATTCCGAAGGGGACCGCAGCAGCCTGAAACGCCAATTGTGCAATGCCGCAGGTGCAGTTCGTGCAGCCGCCAGAGGGTGCGGCAGTGGGCGACCGAGTGGTGGTGGAGTGTTTCCCGGGAATATAACTTGTTCAATGATTGATGCCTGCCACCGCCGCAGGTGGAATTTGTGCAGCCGCTGGAGGGCGCGGCGGTCGGCGACCGCGTGGTGGCGGTTTTCCTGGACAAGCGGCCTGAATGGCACGAAACAGGAAACATGAAGAATTCTGTCCTTCGCTGTTGCAGGTGGAGTTTGTGCAGCCACCGGAGGGCGCGGCGGTCGCGACCGTATGGTAGTGGAGGTTTTTGCAGGGAATATCACACTTTCAGTAATTGATACCTGCCGCTGCGCAGGTAGAGTTCGTGCAGCCGCTAGAGGGCGCGGCGGTCGGCAACTGCATAGTGGTGGATGGTTTTCGGGGAACAACACATCTGCCAGATTGTATTTACAACTGATGCCTGACCCCGCCGCAGGTGGAGTTTGTGCAGCCGCCAGAGGGAGCGGGCGTCGGCGACCGCGTGGTGGTGGAGGGCTTCCCGGGGGAGCCGGACGAGGTGCTGAACCCGAAGAAGAAGGTGATTTCCCCCAATTTTACTTGCAGGCACCCTGTAAGCAGGACTGGCAACTGATCCCTGGCGTACCTCTGATCTGCTGAGCGAGGATCCTTCCACATGGTGCTCCCGGGGGGTCACCATGGCCGGATTTGTCTCTGTGCGACTTGTCAGGTCTCGCAGTCAGACAAACTTATACCGTTATGCCCTCTACAGGTGTTCGAGGCCGTGCAGCCGGACCTGAAGACGGGTGACGACCTTACCGCGTGCTACAGGGGGGTGCCGCTTGGCACCGCCGCCGGCGTGTGCAGAGTCAAGTCCATCGCGGGCGGCAGCATTAAGTGACTGATGCGCATGTCGTGAGAATGCGGGGATCTGGTTAGGCAGTGGTTTCAGTGACCAGGCGGCAGTGACGCCCTGTTACGAAGACAGATTCAGGTGAAGGCGCTCAGCTTTACAGAATGGACATTGCAGCGCAAAATGACTTGCTAGTCTGAATATCGAATTGACAGTCCGTATGACCCGTCCGTATGATATAATTCTAGCGCAGTGTAATCCCATCAGGCGCCACCAAGACTGCTGATCAATATATAACTTCTGACACCTGATGCCGACTGGTATTCATGTATCACTGCACACAATGCGCAACTAGTACGATTGGCAGAAACCTAGAGCTGTAGCAGGAGCAGAGCGACGCCGGCCGCGACACAGATCTGGATCATATTGACAGCGTCATTGGACAGCCAGTCCAGGTGACCTTGGGATGCAGCGCCTAGGTAGCTCTCGAACAGGTTGGCCACCACCGCCGCGGCCGTCGCGATGCCTGCGCTTCGCAACGTCACCTACAGGCACGGCACGTGATATCAGAGGGAGGCCCCCAGCTGCCATCGGCCTTCATGCACAGCAGTTGTCCAGACAGCAGCTCTGCCTCTTTCCCAGTGTTTGGCATGTGGCAGCAATGGATACATCTGTGAGACAGTACCTGGCCCAGGGCAAGGGCGATGGCTGAAAAGCCGATCGCGGCGCCAACACCTGCTGCTGTTCCTTCCACGCTGACGGCGCCCTCTGTGCCTCGCGGCACCTTGCTCAGATTCGTGATCAGGAAGGTCGTCTTCCCATACGCCTGTTGCCACCACGGTGAACGCCAGCGTTTGATTGTCATTCAGAACTGACCACGCTCAGCGCTGATGGCTCTACTCGCACAGAAGAGGCACATGCTCCACAAGGCTGTCTGAGGACATGCCGGCAGCAGGACCGCAAATGTGGATATCAAGCGGCACAGGATGCACGCTCACCTTTCCAATCTCGCTGGACACTGTGTCGGACAGCTTGCTCACGAAGCTGGCCACAAAGGCCACCTGCAAAGCAGAACAGTCGCAATCGAAACGATGCGCCTAAATGCTATCTCCTGGCTTGACCTTGAGTGGATGCAAGCTGGCAACGCATGGCACTGTGCAACGAAAGCAGCACCTGCCAAAGATGCGCAGCATCACCGCGAGCAAGCGCCACCCCAGCACAGATGATGCCCGCAAGTCCCGAGCCCCAGACGCTGCCCTGCGTTGCATTGGCATCGTTGTGATGCATGGCATTGCGATTGGCATCATTGTGACAGTGTCACTGACACATGGCTAGTGCTCTGTGACCGAACAGCAGGCTGCCCACCTGGTGGTGGCCTCGCCGGAGATGCTCATGACAAACAGACATTGGTGCACGGCACCACGACAAAACAATAGCACCGTTGAGCGGCGGCCAGAGCGCGCTTCCGCTATGCCCTCCCGCTGTTTCTGCTCCAGCTTCACCTTCGTGACCTGCAGAGCCGAGCGGTATGCCGTCTGACATGTTATGTTATGCTGCAGCACATGCGCTGCAGCGCAGGCCTTGAGCTCCCAAGTTGACGAATCAATATTGCCAGGAACAGCGCGAGCTTCCCTTGGTTGCTGCAGGGTGTGCTGATGTACTTTGCATTGAAGTGTGCACATTGCAATGTGTGCATGCTGAAGTGCATTGTGTTGTATTGAAGTGCGCACCGCCGAGCCGAATACGAAGTACAGGCAGACCAGGGCGTAGCCGCCCAGGCCGAAAGCGGCGTACACGGCGGTGCCCAGCACCCAGGACAGCGCGACCGCGGACGGCATCAGGCCCGCCTGCAGGACCCGGATGCCCAGCAGGAACACCGCCGAGTTGACCACCACCGCCGGGCCCAGTCCGGGCGCCGGCTGCAGGGCTCGCGCCAGCAGCTCCTGTGGCGGTGGCGGAATCACAAGTTGGCAGCATGAAGTCACGGCAGTCTGTCTTGCCAGAAAGCGCTTGATTTGTCGCATCAGTACACGAAAGCGTGTTCAAAACTGAGAGAAGAGGCCCGTGACGCACCTGTGAAAACTGCTGGAGACTGGCGTGCGGCGCCGCAGGCCGCTGCCGCTGCTGTTTGCTGCTTCGAGCTAGCCGCAGGCAGTCAAGTTGCCTTTGGAAGCATCTGTGCGGCCTGCATGCCTGCAGCGTGCTGCGGAAGGTCGCGAGGGACACCAGCTGCGGCCGATGCTGTACTGCGGTTTGCAGCATGTTTCAGATGCACATTCCAACGGCTGGACAGCAGAGTGCAGCGGCCTCGACACTACGCGGCGTGCTGCGGCGGTGTGTCCAACGAAGCGTGTCTGGCAACTAATCAGTGAAGGAGGTGATGGCAGAGCGAGCTCATCTTGATCAGAGTTCCGAAACAGTCACGTGCAGTTTTGCAAGCAAGGAGCTGGCGCTCGAAAGGACTTCAGATTTTCTTTTGCACTACATCATGTTGATTGAGCATACAGCAGCTGAACCCTGACAAGCCGACTGCCGAATACATACAAAGTTTGACAGAAATTCGAACTTGAATCTAATCGAGAAGCTGCGTGTCGTTGGCCAGCAGAAGCAGCTGAGGACACGTCTACAGCTATCACCGTAGACAGACGCGCTGTCACACCACCGCCTGCACCACGCGAATTGACGTCAAAGCCTACTGCCTGTGTGTGAGACGGTGCAAGGCGCGCCAGGCAGTCCGATGCCAAAGAAGAAGAGCAAGGCGCAGAGCACCAGCGAGGACGGCAGGTTAGAGGGCAGGAGCCTGTACGAGGTGAACACTTGGTCACGTGAGGCTGCACGATACCCGCAGCGGCGCCATACGCCGCTCTGTGCATGCTGTGCTGCCGCAATGCTGGCGTGGCTGCTGAATGAACACCCCTCGCATGCTGCTTGCAGACGCTTGGGCTGGAGAAGACCGCGACGCAGGTATTATCTCGCTAGTCGTGTGCATCAATCTCAGTTGTGTGCCCGCGCCTCTTGCTTTGCGATGCAAACGTGTGAAGCAGAGTCCCGTGTTCATAGCCGCCAAGCTTTTTTCATATGCAGGCCGAGATCAAGAAAGCGTACTACAAACTCGCGCTGCAGCTGCACCCTGACAAAAACCCAGGAGACGAGGTGCGGCTGCCAGAAGGCTAACTGATGCTCACATTGGTGGTATGTGCAACGCTGCACGACATCACACGGCATCTGCCCGTGTTTCACATCGGTAGCATGTGTGACGCTGCCTGGCACGCATGGCATCAGAACAGCATGTAGCACGTGCGACGGGTTGACGGCTGGCAGTATCTTGCAGACCGCACATGGCCGCTTTCAGACGCTGCAACGCGTTTTTGCTGTCCTCGGCGACCCCGAAAAGTGAGTTGTATCCACCTCTCAAAGCCCAGGCACCGCCACTGGCTTTGGTGCCACGTCGAGTGCAGCATGTGCCATGCTGCCGTGTTGGTTATCGAACCTGATGCCTCTCCCAATCCCGCCGCATCTCAGTCATGGCGCCTTGGCATGGAGCCGCTGTCAACGAGCGCACAGCTGGAGGGCAAAGCATCAACCAGTGCGCTGACGGACTGACACGCTCTGGAAAGGCAGAGAATCCACCGCAGCGCGGCCTGCCGTTGCGAATCTCAGTATCTTGCAGCACATCACACAACACACTGCTGCTGATGTGCAGAATCTGCTGACATGCGACTTTGCTGATGCACAGGCGGAAGCTGTATGATGAGACGGGCAGCCTGGAGGACACCGAGGGGCTCAGCGGCGAGGCCTTCACCAGCCTGTACGACTACTACCGCACGGTGTACCCAAAGGTATGTAGTAAGATTGAAAGTCAGCGTCTGCCGAACTCGAGGTAAGTTTGGAACAGTTAACCGTTCACCAGCCTGTACGACTACTACTGCATCGTGTACCCTGAGGTGAGCGATCCAAGATCAGGAGTATAAACGATGCAAAATCCGAGATCTGAAGGTGAATCCTCAGCAGCGCAATGTCCATCAGCCTGAAACAAATGGCATTGCACCTTGCATGACAATAGGCGTTAATGCTTTCAGATACAATGCTCTGCACACGCGGTGTTCGGGCAAGCATCCTTGCAGTATGGGTGTCCAGTTGCATCCCCAAACGCAAACTTGAAGGTGGATCAGGGCGCTGTCATGCCGACAGTCCTCGTAGCTGGCAGCCGTTCTCGGCAGGAAGGTACCACACATGTGCGACCGTCCAAACGGTTTGTCAGCGGTGCTTATGCATCCTATAGCATGACAACTCCAGCTAGCGACTGTTGCTGCTGACGAAGCTGTCACCTGACAAGAACCTGACTTGCCTTGAGTAACCAGGTGACGGAGGACGACATCGACAAGGTGTACAGAGAGGGCCGCGGCTCGGGCGAGGAGACGGCGGACTTGCTGCAGCTCTACCATAAGTGTGGGGGCGATTCGTACCGAATGTCTCCCTTTTGAGGTGATGGGGGACGATATCGACGAGGTGTACAGAGAGTGCCGCGACTTGGGCGAGGAGACGGCGGACTTGCTGCAGCTCTACCATGAATGCGCGGCCCATTTCGTACTGGATGTTTTCCCCTTCAGGTGACGGAGGACGACCTCGACAAGGTGTACCGAGACTACCGCGGCTCGGCCGAGGAGACCGCCGACTTACTGCAGCTGTACCAGCGCTTCCACGGCGACATGGCGCAGGTATTTTGCAACATGTGAGACAGGACGCGAAATAAGGACTGTTGTTCCCACACACTAATGGTTTGTGGGTTTTGCGGCAAGCACCATGCCTTCCGCACAGTTGCTGCTGTGCCCTCCTTTGCCTCCAGAATTCGTGCGTCACATGCTCACTGCTGCTTCCACGACTGTGAAACTGTGCCATCACTTGTGGCAGGTGTTCGAGTGGCAGCTGTGCTCAGACCCGAAGCTGGACTCGCATCGCTTTATTGACGCCATTGATGCAGCCATTGCGCAGGTGCGAGATGTGTTTCGACATGTGACATGCAAATTGCTGGAAATTTGCTCACACTGAGCTCTGCATTGCTAAGTGTGCCACACAACAGCACAGCCCTGTGCGTGCTGCACGTTCCATCACCTGCCCAGCAGAGTGCCTGCGGACGGAGTGCAAAGCATGCAATTTGAGGCAGAGCTGTGCGCAGGGCAGAGCTGCGCTCATACCTCTTGCAGCGTCTTGAGTGAATGTCGGAGACTTCCAACCCCAGCATCAGCATTCCAACTTCAAGAAAAGATTTTGTTTGTTGTGCGTGTCTATGTACAGGGTGATGCCAAGAGGAACAAGGCGTACAGGGCTTGGGCGCGGGAAACGGCCGCCCATTCGGGAAACTGCAGTTCTAATCGTGTCCGCTGCAAATAGTGTTGTCAGTTTGCAGGGCGAGGCCAAGAGGCACAAGGCGTACAGGGCCTGGGCGAAGAAGATGGCCGCGAAGCCGCGCCCGAAGGACCCGCTGAAGCTGCTCAAGCGGCGGAAGGCGGCAGAGGATGCGGAGCAGGACCTGGCCTTGCAGATCAGGTGAGCCATTCAGATACTCAATACATTGTCTACCTCAAAAGCATCTTTCTATCTGAAGTGGCGGAAGGCGGAAGCGGATGCGGAGCAGGACCTGGCGCTGCAGATCCGGTGAGTAGAATTTTAGCCGCCCATGACGAATTGTCTTGTACAGATGGTTATGAATGAGCATTCAGCATCTCGATTCCTTGATTGTCAGCCTTGGCTTGTTACCCTTGATGGTTGTCCGCATTTCGGTCCCGCCGGAGCCCCTCCACCACACCATTCGGCTTTCTTGGCGTTGATGTAGTTCCTCTTTCCTCAAAGTCGAGTCGGTATAGATGTAACAAGCTGCCTCGTTGCCCCTTTTCGCCCAGGTCGCGCGGTGCTGCATCGTTCGACCAGATGCTGGAGGGGTTGGAGGCCAAATACGGCGGCGGCAAAAAGCAGAAGAAGCGATGATACCGGGGACAAGGAAGGGAGATGGAAGGGGAATCATTGCCAAGTAGGGCAGGGCAGCCACTGCAGGAGAGCCAGTGCATTCTCGGTGAGGGCATGACATCATGTGACGCGTCAAATGTAGGCCCGTGTGTGAGCGGAGAAGGGTAGCAGACGGTAGCACACACAGCAATTGCGCATTTCGTGGGTGTCGAAACCGAAGCCGAGCACAAACCTCATATGTCCTGCCGCTCGGCGCAGCTTTCGAAAATGTTGGCTGCCTGCAACGCCGCCAGGCGAGGCCTGTCCTTCATGTTTGCAGCGCTAGCAAGCCGCCACAGCCGTGATTGCCGCCCAGTGCAACTTTCAAAATTGTTGGCGACCTGCAACACCGCCAAGCGAGGCCGTATTCTTGATTATTGCGGCGCCAGCCTTTCTATTGCCGACCAGGCTATGCCAACCGACACCCCAAAACAGCAACAACCACCTCCTAAACCACAAACAAGAATGCAAAGAACAACAAGATTTACTCTACACACGTAACAGACTGTCCGCGACTTGTTATTAGTGCTTCAATTCAAATCAAATCAAAATCACGAGTCAGCACTGCGAAATTTCCTTTGATTATCAAAAGCGTATCATGCGTATCACGCATGGTGCAGGACAGCTGCCGGCACTAACAACTTGCAGGGGTGTTAGGGCCTCTATCAGGCCTTCGGCGGAGGAGACTTTCTGGTGGTGCCCCTTTACGGTGCCATACACCCCTCTATGGACCACCACGAAATTCGTTTGCGTCCATGGCACCCCCTTACGGCACATCAACATGAAGCAGGGTAGCCATAAAGGGGTGGCATAGCGCGCTAGAGCGGTAATACGGCATGGCAGGCTGCGAGGGTCGGTCCGACCCTCGCCGGTCTGCCGGCCGTACAGGGGTGCCATGAGGGAGTCCGAACCTTGGACTTGGACTTGGACTTGGTACTGTGCAGTCAATTGGCTGACTATAGCACAGGCCCGAAGGCAAACGGAATGCACAGCGGGACGAGCTGAGGTGTGACGAAGGCAGCATAACAATCGCACGTCGCAAGCGAACGTGAGCCAAGTTTTATCAGGTTTGCTGCAGGCAGAATTGCAAGTGGCCCTTCGTAATCGGTACTGCCAATCGATACTACAATGGGCATTTGCCCAATCGATTCGCTACAGGGTGGGCACCCAGTGCTGCTGAACTGCTGGAGCTTCAAACTGCTGCTGTAAGAATCGGCGAGCTTGACACAGGCAACGGGCCGTGAATTAGGCTTCTGTACACTGCTCTGACGGCTGTGCGAGCAGCTGCAGCTGACAGCACAGCTCCTGCGCGCTGGACGATCGCAAAGTGCTAGTCACAATCTCGCCCCGGAAGCAGCTCGACTGTCTATCAGCGCAGCGTAGCCCAGCCCAGGACTGCTGCGCCTAGCTGCTACGCTCGCGTCAGTAGGCTGCAAGCACGGGTGCTCCCCTGTCTGGCGGGAAACAGGGTGGGAATTTTAATTTTTTTTGGGGGAGCGTTTAGCCCATTGCGCTGTGACTTCCGGCCAATCGAAAACCTAGGCTGCGCGGAACAGCAGCCGGCCGCTTCTGCCGCTTGCAGCAGCAAAGGCGTAATGAGGGTCTGCTGCGGTACGTTGCCAGGCGCAGCGGCCGAGCTGCAGCTGCGGCTGCGGAACTGGGCCTTCCGGTAATGACCCTGGCCATCGGAACGTCGACGGCAATACCTTATTAATAGTCTCCCGCCTTCGGCGGGGGAATAGTAAAACTTGGCAAAAGTATAGGCGGCAAACAGATCTCGCCACAAAAATGTCCAAGTTCAAAAGGTGGTGCCCTAGGAATGCTGAGAAACATTTCAGCTATGTGCCACGGCACCCGCGGATAAACTTGATAAACACCGCGCAACTATGCAAGGAGCGGCAACGCACGAGGCGCACGAGCTCTCTGGCTCGCCGGGACCGAGCGAACCGAGCGGGACCGAGCGAATACGTTGTAAGGCGCCTCGCATAGCGGTGGAAGCGACCAACACAACATGCCTGAAGGTTCACATGTGTCTGACTAGAAAATTCCCCACTGCTAAAAGATGCAGGTCGCCTGATCGTCCACATGCCAAACACCCCCAGCATCTGAGCCAGCCGCTCCCTCCTGCGGGATCCGCGGGCTCCGCCACATGGTCACCTCCTAAACCCAAACAGCGAGACACCGAATTGCCGCCGCTGCCAGTGCCGACCCCACCAAACAGCAGATCAGCGCCCCGCGCCTCGAAAGCATGAATGATATGAGGCCTCGCTCAGAGCTCGAGCCCCAGCCCTCCAGCTCTGCACAACGATTGTGGCAGTGCCGCAGGAACTCCCCCAAACTGGCAGTATCCTGCTACATGAAAGTCTCGACCGTGGCGTCGCCTCGGAACAGCTCCACGTGCTGAAAGCGCTGATCTGTGAGCGCAAGGTACCCCCAGATCATGTGCTCTGCGTCATCGACCCCGCCATCGTTGCAGCGCTTATAGCGCCGCTGCTCGCCCGGCAGGTTGGCCCACAGACCCGTCTCCACCCCCGCCAGTGGGAGCCGGTGCGGAACTGCGCCAGCCGAATGCGGGTGGTCCGGAGGCCACCACCTGCAGACAGTTAGCCGCTTCGTAGGCACCAATCCGACAGGACCCCGGAATCTGCAGCCATTCGCGTCCCTTGCGGCCGCCCAGGCCGTTCACCTCCTCAAAGTGGCAGCGCTGCCCCAAGTTTATAATGGACACTGAGAGGTCGTGGGTGTACCTGCACGAAGACCCAGGAAAGCCCGCAACGACTTCCTCTGCACGATCTCACAGGCTTCCATGCCTTGACCACGCAGCGCCCCCGGGCCCCAAGTCTCCACACTATACAATGTCACGGGATGCACAAGTGCGTCGAACAGATGCATGTTCGAGTCTGTTCAAGTCTAATAATGGTCTAATAATAATGGACACCGAGAGGTCGTGAGTTCGATCCTCGGTGGTGGAGTTGAAGGGTTATAGTCGTTCGATACGACTGCCCGCGCTTTCGATTGCCTCGGCAATCTTTCCATCATTGTTGTGGATTATAAGTCGAATTGATTCGATTTCCACAACAGCCTCCATGTCAAAGGTTCACTTTTCCATCGCTTTCATCGACTCCCTTACCACCCTCCCCCAATTCTAGTTCAGTGTAGGATCATGCAGCCTCAGGTCGACAGCTTGACAACATGGAGCCACTCAGCCCTAAATATGTGCTCGAGCTTGACCTGAGACTCGTGCATCTCCTGGGTACCCGGTGGCCTGTGCAAAACGAACCTAGCAACCCTGCCAAACTCCGGAAGGTCGCCACCGCTGTGGCGAATCATCACCAAGGAATATTTCTTCGCCCTCTCCACCTTTGACGTCACAAATGTAATCCCGTTCACTGTCGCCTTGCCAAAAACCTCCATCGTACGAGGCGGGCCCGCGCACAGCAACCGCTGGCGGCTCGTCAAATCCTGCCCGTCAGCCCATGTCCGCCAGTCAACTAATCGGCTGTGCATTTCAGCGTCAGGCATCCCTCGAGCGTGCACCCCAACCCCAACGTACTTGATCCACAAGTCTAAGCAAGTGTCGCAGCCGTGCCCCAATGTGAGGTGGTCGCACTGTGGACAAACTGCGGGGAATGTTGGATGATATATGTGTACTTCTAGGTCACCACCTGCATCTCATCTCTATTGTCAAAAAACTGAATGTCGACCACGTCTTGCCCAGATGCTCCAACCAGGCCGGGAAAGCTAGTGCAGCTTCGTCCCGTTCGCCCTCCCCAACCTGGTTGCCCTCCCTACCCTGGTCATCATTGCTTTCGTCGCTGGCCTCAGCATCGCTGGGTGCCTCATCGTCACTATCGTAATCGTCCTCGTCGTCTCCCACCTTAGCTGTGCCCGAGTTGCTATCACACACGCCTTGAATGCATCATCATGTTGCGCTCAGGATAAGCTGGCTGCGCCATCCACTGCTTCAATGTTGACCACATTCTCTCGAAACCCCACATGCTCCAAGCCCACGGCGGCCCAAAAGATCGAATGGATTCCACCAGATGTAGTATGTTGTGTCTGTTGATGTCCAGCTCCCATGCCGGCAGCAAGCGCTTCATCTCACTAAGAATGCGCACTGTGCCGCTCCCGCAAACCTCCCAAATCACATGCCATTACGTGAATGCATTCGTCTCAAGTCGCCCGTAGATTCACTCCTGGGATGCATATGGGCTTGTCGTTTTACACACGCAACGTCTGCGACGAGTTTTGGTCCACTTGGCATCCTCCGGCGCCGGCACAACACCGCCATCCCTTTTGATTTGAGTTGATTTGATTTGATTTGATTTGATTTGGACCGTGATTTGGTTTGAACCACTTTTGGAACCGGCTTGTAGAGATGCCGGACTTGACTTGGGGGAGGGTGGTAAGGGAGTTGATGAAAGCGATGGAAAAGTGAAACTTTGACATGAAGGCTGTTGTGGAAATCGAATTAATTCGACTTATAATCCACAACAATGATGGAAAGATTGCCGAGGCAACCAAGAAAGATTGCCGAGGCAATCAAGAGCGCGGGCAATCGTATCGAACGAATATAACTGGGGG
>JAABUL010002737.1_pt1 | contig 25218 bp, 16 predicted proteins | sample 5559151 | NCBI WGS metagenome assembly JAABUL01 (sample SAMN10711876, study PRJNA513368) | rock metagenome | isolation source: Antarctica rocks | place: Antarctica: Victoria Land, Pudding Butte sud | reverse complement strand
GTCCGATGCCGGGAATATAAGCCGTCACTTCCGTGCCGGGATTTTTGCGTCCTGATCCGGTCAAACGCACACGAGCAATCTTGCGCAAGGCTGAGTTCGGTTTCTTAGGGGAAACAGTGCGCACGACAAGGCAAACGCCGCGCTTTTGCGGGTTGCCCTTCATGGCGGGCGCTTTGCTCTTTTTAATCATGCGCTTGCGCCCTTTGCGCACGAGCTGGCTGATCGTCGGCATCTTGTCAGTCCTTTCGGTCTTCGGTCATGTCTTGGCGTTGCCATCAGCGCCGGACGTATAAAAACGCCCCACCCGCTTGCTGAAGCATTGACAGCAGGACGAAGGGGACGCAGCAATATCTCAAGCGACTGTTTTCGGTCGTTGGGTGGACATGCCCTTGCGGACAATCCCTGCAAATGCCCCCTCGCAATGCATCAAACAACGCAATTCGTGCGAAAGCAAACTCTTGTCCGGTCAGACACACAATCTGTCCAGACAACCCTAGTATTATACTGCCCACTGACGCGAATGTCAACAGAGACATGGAAATAATTCCATGCTGTCAGCAAAGCAAATTACAGCAGCAAGGCAGTTTTAGTTTTGCTGCGCTCTGCGATGCACTAAAATCTCAGGACGATCGCTCAGTGTCCCGCCGCAAGTTCGGCGTGATAGTTAAAGCGGTCGTTGGGGGCAGCATCGCCGTTCAAGGTGAAGTCCGTCCAATCGCCTTTGGCAAAACAGTTGTCCGCCCACTTGAAGTCAATGGCTGACGGCAACTTGCCGCCCAGCAGTGAATGCGGGATGGCGATCATGAGTTGATTGCCTACGGCATGGTATTTCACCTGCCCAACCGGCGCCCATTGGTATTGGTTGCCGACGTTCTTCTCTAGGCTTGTGGTCGCGCTGCCGACTTGTCGGTTCAGCACATAGTCGTAGCCGAGCCAGCCGGTTTTATAATCGCTGTCCGTGTCGAGATAAAGCAGCATCCAATTCGGGGCGGTGTGCGGGCTGAGTTTGGAGGTCGTGCGGACGTAGAAGTAGACGTTTTGCTTGTCGTAACTAACCTTGGCGGCGACGATGTCATTACGCCCTGTTTGGTTGACGTAGTGCAGCGATTTGGACCAACCGCCGAAGTCTCGGTGGACAGGGTCGCCAATATCGTCGTGGAACTCCGGCCCGACGTTGGCCCATGCAGAGAACGGGCTGTGAAAATTGACGTGCCCGGGCGTTACTGCGGGCAGAGGACGAACTCCTAAAAAGCGGCGGTCATTGGCGACGAGTTGATAGTAGTAATTGTCTCCGATACTGCCGGGTTCGTCCGTGGTCATCGGCTCAATGTCTTTGCTGAACGGTATGTTGAACTCGTCGGCGAAGTATGTGCTTTTCTTGTCGGTGCTCAAGAAACGCTGGGCAAGCCATTCATTCCAGCTGTAGACGAAGATAAACGCAGGGTCTTGGCTGCGGGCATAATCGTAGTTATCTTGGAATTGAATGCCGCGAGCCACGGCTTCGGGGGACTTATCCAAGTAGCCGGTCTTGATACCGAGATGCCATGCGCGGCTGGTGCCGTCGCCCTACCTGGAAATCGGCTCGTGGACAATAGAACTTGCGACTTCCGCCGCCATCTCCTCCACTTTGCCATTCGCATCATGGATCACTTGGGCCGGGTCCTCGGACGGGTAATAGCCATCGGTGTTCCACGTGCCGGGGCCGGAATGAAGCCCGTTCCAGCGGCTCTTGCGGAAGGTAAAGAATTTGAGTATGTCCGGCCCAAGCGCGGGGTCGGGGTTGCCGATAATCAGCGGTTTGCCTTTCCAGTGAAACCATAGATCGGCGTTTTTGGGGTCCTTATAGTACTCGCTGTAGATGGTTTTGACTTCCGCGACCATTTCTGCATCGGAGACAGCGGGAACATGAAAGGCGAGCTGCGGCGTGGTTTCCCCTTGCGCCCGCATTTGGTGATAGGTCTGAATAATGGCATTCAGTTCCGGCTCGTAAAGAATATGATTGGTGGTATCAAACAAGATCATGCTAACACCGGCATCATTGAGCAGTTCGGCGTGCTTGCGGATAACAGCAGGGGCGGCCATGCTGTAATACCCCAGCAGCGGCGCGCCCCAGTAGTGAAAGCCGGGAACGCTGCCCCAAAGCGGGCTGTCAGGGTGGTTGAGGACGTCGGGGTCTTGCGCCAAAATCTTGGTATTGTCATACGGGCCGTCGTTGTGGTCGCCGGTCAGCCAGAGAAAGTAGAAGATGCCGACCTGCTTATTCGGGCGCGGCGGCCCGACCTGCTTGTTTGTCGGCAGAGCGCGCCCCAGCGCGTCTACGCCGACCCAGGTATCGCTGTAAGTGTCCCACGCAGGCGCGGGCGACGAATGCGCCGGAACAGCCGGCTTGATGGCGGCAACCGGGCTTGCTTTTGCCAGGCTTCCCGCCAAAAGCAGCGTCAGCGCGGCCACGCCAGACATCTTTAGAAGCCATAGGCGAGAAGAGAAAGGCATGGGTTAGCTCCTTGAAAACGGGCGGCCAGTCAAAGCAAGTAATCTGTCCTGACAACCCTCGTACTATACTGCCCAGCCACGGGAATGTCAACAAAGGCACAGGAATAATTCTAAGCCATGTTGCTGCATCAATAGCAAGTAGTTATTGTAGATACTGCAAATCTCTTCTTAATCCCGATACGTTGATATTTTATCAAGCAGTCGTGCCGGAGTGTCACAGAATCTGTAATAATGAAATAAGCAGCCTGCCAATGGCAATCAGGCCTCAAAGGATGACGTTTCATGAAATTGCGGCGACACGCGCGACGTTTGGTATATCTCCCATTCCTGCTCTTCAGCATGGTTCTGCTTCTTAGAGCGCATGCGCAGGAGGGGCAGGAAATCGGTACCTGGGCATTCCAGTACCCGAATAACACGAACCCTGGCGCGGCGCTCGACCTCCGCTGCCTCAATGAAAAGACGGCAGGCGAGTCCGGCTTTGTCCGCCTCAGCCCCGACGGCAATTCGTTCGTGTTGGGCAGCGGCAAGCCAGTCCGCTTCTGGGCCGTGGACGACGACAACTACCACGGTTCGCCCGAAGACATAGAGAAAAATGCCCGGTTTCTCGCCAAGCTGGGTGTCAACATGGTTCGCCTGCACACACAGATCGCCCCCGATGTTGACGGCCCGATTACGGCTGTCAACCAAAAGGAGATTGACGGCATTTGGCACATGGCGGCAGTCCTAAAGAAGGCGGGCATCTACACCACTATTTCACCTTACTGGGCGAACAACAAGAAGGTAGCGCAGTGGGGAATTGACGGCTACACCGGCCAGAGCGACCTTTGGGGCCTGCTGTTCTTCAATCCTCAGCTTCAGAAAGGTTATAAAACCTGGCTGAAAGCGCTTTATACGCGTCCCAACCCCTACACCGGCATCCCGCTCGCCCGTGACCCCGCCGTTGCCATCATCCAGGTTCAGAATGAGGATGGCATGTTCTTCTGGACCATGCAGTCGGTCAAGCCCGAACAGCTCGCCCTGCTGGGGCGGAAGTTCGGGACGTGGCTGGCAGCCAAGTATGGCTCACTGGATGCGGCAAAGAACGCCTGGCCGGACGCCGCCGATCCCGCCGACGACTGGGCCGGCGGCCAGGTAGGCATTCTGCCGACCTGGCAGCTCACCAACACGCAGCACAGCGGCATGGCCGTGCGCGTCGCCGACCAAGTCCACTTCTTTGCCGACACCCAGCGCGGCTTCTACGCGAATATCGCCAACTACATCCACAACACTCTGGGCTGTAGGCAGTTGATCAACGCCTCCAACTGGCTCACTGCCGACCCGGTCAAGTTAGGTGATATTGAGCGTTATACCTACACCGCCGCCGATGTGATCGCCGTCAACAAGTACTACAACGGCGGCGTCCACGTCGGGGACAACAACGGCTGGCGCATCGACCCCGGCCACCATTTCACCAACGAGTCCGCCTTGCTCAACCCACGCGACCTGCCGACCAATCTGAAGCAGGTGGTCGGTCACCCAATGATTATCACTGAAAGCTCGTGGGTGGCCCCGCTGGGCTATCAGTCCGAAGGCCCGTTCCTGATGGCAGCCTACCAATCGCTGACCGGCGTGGACACTTTCTACTGGTTCAACGACGGCGGCCCCGAATATCTAACCGATCCGGGCCTCTCCTTCCTCACCATCAGCGGCAGCCACCCGCTGACCAAGTGGAGCGCCAATGTGCCGGCCATTATGGGCCAGTTTCCCGCCTGCGCGCTGATGTACCGCAAAGGCTACTTGAAACAAGGCAAACCCGTTATCCATGAGGAGCGTTCCCTGGCCGAATTGTGGAACCGCAAAGCGCCACTGATCGCCGAAGACGGCAGTTTCGACCCCAACCGCGCCGGAACCATTGCTTCCCAGTCCACCCCCACCAATGGCCTCGCCCCCTACGCTTTCCTGGTCGGTCCCGTGGAAGTCAAGTACGGCGGCGACCCGACGAGGAACAAAATAGCAGACCTCTCGCCGTATGTTGACACGCAGGCACAGGTCATCCAAAGCGAAACAGGCGAAATTCGGCTCAACTACGGCAAGGGTATCTGCGTGGTCAATGCGCCCAAGGCCCAGGGCGCAGCAGGCTTTCTGAGCAAAGCCGGTGGCCCCATCCGCTTGAGCGACATTACTCTCGACTCCAGCAACCCTTATGCCACCATTCTTGTCGTTTCAATGGACGGCCTGCCGCTGAAGCGATCCAAGAAGATTTTAGTGCAGGTGGGAACGGCCAGCCGTCCGACGGGATGGCAGGCGCAGCCGAGCGACTTCAAGTCCGATGACGGCAAGCAGGCTTACCACGGCTACGAGGTTGTAAAAACGGGCGGCGCACCCTGGGCAATTGTCAACACGAATGTGACCGTGACCATTGGCAACGCGGGTCTGAGCAAAGCCACGCTGCTGGACACAGCGGGCTATCCGGCGCAGTCCATTCCCATCACGAAGTCCGGCGGCAAAATGAAAATCCAACTCCCAGTCAATGGCATGTATGTCATGTTGGAGTAACAAGCGAAACAGTGGACGACTAGGATTGTCCATCGCCGACTTGTCGGCTGTAAGTCTGCCAGGAAAAATCTGTGCCGCCCTTTGCAGGCTTTTTTTCCTTTGCAGGCTTTTGTTTTTTAAGACGTGAGAGCCGTAGTCACTGCGGCCTGAAGAGAGGTGGTCGGGCGTCCTATCAGCGAGTGAAGACTGCCGGTGGAATCATCGAGTTCACCTTGGGCTGCGCCCTGTTCGGCATTCATCAGAAGTTCCGCAAGGTTGGCAGGCAATCCGAAGCCGACCAGCGTGTTCTTGTAGTCTTCCGGCGTCAGGTTATGATAAGCGACTGACTTTCCGCTTTGTTTGGAAACCTCAGCGGCCAGTTCGGACAGGGTGTACGGCGTGTCCCCGACCAGTTCATAGATTTTGTTTTCATGGCCCTCCCCGGTCAGCACAGCCACCGCCGCTGCCGCATAGTCCGCAATGGCCGCTGAAGCGAAGCACCCGTCTTCGGCAGCGCCGAGAATGGCCCCATGTTGCAAGGCGGAACCGAGCATTGCGGTCTGGTTCTCAAAATACCAGCCGTTGCGCAGAAAAACAAAGGGCAGGCCGGAGTTCCGAATACTCTCTTCCGTTTTCTTATGCACTCCCGCCAACATGAGCGGCGACGAATCCGCGTGCAGTATGCTCGTGTAAACCAGCATCTTCACCCCCGCATTTTTCGCGGCATCAATGGCATTTTGGTGCTGCGTCGCCCGGTCTGCGCCCAGGTCACTGCCTGAAATGAGCAGCAGGGTGTCCGCGTCCACAAAGGCCGAGCGCAACGTTTCCGGCTTGTCATAATTGGCATCCCGCACCTGGACTCCCAAAGCGGCAAAGCCTGCGGCCTTGTCGGGGTTCCGCACAGCGGCGACGATCTCCGCAGGGGGAACATGTTCCAGCAATCCTGCAATCACAAGACGACCCAGTTTGCCTGTGGCCCCGGTAACGACAATCATAATTCTGCCTCCATAGCTACAATAATGGTTCTTATCAAGAAGTTGGTCACTTCTTGTAACTATGGTACACTGTAGCCGCGCATGTCGTCAAGACGGCACTTTTTAGTCACAAGATTACCTCAAAGTAACCGCAAAAAAATAACTGTAAAGGAGAAACACACAGTGACGACGCTAACCAAAAACGCGAAGATAATTCATACACTCGGTACAAACGCCGCCTGCCTCGTGCCGGATGCGCCGCAGGAGGGCAGCGCGGGATGTCCTCTCCGTGACGTTTTGAACCAAGTGGGGGATAAATGGAGCGTCCTGGTGGTTGTGTTGCTCAAAAACGGCAAATTGCGTTTCACCGACTTGCGCCGTTCGATTGAAGGCATCTCGCAGCGAATGCTCACGCACACCTTGAGACAGCTTGAGCGCGACGGCCTTGTTAAACGAACGGCCTATCCTTCGGTTCCTATGCGCGTCGAGTACGAGTTGACTGCATTGGGCAAAACACTCATCGGGCCTTTAACAATGCTGGCTGAATGGGCGGAGAGTCATCGGGGGGCAATTCTCTCCGCACGAGCTGCCTATGACAGTGCTTCTAATCTTGACGGAAACACTGTGCTTTGAGATTTGCCTCGGTATTGCCAAGTGTGTTTCTGCGCGCTTCAAACGTATACTGACGACGGAAGAAATCGTTCCGTCGCCGGCACGCGCTTAATCAGCCGAAGGAATACCGCTGATAGAAGCTTGGTAAGCAAGACGCAAAAGAAAAGGGACACGCTTATGCGTGTCCCTTTTGCCGTGTCCATGAGCCTCAGATACTCAGATAGATGACTCCGAGTCAATATCAATCGTCGGCTCATCCACGCCATTGATGCTCCCCGAAGAAGCGCCATCGCCGTGGGCTATTTCACGCTCGGCCAGCATTGCCAGGCTGTCGCCCGACGTGCCGGTCATCTCGCGCACCACGGCCATGTCGTCGTCGTCCAGCGTCGTTTCCCGGTCAAGCACTGCCCCCGCATTGCGTCCTGGCCGGGCCGCGCCGAAGCGTGCGCCTGAGTCGATGCCGTCCAGTTTCGGCTCCAGGTTGCGGTATTGCGGCAGTCCCGTTCCGGCAGGAATGAGGCGCCCAATGATGACGTTCTCTTTCAAGCCCACAAGCGAGTCTTTCTTGCCGCGCACAGCCGCTTCCGTCAGAACACGCGTCGTCTTCTGGAACGATGCCGCCGAAAGGAACGAGTCTGTTGCCAGGCTCGCTTCGGTGATCCCTAGCAACAGCCAGTCTGCCGTCGCTTCCGTGCCTGGCGGGTCGGCCTCATTCACTTTGGCATTCGCGTCTGTGAACTCAAAGCGATCCACCATTTGGCCCGGCAGGAACTCCGTATCACCCTGGTTTTTGATGCGGCGCTTGCGCAGCATCTGCCGTGCGATGACTTCAATGTGCTTGTCGTTGATGTCCACGCCCTGAGACTTGTAGACAGACTGAATTTCGCGGACGATATAGTTGGATACGCCGCGAATACCCTGCAAGTCCAGCACCTTCTGCGGGTCCAGCGGGCCTTCGGTCAGGCGGTCACCCGCCTGCACGACATCGCCTTCTTTCACCTGCAATTGGCCTCGATAGGGAACCAGGCTGGCTTTGCGGACTTTGACTGCGGTCATGCCGGTTTCGCGCATCTTTTTGATGTGCTTGTCGGTCAGCTCTGTGCCCGCGGTCAGCGTTTCCGGGACTTCCGTGGCACGCTTGGCCTGTGTCGCAGTCATGCCTTCCGTATCGGCGTGAGGGCCGAGATAGATGTCTTCGGCCAGTGTTTCGCCTGCCAGAGCGGCATTGCTGCCTTCCTCAATCGGCATTTCCGTGTGAATAATCACGCGGCGCAGACCTTTGGACTCAATCTCCGCGACTGCGCCTGAGAACTCGGTGACAATCGCCTGGCCCTTTGGCTTGCGGGCTTCAAACAGCTCCACAACGCGCAGCAGGCCGCCAACTTGGTCTTCCAGCACCTTCAGCACCGCCTGGACGGCACGAACGCGCTCCCGATCAACACCGGTGGCGCTGGGCGCTTTTTCCTCTGCGCCGCTGTCCAGCGAGACAAGGCCGCTGGAGATGTCCGAGTGCAGCTCTTTCAAGGCTTCCTGCTTGCGGGCGCGGACGTTGGCAACGCCGACCAGCTGCTTCTGCGCAATACCGCCCGAGTGGAACGTGCGCATTGTCAGCTGCGTGCCTGGTTCGCCGATGGACTGCGCGGCAATAATGCCTACAGCAACTCCCGGCTCAACAAGCAGGGAAGTGGCAAGGTCAAGCCCATAGCACATGGCGCAGATGCCCATGCGCAGCTCGCACGAGAACGGACTGCGAACATTGACGCGCTTCAGCCCGCTGGCTTCAATCTCCGAGGCAACCTCCTGCGTAATCAGGTCGTTGCGGGCGACAATCACCTGGCTCGCTTTTTCATGTTTCTCAGGGTAAACAATGTCCTCACCTGCGAAGCGACCGTACACACGCTGGTTGAGTGGCTCAATCACTTCGTTGTTGTCGCGTATCTCTTCCACATAGATGCCAATCTCCGTGCCGCAGTCGTGAGCACGAACAATGACTTCCTGAGACACGTCCACCAAACGGCGTGTCAGATAGCCGGCGTCCGCGGTGCGAAGCGCAGTATCGGCCAGGCCTTTACGCGCACCGTGCGTGGAGACAAAGTACTCCAGGACAGACAAGCCTTCGTGGAAGTTGGACTTCACCGGCAGGTCTTCAATCATGTTCCCGAATGGGTCGGACATAACGCCGCGCATCCCCGAAAGCTGCGTGATCTGGCCTTTGGTGCCGCGCGCGCCGCTGTCGGTGAATAGATAGATCGGGTTCATGGAGCCGGGTTTGCCCATGTTCTTCATGATGGCTTCGCCGACGTCTTTGGCCGCTCCCTGCCACTCTTCCAGCACGCGCTCTTTGCGCTCACCTGCGGTAATCAGGCCGCGCTGGTAGTTGCGGTTGAACTTCTTGACTTCCTCTTCGGCTTTCTTGATGATGTTGTTGCGCTCTTCAGGAACATCCATGTCCGTGATCGCCACAGTCATGCCCGCCTTGGTCGCCTCCTGGAAGCCGAGGGCTTTCAATTCATCTAGAAGAATAACTGTGCGCTCGTCGCCATTGCGCCGGTGGCACTCGGCGACGATTGTTCCCAGCTCTTTTTTGCCCAGGCCATTGCCGCTGCCCTGCTTGGTTTTGTCTTTCTTTGCGAGCATGTCAAAGATATAGTCATGCATGTTGTTGGGCATGATGTTGGTGAACAAGATGCGCCCGGCCGTAGTCTGGCGTGTTTCCGTGGCACTGCCGTCTTCCTTGCGAAAACGCACGTTGATCGGCTCATGGATACGTATCTTGTTGACACTGTACGCAAGCTGCGCTTCTTCCAGACTACCATACGTGTAGCCCTGCGCCTCGCCTGCCTCGTTGGAAGCAAACGACTGCGGGTCGCCTGGCTCCATCAAGGTCATAAAGTAGGCGCCCAAGATCATGTCCTGCTGGGGCGCGACAACGGGATGACCGTCGGCGGGCGAGAACAGATTCTTGGTGGACAGCATCAGGATACGCGCCTCAGCCTGTGCCGAAGCCGACAGCGGCACATGCACCGCCATCTGGTCGCCGTCAAAGTCCGCGTTGAATGCATGACAGACGAGAGGATGCACCTGGATGGCTTTGCCGTCCACCAAGACAGGCTCAAAAGCCTGAATGCCTAAACGGTGCAGCGTCGGCGCGCGGTTCAGCAGCACCGGATGCTCGCGAATGACTTCTTCAAGCGCGTCCCACACTTCAGGGCGCAGCTTGTCGATCATGCGCTTGGCGGTCTTGATGTTGCTGGTGTAGCCCCGCTCCACCAATGCCTTCATGACAAACGGCTTGAACAGCTCAATCGCCATTTCTTTGGGCAGGCCGCATTGATGCAGCGCAAGGCGTGGGCCGACCACAATGACCGAGCGGCCTGAGTAGTCTACGCGCTTGCCGAGCAGGTTCTTACGGAAGCGGCCCTCTTTGCCCTTGAGCATGTCCGAAAGCGACTTGAGAGGCCGATTGTTGCTTCCGACCACGGGCCGCGTGCGGCGTCCATTGTCAATCAGCGCATCTACAGCTTCTTGAAGCAAACGCTTTTCATGGTTGACGATGCTCTCGGGCGCGCGGATTTCTGTAATCTTCTTCAAGCGGTTGTTGCGATTGATGATGCGCCGGTACAGGTCGTTGAGGTCGGACGTGGCAAAGCGTCCGCCGTCTAGTTGCACCATCGGGCGCAGTTCAGGCGAAATGACGGGCACGGCGTCCAAGATCATCCACTCGGGGCGTGAGCCGGATTCCAGAAACGCTTCGGCTACTTCCAGGCGCTTGATGGCTCGGGCACGGCGCGGCCCCTGTGTCTGCGCGATTTCGGCACGCAGTTCCGTGGCGAGTTTGTCCAGGTCGATCTCTTGGAGCAGTTCTTTGACAGCTACCCCGCCTAGCCCAGAGCGCACAACTTCGGTCATGTCGCGGCCCAGCTGATCGCCCAGCACGTCGAGCAATGCTTCCAGTTTGCGGTAGTCGTCTTCCGGCAGCAGCATTCGCTTTTCGACTTTTTCATCCAGCATAACCAGAGCATCGCGCAGCGATTGGAACTGTTCGGCGGCATCTTTTTCGATGTCCTTGAGTTCTTCTTCCATCTGCTTGCGGCGCTCTCGGGCGCGGCCTTCGTCCCAAAGCTCAAAGACAATCGGCTCTTCGCCTTCTTCCAGTTCTTCGTCTTCAATAACGACAGGCTCTGCGCCTTCGCTGTGCGCTTTGATGTCAGCTTCGGCTTCCAGGCGCGCGGCTTCCATGTCGTCATCGCGCTGCTGCTCCAGGTCGCGGATTTTCTCGTCTAGCGCGGCGTGGTAATCTTTCATCTCATTATTGAGACGTCCACGATCTACGTAGGTGACAATATACGACGCGAAGTACAGCACCTTTTCCAGCGGGCGCGGCGAGATGTCCAGCAGCAGGGACAGGGGTGACGGCACGCCTTTCAGGTACCAGATATGGCAGACCGGCGCGGCCAGCTCGATATGCCCCATCCGCTCGCGGCGCACCTTGGAGCGCGTGACTTCCACGCCGCAGCGGTCGCAGATAATACCCTTGAATTTGACTTTTTTGTAGCGCCCGCAGTGGCACTCCCAGTCCTTGACCGGGCCGAAGATACGTTCGCAGAACAGGCCGTCCCGTTCCGGCTTGAATGTCCGGTAATTGATCGTTTCCGGCTTCTTCACTTCACCGTAGGACCAGGCCCGGATTTCGTCCGGTGCGGCGATCCCAATTCTAATCTTATCAAATGCGCTTGCATCTGTCATGGCTGTTTCAATTCTCCCAATGACACGTCACACACCACAAAATGCCCCACCCGGCACTCTGCCCCGCCCTTGCCTGCCGGATATATTCCAACAGGCAAAAGCAAGACTTAGTTCCGAGTGAGGGCTTTTACTGTTAAGTATTATCCGCCGAACAAAGCTTCCGCTTCGGCTTCCGCGCGGGGCAGACGCGGGCGCAGGCCTCGTCCCCGCCCTTCGCTATCACCGTAGTCTTCTTCTTTGTCCTTAAGATCAATCTCTTTCTCGTCTTCGTCTTCCACGGCCACTTTCAGGCCCAATGACTGAAGCTCATTGACTAGGATTTTGAACGACTCGGGAACCCCAGGTTCCAGCATCGCATCGCCCTTGACAATGGACTCGTAAGTTTTGACACGCCCCAGCACATCATCCGACTTGATGGTCAGTATCTCCTGAAGAGTATAAGCCGCCCCATATGCCTCCAACGCCCACACTTCCATCTCGCCAAACCGCTGCCCGCCGAACTGTGCTTTGCCGCCCAGGGGCTGCTGCGTGACCAGCGAGTACGGGCCAGTCGAGCGCGCATGGATTTTGTCGTCCACAAGGTGAGCCAGTTTGAGCATATAAATCTGCCCAATCGTAATCGGCTGCGTGAACCAGTCACCGGACAGTCCATCGCGCACCCAGGACTTGGCCGTTTCTTCAATAATGCCCGCCCGACGGTGAACGTTGGTCTTGACCCGTTCCACAATCATGTCCAGATCGTAGCCATCAATTGTTGTTAGAGCTTCGTCTTGCTCCGGCGTCCCCTCGTAGCCTTCCGGCAGGTCCACGGTGGGCGGCGCGGCGACTAAGGCAGCGATTTGCTCAAGACGGGCAGGGCTGAGTTCGCCTAGCTTCACTTTGAGCTTCGCCATCAGTTCGCTGACGCCTTCTTTTTTGCCTGCTTCTAGGTCAATGTGCAGTTCTTTTTCTACATACGTCCGCAGGGCATCGTAACGGCGCACTTCGGCGAACTTGCCGATGTCGCTGAGTATCTCGGTCTCGGTCGCCCCCTCAAAAATCGGGTTGACAAACGAAACGTTGAGAGCTTTGCCGACATAGCCCAGATGGGTTTCCAGTATCTGGCCGATGTTCATACGGCCAGGAACGCCCAGCGGGTTCAGCACGATGTCTACGGGCGTGCCGTCCGGCAGGAACGGCATGTCTTCCGGCGGCAGGATGCGCGAAATCACGCCCTTGTTGCCGTGACGCCCTGCCATCTTGTCACCTTCCATGATTTTGCGCTTTTGTGCGATATACACGCGCACCAGCATGTTGACGCCCGCCGACAGCTCATCGCCCGGCAGCCGCTCCAGTTCGCCTTCCCAGTCTTCGCTAGTCAGGCTGTCCGGCTTTTTGGAGAAATTATAGACTTTCTTGTTGGCATCCCGGTACTTAAACCGCGAGAACACCTTCAGGTCGACAATCTTGCCCTTTTCGCCGTGCGGCACGCGCAGGGACACGTCGCGGGTTTCCTCGGCTTTTTTGCCGAAGATGGCGATAATCAGCCGCTCTTCCGCCGTCAGCTCGCCCTGCCCTTTGGGAGCGACCCGCCCGACCAGAATATCTTCCGGCCTGACTTCAGCCCCGATACGGATAATGCCGTTCTCGTCCAGGTCTTTCAGCGCATCCTCGCCGACATTGGGAATATCGCGCGTGATCTCTTCCGGCCCCAGCTTGGTGTCGCGCGCTTCCACCTCGTACTTTTCAATGTGTACGGATGTGAACACGTCGTCTGAAACCAGCCGCTGCGAGAGCAGAATGGCGTCCTCAAAGTTGTAGCCGTTCCAGGGCGTAAAGGCGACCAGAACGTTCTGGCCCAAAGCCAGCTCCCCCTGATCGGTGCACGGCCCGTCGGCAAGCACCTGCCCGTTGCGCACGCGCTGTCCGTTGTCCACAATCGGACGCTGAGTAACGCACGTTGCCTGATTGGAGCGCAGCATGTTCAGCAGGCGATACGTATCCTCGCCGCCGTCTTCGTCTGCCACGACGACAATCTCTTCCGCCGTGCAGCGCTTGACTGTGCCGGAACGCAGGGCGACAATCACCGCGCCGGAGTCTACCGCCGCGCGCTTTTCCATGCCCGTCTTGCACAAAGGCGCATCGGGACGCAGGGTCGGCACGGCCTGACGCTGCATGTTCGCGCCCATCAGGGCGCGGTTTGCATCGTCGTTTTCCAGGAACGGGATCATGGCCGTGGCGACAGACACAATCTGCTGCGGCGACACGTCCATATAATCTACATCGGTGGCTTTGACCAGCGGGTAGGAGTTCTCGTGGCGCGCCTGCACCATCGCGTCCAAAAACGTGCTGTCGTCTTTGAGCAAGGTGTTCGCCGGAGCGATGCGGAACCGGTGCTCGCCGTCGGCGGGCAGCCAGTCCAGGTCCAGCGAGACTTTGCCGTTAATCACCCGCCGGTACGGCGTTTCAATAAAGCCGAACGGATCTACGCGGGCATGCACCGCCAGCGACCCGATCAGGCCGATGTTCGGCCCTTCCGGGGTTTCAATCGGGCAGATGCGTCCATAATGCGAGTGGTGAACGTCGCGCACTTCCAGCTTCGCCGACTGACGCGACAACCCGCCCGGTCCCAACGCCGACAAGCGGCGTTTATGGGTCAGTTCCGCCAAGGGGTTGGTCTGATCCATAAACTGCGACAATTGAGACGACCCAAAGAACGACTTGATGGACGCCGAGATTGGCTTGACCGACAGAATGACCTGCGGCAGGATATTCTCGCTGTCCAGGCTGGTCATGCGCTCTTTGGCGACTTTCTCCATGCGCAGGAAGCCCAGGCGGAGCTGCGAATACAGCAGTTCGCCGACCGACCGCACACGCTTATTCTCCAGGTGGTCAATATCGTCCACGTTGCCTTCGCCGCTTGCCAGCAGAACGATGTAATGCATAATCGCAATCACATCGTCTTTGGTGACGTTGCGCACGGACAGCGGCAGGGACAAACCCAGCTTTTTGTTGATTTTGTGACGCCCGACCTTTGCCAGATCGTAGCGGCGCGAGTCAAAGAAGATTGAGTTCATCAGGGAGCGCGCCGACTCGGGCGTGGCGGGGTCGCCGGGACGAATCTTGCGGTAGATGTCGATCAGGGCGTTTTCTTTGCCCGTAATCGCATTGCCTTCCTGGTCCAATGTCGCGACAATATAGTTGTTCAGGTAGAACACATCCAAAGACTCAAGGCCCAGGGCCTCAATCTTTTTGGCGGCTTCGCGCTCAATTTTGTCATAGGCCCGGACGATAGGCTTGTTGTTGGCATCCATCACGTCCACAGCGGCATACGGCACACGCTTGCGGGGACGGGTGTTCTTGAACGTCCCATCGTCGTTGAGCGCGGGTTTGCCGTCGTCGTCAAACTCAAGCACCTCAATATCGGCTCGCTCGGGCGCATACAATGTCGCGCGGCCTGGAGAAACCACGGTTTCGGGTTCCACAAACAGGTTCATAATCTCGCGGGTCGTGTTGGACGGAATCGCGGGCAGCGTCACTTCAAACAGTTCCGGCAGGGCATGCTTTTCAATGTCCCGCTTGACCTGCTGCGTCACCAGCGTGCCGGCTTCCACCAACACTTCGCCGCTGTCCTGGTCTACAATCGGCGCAAACAGGGTTTTGCCTTCCAGTTCGCCCCACGCCACCTGGTACTCGCCGTCCGGGCAAGCCACCGGAAACAGGTTCAGCGCCCGCAGCAGTGTCGTGATGGGGAACTTGCGCGTCTGTCCGATGCGCACCGTAATGGCATCCGTGGCATCTGTTTCCACGTCCATCCAGGCGCCTTCGCTGGGGATAATGGTGGCATAATAAAGCTGACGCCCGGAGAAGTCCAGCGTGTCCTTGAAGTACACGCCGGGCGAACGGGCAAGCTGCGAGACAACGACCCGCTCCGCGCCATTGACCAGGAACGTGCCTTTGTCGGTCATCAGCGGCAGATCGCCTAAGTACACTTCGCTTTCTATCACTTCGCTGTCACGCGAAGATAGGCGAACACGCGCCTTGATCGGCGACTCCAGGGTCACGTCACGGGCGCGGCATTCGCTCAAATCGTATTTCGGCTCGCCGAGGGTAAAATCAACAAGCTCAATGGAGTGGTTGCCGGTAAAATCGGTAATCGGGGAAAAACTCTCGAACAGCTCCTTCAGTCCCTCTTGGAGGAACCAGCGGTACGAGTCTAGTTGAAGTTCGACAAGGTTGGGAACGTCCACCACATGCGCCGTCTGCTTCGTGGTGTGCTGTATCTCTTTCAAAAACAAACCCTCCTGTGCCAACGCACGAACCTACATCATACCAAAATCCAGGGGAAAAGTCAAGCGATATTTTGGGGAACCGGCATTTATACCCAAGCGCCTGCAAACATCAAACCTGATTTAGCGAGAATATCTGTGGTGGCCTCATAGTGGAACGCAAACAAGTGCCAACAAGTTCCCGTATCGGCAATTTACGCGCGTGGCGGAGTTGTGCGAAGGGGTTAAATAGTCTGTGCTGAACTACAGAAGACTTTGATCATGGGCGGTTTCCAAAAGTAGCCGATTTGCTTTTTGGCATCGGCCAAACTTTTATGACTGTAAGGCTATGTTTAGGTCAGGAGAGGAACTATGCGGCAGCCGGGTCGTAGTACCGGTGCGTCATCAGCACCAGCCCCGTCTCCGCGTCCGTGTAGCAGCCCCACTGACCCCCAAAGCCGAACACGTCCGCCCCGCCCGTGCTCTGCCTTGACCCGAAGGCATCGTACTGATCCGCCGAAAGCGACACGCCGCTTGCATTCACCCGCTTGTTCGCCGTCACCCCGCCTATGCCGTCCAGCTCACACATCAGCACGTGCTAGCATGGTTTGATACCAGCACCATATACTCTGAAAACAGAAAGGGGTTCTACCCTTCGTCGGCGTACTTCTCTTTAAGACCCGCCACAACGGAGGGGTCGGCCAGGGTGGACGTGTCGCCCAAAGCGCGGCCTTCGGCGATGTCGCGGAGCAAGCGGCGCATGATCTTGCCGCTCCGTGTCTTGGGTAGCTCGGCGGAAAAGAGGATGTCGTCGGGGCGGCAGATGGCTCCCAGCTTGGCGGCAACGTGGGCTTTAAGCTGTCCTGCGAGTTCTGAGGTCGCGCCGATGCCCTCTTTGACGGTGACAAAGGCGGCGATGGCCTGGCCTTTAATCTCGTGCGTGCGCCCGATGACGGCGGCTTCGGCGACGGCGGGGTGGTCTACCAGGGCCGATTCCACTTCCATGGTGCTGATGTTGTGGCCGGCCACCAGCATGATGTCGTCCACGCGGCCCAGGAGCCAGTAGTCGCCTTCGTCGTCGCGGCGCGCGCCGTCGCCGGGGAAGTAGTAGTTTTTGTCTTTGAACTTGCTCCAATAGACGTCCTGGTAACGCTGGTCGTCACGCCACAGCGTGCGCAGCATGGACGGCCAGGGTTTGGTAATCACGAGGATGCCGGTTTGGTCGGTGCCGTGCGGCAGGGCTTCGCCGCGCTCATCCACCACTTCCGCGCTGATGCCGGGGAACGGGCGGGAGGCGGACGCGGGCTTGAGGGTGGACAGGCCGGGCAGGGGGGTGATCATAATGGCTCCTGTTTCGGTCTGCCACCAGGTATCTACGATGGGGCAGCGCCCGCCGCCGATATGGGCGTGGTACCACTGCCACGCTTCGGGGTTGATGGGTTCGCCGACGCTTCCAAGTAACCGGAGTGAGCTTAAATTGTGCTTTTGGGGCCACTGCTCGCCCCACTTCATAAAGGCGCGAATGGCGGTGGGCGCGGTGTAGAGCACCGTGACGCCATACTTTTCTATGAGCTGCCAGAAGCGGTCTTTTTGCGGCCAGTCCGGGGCGCCTTCGTAGATAAAGACGGTCGCGCCGACGCTGAGCGGGCCGTAGACCATGTACGAGTGGCCGGTGACCCAGCCGACATCGGCGGTGCACCAGTAGACGTCACTGTCTTTGATGTCGAAGACGTACTTGGTGGTGGCCGCGACGCCGGTGAGGTAGCCGCCGGTGGTGTGCAGGATGCCCTTGGGCTTGCCGGTGCTGCCGGATGTGTAGAGGATGTAGAGGGGGTCTTCGGCATCCATCGGCTGCGCGTCATGCTTGCCGGAGGCGTTCTCCATCAAGCGGTGCCACCACAGGTCGCGGGTGGGGTGCATGGGAACGGCTTTGGGGTCGTCGGTGCGGTTTAAGACGACGACGCGCTCGATAGTTGTCTCCCCTTCCAGGGCTTTGTCGGCGGCATCTTTGAGGCGCACGACACTGCCGCGCCGCCACCCGCCATCGGCGGTAATGAGCAGCTTGCTCTGGCTGTCCGCGATGCGTTCGCGCAGGCTTTCGGCGCTGAACCCGGCGAACACGACATTGTGGACGGCCCCAATCCGTGCGCAGGCGAGCATGGCAATGACGGCTTCGGGCACCAAGGGCAGATAGATCGTCACCCTGTCCCCTTTTTCAATTCCTAAACTGTGCAGCACATTGGCGAACTTGCAGGTTTCGCGGTGCAGGTCATGGTAGGTCAACACGCGCGTGTCGCCCGGTTCGCCTTCCCAGATGAGCGCGGCCTGGTTGCGCTTGGCTCCGGCGAGATGGCGGTCCAGGCAGTTGTCGGCAGCGTTTAATTTGCCGTCGGTGAACCATTTGACATGGGGCGGTGTCCATTCGCAGACGGTTGTAAAGGGGGTTGTCCAGCGCAGCAGGGCGCGGGATTGGTCTGCCCACCAGGTGTCGGGGTCTTGGGCGGCCTGGTCATAGACATGCGGGTCGCTGAGATTGGCCTGCCGGGTGAATGCGGGATTGGGGGGAAACGAGGGGAGTTGATCGGCCACGGTGCGGGTCTCCTTTGACGAGGATTGCGAAGGATGTTTTGGGGAGTAGTTCGGGGCGAACGGTGGGTTTTCCTGCGCGGGCGTGCGGGCGCTCTTTTTTCCCTGAAAAGAATGGGGACACGGGGTTGATGCCCTAAACTGCGCAGGAGGTTTCCGCTCCATGTGCCTGGCGTGTTTATGATGTGGAAAAATAAACGCATGCCTACCCTGTTGATTTTGCCGGGTCTGCCGATAATGGCAATAGGAACGCTGTTTTTTGCGGCACGTTCCGGCGCGGCGTTGGACTGTCGGCAGAGGCAGCAGCCCTAATTTACCCCGCTGCGCAAGGAGCAACACCATGCCGAAAGTAGCTTATCACGCCGACATCTCAGCGATGAGCGGCAAGCAGGGCGACCAAGTGTACGCGGAAAGCCGGATGGGCGGCGTCCGCAAAAGCCGGGTCATTCCGATGAACCCGAACACGCCTGCGCAGGCGGCGGCGCGCAAAGCGTTCGGGCAAGGGTCGGCAACTTATTCTCAGCTTGGCCCGGACAACGTGGCGCAGTGGGAGAATTATGCCGCAGGTTTGCGGGTCACTGACCCGATCACGGGCCGGGCCTATGCGCCGACGGCAGGGACTGTGTTTACGGGCCTGACATCCAAGTTTTTGCAGGCCACTCCTAACGGGGCGGTGCCGCTGCTGCCTCCGAGCAGCAGATTTGGGGGCGACGGGATTACGGTGAGCGCTGCGCCGGGGAGCGGCGGGATTGTGTTCACCGGCTCGGGGGAGAACGGGCTGGACATTCAGACCGAGCTGATGGTGCAGAAACTGCCCAACGGCAACCGCAAGCCGGGCAAGGGTAAGTACCGTATGAAGGGGTTTGTCGGCTTCGCACCGGGTCATTTGAGCCAGACGGTTCCGCTCGCACCAGGGCGCTATGCGTGTGCGTACAAGTTCGTGTATTTGGCGACCGGGCAATCGTCTACGGAGACGCCGATTGGGGTTGTGGTGGTGGCATAAGGGGATGGTGGTGACAAGCACACGGGGTTGAAATGATAGGCCACGTGTAATGACACGGGGTTGAAACCCCGTGCTAGATTTACGAAACCCGCCTTCGCGGGTTGGAACAATCTTAACCCACGCCCTCCGGGTCCGCCAGTGCGGCAGATGGGTTGTGTGTGATTAGCACGGGGTTTCAACCCCGTGCCACAGCTCCCGTACAGTGTGTGCGGGGGCTTTTTTTGCGTGTCATTGGGCCGCCGCAGGCAGGGGAAAGGCCGCTGTGAAGGCGGCGTCTACCTGGGGCAGCAGGGCGGCAGTCTCGCGCAGGGCGGCAATGGTGCGGCGATAGTGGTCAATATCCGGGGCGGTGAGGCGGCGGCCTTCTCTGTCGGCGAGCCACTTGGAAGCGGGACGGTAGCCGCCGACCTGGAACTCCCATACTTCGGGGGGTACGTTGTCAAAGTATTCGGTGGCGTTGAGTTTGACACGGCCTTTGGTGCCGCCTGGGGCGGGGGGGGTGTAGCGCGCGGCGTCCTTCATCTTTTGGACAGTGTGATCCCCAGCGATGGGAAAGCCGATGCCGTGCTTTGTCAATGCGGGGTCTTCCAGCAGGTGCAAGGCGACCAGTTTGCTGCCAAGTGCGGCGAGTGTTTGGAAGGCGTCGGCGTCCGGGGGAAGGGGCAGGCGCGGGAAGTCGGTTTTGAGAAAGGGGGCATAGCGGGTGCGATAGGTGGGGGCGTGGAAGGTGGCGTAGGCATAGTGGAACACGTCTTCGGGGTCGGGGGGCGTGCCGATGGCGTGTTGCAGGGCTTTCAGGAAGGCGGGGGCGAGGTTGGGCTGCCGCTCGGCGTGCTGTTCCAGTGTGCCTTCTTTGGGATATAGCCACAGTGGATGAGTTTGTCCCCCACCTCTCCTGTAAAAATTAAAGTCAATAAGTACTCGTGTGGCGCTCACGATATTCCATTCTTCGTCTCCGATAACCGCGCCGCTTCTTCCGATAACAAGTGCTAAATTCTTGTGATAAAGTAGGTGCTGCATGACTTCTGTACGTGTACGAGTAACGGCTGTTTTGTGATATACGATGTAGCGGTTGTCAAAAGGCCGATATAATATGCGTTTGATTACTGAAGCAGATAGTCCTTGAGGCATTGCAGGCTCGGTGAAAGCCTTTGCTAACTGCTGCGCTTCCGCTTCGGAAAATGCAATCGTCTTAGCATCTTGCCCGGTGACAATGCCAACGCTATTGACGGGGAACACATCGGTAATTTTGTGCCACGCATCATACTGCTCCCGGTGCAACTGCTCCTGCGGCACAAATAAGTAGTGGGGCACATTGGGGGACAACTCCTGCCAGTCGATATCTTGCAGGCTGCTGTCCAAAAGCGTTTTGTATTTGTGGGCGCGTGAGCCGTAAAGATCGGCGTGGTAGATTTTGGCGGTCATAGAAGGTGGCTCCCGTGGTGTTTGGCGGATGTTCGGCGTGTGTTCGGCGCATATTCAGCCCCGCATTGAAATGCGGGTCTAGCATTACGAAACCCGCCGTCGCGGGTTAAGAGGTATTGAACCCACGAAGGTGGGTTTTGTGATGTTAGCACGGGGTTTCAACCCCGTGTCATTGCGCGTGGCCTATCATTTCAACCCCGTGTGCGTGCCCGCCGCACATGCGGGCCACCCCGTGTGCATGCCCGCCACATCGGATGTTTACCCCGTGTTTGTAAATGCCGCACACGCGGGCCATCCCGTGTTTGTAAACGCCGCACATGCGGGCCACCCCGTGCGAATGCCCGCCGTATCGGGTGTTTGCGCCGTCTGTTGGAACAGGGCACATGGCATCTGCCCCGTGCTCATTCCACGCAGCGTTCCCATTGTTCATTCAGCGTGTTCTGGGCATGATGGGCAAGTTGATTTTGGATGTAAGCGCGTACGACGTCTATTCCCTCCGGGCTGACGGAAAACGCTCCATACGCACCCTGCCAGCGAAAGTCGGTTTCCGGCGCGACGCGGTGACGAATCAGGTGCGACGACGCGCCTTTAAGGTCATGGGCCAATTGTGCGACGGCGATGGTGGCTGGAACGCGCGCTAAAAGATGAACATGGTCGGCCACGCCCCCAATCTCTAACGGCTGTCCGCCACGCGCGCGGCAGGTCTCCGCAAGGCAGGCATACAGCGCACTTTGCCACGCCAAGTCAATTAAGGGTTCGCGGTTCCAGGTCGCCCAGACGAAATGGATAAAAAGGTGCGTACAGGAGTTCATGTCTGTTTTCTAAGATACGTTTACAGACACGGGGTTCAAACCCCGTGCTAGATTTACGAAACCCACCTTCGTGGGTTAAGAATTGTTCATTCTTTCTTCAACCCGCGAAGGCGGGTTTTGTGATGTTAGCACGGGGTTTCAACCCCGTGTGATGGCCGCATGATGATCGTGTGATGGCCGCATGATGATCGCCGTTCTGCACGGTGGTCAAGCGAATGTGGCTGCCGGTCTGCCGGGTGACCGTGTACCCAAGCACGGCGAGGGCGGCGGCTAAACGCGAGCCTGAAACATCGCGGGGAAGTCTCATGCCGCCAGCACTTCTTCTTGAACAATGTGCAGACGCAGGATTTTGGGCGCATTCCCCTCGTCAAAATGGCACTGGACAGCATTCCGTATGCTCTCGCGCAACGCGTCTAGCGTATCGGATTCCGTGAAGATGCTTTCGCCCAAAGCACGGGCCGTGTAGCCGCCTTCCGGGTTGGGTGTGACTAGAAAAATGAGCTCAGACATGGGGTAAATCCTCCGGGTGATATTTTACCATGAGACAGATGGCGACGCCCTGCGTGATGTCAAACACGTTTTCATCTTTGCCGCCTTCGGGAGGGGTCTCTTTTTTCTTGGAATTGCCGTGCAGGTCTAAGAGATAAATCTCGTCGAAGGTCTTGCTCAAAGAGCGGCGCATGCCCCGGAAAGTCGGGTTGTCTAAGTAGCTGTTGTCCGTGATAAACGCGACAATCCCCTGCCCTGTCCGCTCGACGCGCCACTGGGCAAAGCGCAGAAACTTGACGTAATCGTTTTGCAGCCACTTGGGGTTCTTTTCGCCCAAAGGGACGCCGTCTACCTGATAGTAGGTTTCCATCAGTTTCCCGATGAACGTCGGCTTGCCTTTGCTGTCGGTGCTGGCGTTGTCCGACTTGCCGAAGTACGGCGGGTTGCCCAAAATCACCAGAATGTTTTCCCCATTGCGCACTGCGGCGGCATCGCGGATTTCTCTGGACAAGATGTTCTGTCCCGGCAGCACACCCTGTTCCGGCACGTGGTTCATCATGGTGTCGGCAAGATAGACCGGCAGGCGCGTGTCATTGCCAAGCGGGACACCGAGTATCTCCATTTGCTGACGCAGTTTGACGTGTGCCAGCGTATAGGCGGCGGGAAGACGCTCAAACCCGTTGAAATGCACGGCCACATGGTCTTTTGCCCTGTCCGGCCACGTGCCGCCATCGCCGTTTTCGGTCATGGTGTCCTTGACCTGACGATACGCCCGCGCCAGAAATGTCCCGGTTCCCGTAGCCGGGTCAAGCAGGCGCACGCTTTCGTCGGCCAATCCTTCGAGTTTGTTGAAATGGGTTTGTAATAAACTGTCTACGGCACGCACCAAAAAGTCTACAACGGAGTCCGGCGTGTAGTAAACGCCCGCGCTTTTGCGAAGCGTCGGGTCGTACTCGCCGAGAAACGTTTCGTAAAACGCCACCAGCGGGTCGGCAATGCCCGCTTTGTGCTTTGTCGCCGCTTCCTTGTCTGCATTGGTCAGGTCGGTACAGATACCTTTGACAATCCATTCAAACTCCGGCGGCAGGTCATCGTCGCCGCCGAACTTGAGCAGCACGCGGATAGGTGGCACGGCTTTGGGAATGGCAGACAATGCATCTGCAAGGACGAAGGGAGTTTTATCAGTAGACAGCCACGCAAGAAACAGGCCGTAAGTAAAGGTTTGTGCATAGACATCCGCGAACTTCACACGGTCAATGTCCGCGAACAGCGTTTCTTTGTAGAGGGAGTAGATTTCTTCCAGCGTGCTTTGCGGATTGGCGAGCAGTTTTTGTGCCTCGTCCCGTAAAAAGACGGCTCGCTTTGCGAGCTGTGCCGCAATCGCTTCGGCAGATTGGGCCGGAGGCGAAGCAGAGTCCAAAAAACGTTCCAAGACAGCCTGCACGTCATTGAGAGTGCTTTCGGAAACGATGATTTGTCCGGTGGCGGCAGGCACGGGCAGGCGCGCCTGCGCCACAAGGTGTTTGTCGGCGAACAAGCGAAAGTCAAAGTGATTGGTTTGCAGGAAGTTCGGGAGGTTCTCGCGGAACAGATCGTTCTGCTTTTTGGCCGAGCCGGTGAGATGCGCGAGGTCGGCGTTCCACGCTTCGGCTTCAATCTCGCCAATCCGCTTGAGCCCATCCGCGACAACGTAGTCCGGCCTGCCAAACTTGCTGAGTTTGGCTTCGTTGGTAAAAGAGGCCACCCTGCCGAGGGCCGCTGCCGCCCCCGTGAGAAAATTGCTGAGCGCAGGCCGGTACGAGAGTTCCGGGGTGCTGCCTGGCTGGGCGTTCTGTTTGCGCAAGTCTTCCAAATATGTGTGCGTGACGGCGTGGAGAATATGCATGGGTTATTTTAACATTCTTTTTGCAAACACACAACACTACATCTTGTGCCATTGTGCGCGGGGGCCTCATCGGTGGCACATGCTCGGTACATGCTCGGATCATCGGTGTTGAAACTTTGCGGCTTGGGGCGCTTGGGGTACTACATGTAGTGTTACAGCAATTCCTCTCGCCTACTCCATCGGGTAGCGCAGGTTCCACTGCGCGCGCAGGGTGTCCATTGTTTTGATGATTTGCAGGGTTTCGTCCAGGGGCATAATGTCGCTTTCTATTTTGCCAGCCGCCAGGCACGCGGCGACATGGGCGGCTTCATAGTTCATGCCCTGGCCTGCAAACGGCTCGTCTACCACTTCTTCTTTGCCGCCTGCCGTGACGGTAATCTTGGCTAATTTCCACCACGGCGCATGCAGCTTGATCATGCCGTCGGTGCCCAGTACGTGTGCCTCGTGCGGCGTGTTGGTGCGGATGCCTGTGGTCAGCGAGGCGATGCGTCCTTCTGCATACATGAGCGCGAGGGCGGCCTGTTCGTCCACGCCGGTTTCGCCGATTTGTGCGACGCCGGTGATTTGGGTCGGCGTGCCGAGCAGCATGGACGCCAGCGACAGCGCATAGATGCCCACGTCCAGCAGTCCGCCGCCTCCCAGGGCCGGGTTAAACAGGCGGCTTTCCGGGTTGACCCCGGCGCGAAAGCCGAAGTCTGCCTGCACCATGCGCACGTCCCCCACCGCTCCGCTTTTGACGATCTCGCGCACGCGGCCCATCAGCGGGAAAAAGCGCGACCACATCGCCTCCATCAAGAAGACTTTACGGTCGCGGGATACCTGGATGACTCGTTCTGCCTGCGCGGCATTGACTGTGAACGGCTTCTCGCACAGCACGACTTTGCCCGCGTTCAAGCACAAAATGCTATGCTCGGCATGCAGCGGGTGCGGGGTGGCGACATACACGGCGTCTACCTCGGCATTCTGTGCCAGGGCTTCATAGCTTGCGTGGCGGTTGGGTGCGCCGAACTTGTCTGCGAACGCATCCGCCTTGTCCTGCGAGCGCGACGCGGCGGCCACCAGTTTGGCGTCGGGCACGGAGTGCAGGCCCGTCGCGAACGAGTCGGCGATCTTGCCGCAGCCGAGGATGCCCCAGCGCAGGGGATGTTCGGGTGAAAAAGTCATAGCGGGTTTACTCCTATCAAATGCTGCCGAAACAGAATAGGACACGCAGGGCTGTCTTTCCTGCACGTGTCCTGAAAATCGGGGCTGCGTTCCTGCGTGAGAACGGCGTCCCTCTCGGTGGCTTAGACACCCCTCCCCTTCAGCCCTCCGGGTCCCTTCCAGGTCTGCCAGCCCTCCGGGTCTGCCAGTGCAGTGCCAGTAAAGAACGCCGGACTTAAGTCCGGGGCCTTCAACAGACTCTATACGAGAAAGGTTCCTGCCTGCTACA
>JAABUL010003143.1_pt1 | contig 25223 bp, 28 predicted proteins | sample 5559151 | NCBI WGS metagenome assembly JAABUL01 (sample SAMN10711876, study PRJNA513368) | rock metagenome | isolation source: Antarctica rocks | place: Antarctica: Victoria Land, Pudding Butte sud | reverse complement strand
GGTCGTCGAAGCGATGGGCAAAGTCTTCCAACGGGCCGGGAGCAGGTGGGCATTCTTTTGGTTTTGTCATGGCAGGCCTCCTCTGCCATTCCACCACGCTTCCTCTGCTTATTTCAACAAACTACCGGTATGGCCTTTATCGAAGATATGGAACGTGCGGTCGATGATCTGACTCCCGATTTGAAGGGCGTGATCGTGGCTCGCGGCAAGCAGGACCAGTTCGTGGCCGGCGCGGATCTGGAGGAATTGCTACGCGCCACGCAGCCTGAAGAGGCAGCCGCTCAGATCCGGCGTCTGCATCGTGTCTTCAACCGCCTCGCCGAACTACCCTACCCCTCGGTGGCAGCGATCAACGGCCCAGCCTTGGGCGGCGGGTTAGAGGTTGCCCTGGCCTGCGACTACCGCGTATGCGTAGACAGTCAGAGCAGCATAGTGGGGCTGGTGGAGGTCCAGCTGGGCCTGATCCCGGCGGGGGGCGGCTGCCAGCGGCTGCCCAAGCTGATTGGTCTGAGCCGGGCTCTGGGGCTCATCCTTGAAGCCAAACGGTATAATCCGCGACGCGCCAAGCGCTACGGCGTGGTGGATGAGGTGGTCCATCCGACGGTGCTGCAGGACGCGGCTCGCAGATTGCTGTCGAGAGGCAAGCGCCAGACTCACCCGCGCTGGAGCCGGTTGGACCAGACTGCGGAGCGCTGGCCGGCAGTCCGTGCCGTGGTACATAGGGAAGCGGAAAAGAGAGTACGCGCGCAGACTCGCGGTCATTATCCGGCCCCCCTTCGGGCGCTCGACGCGGTGCGGGCAGGCCAGGAGCAGGGCTTCGGGGCTGGGCTGGCGGCCGAAGCGGTCGCCTTCGGCGAGCTAGCCACCGGCGAGGTCGCCCGGAATCTGATTCATCTGTTCTTCGCCACGGAGGGACTGAAGAAAGAGCAGCGGGGGTTGACCACTCAGGCACTGGGCGTGGATCAAGTCTCTGTTTGCGGCGCGGGGTTCATGGGCGCCGGGATCGCCCAGGCAGCAGCCGTGGCCGGGTATGGGGTACGGCTCCGTGACCTCAAGCCGGAACAGGTGGCTCAGGGCATGAAAACAGCGCGCGACCTGACCTGGAATGCGGCTCGCAAGGGCCGCTTCTCCCGCCAGGAAGCGCAGACGGTCGTGTCGCGCCTTTCGGGCGCGATCGACTACAGCGGCTTCCGCCGAGCGCAACTCGCGATCGAAGCGGTCTTCGAGGATATGCCTGTGAAACAACAGGTGATGGCCGAGCTAGAGGCCGCGCTCACCCCCCAGGCGGTCATTGCCTCCAATACCTCAAGCCTGCCGATTACCGAATTGGCGGCCAACGCTGTGCATCCCGAGCGCATGGTCGGTATGCACTTCTTCTCGCCGGTCCACAAGATGCCGCTGCTGGAGATTATCCAGGCTGACCGCAGCTCCCCGCAGGCCGTGGCGACCGCGGTTGAGGTAGGCCGAAAGATGGGTAAGACCGTGGTCGTGGTCCGCGACGGACCCGGCTTCTTCACCACACGCGTGCTGGGCTTCATGATTCAGCAGGCGGGTCAGCTCTTTGAGCAGGGCGCCTCCATCGAGGCGGTGGACGGCGCCATGACGGCCTTTGGATTTCCGGTGGGGCCGCTCGCTCTAACCGACGAGGTTGGTATCGACGTGGCCGCGCGCGTGGCTGATATCCTGAGCGCGGCGTTCGGCGAACGATACACCGCGACGAAGGCCATCGATCAGATGCTGGCCGCCGGTCGGCTGGGACGCAAAAGCGCTCTCGGATTCTACGACTATCGCGACCGCAAGAAGAAACCGGATCCAGCGGTTTACGCCATGCGGTCGGCACGTCCTCAACAGTTTCGTCGGGACCTCATTCAGCGTCGTTGTGTCCTGGCCTTCATCAATGAAGCGGCGCACTGCCTGGAAGAGGGCATCATCGCCAGTGCGCGCGACGGCGATGTCGCGTCGGTATTGGGCCTCGGAGTTCCGCCCTTTCTGGGCGGGCCGTTTCGCTATGCGGACCGCCTCGGTATCCAGGCCGTGGCGGAACAACTACGACAGATGCAGTACGCCTACGGGCCGAGCTTCACTCCAGCTCCCATGCTAGACAGGATGGCCCGCGAGGAATCACGGTTCTATTCTTCGGAATCGTGAAGGCAGAAGTAGATCAGGCAATGCGTCGATACAACCACGGGTCCATGGGATAGACGACTATGAAACAGGAAAACTTCTATACCGCGAACGAGGACCTGACCTTTACCTTCGATCATGTCCTTCCCTGGGATCAGGTAGTCCCGACCATCGAGGAGCGATTTCGAGATCCGATTGGTCCAGCGAACACCGCTGAGGCTGTGGATCTGTATCGTGAGGCCCTGACCCTGGTGGGCGACTATGCCGGCCACGACATTGCTGGGCGTGCCCGTGAGGTGGACCAAGCGGGCGCGCGGCATCAACACGGTCCCATCGGCGTGCCCGAACCGTTGCGTCGCAACCTCGAAGGCTTGAAGCAGCTCGGGGTGATCGGGTTGAGCGCTCCGCGTCAGTACGGCGGCGAAAACTTTCCTTTCACCGTCAGCTCGATGGCGTTGGAGATGATCTCACGCGGCTGCGCCAGCACGATGGTGCAGTACGCGTTCTTCCTCAGTCCGGCGATGATGCTGCTCCGCTTCGGCAGCGACCAGATCAAGGAGCAGTATGTTCCGCGTCTGGCCGCGGGCGAAATCAGTGGCGCCGTGGCCATGACGGAGCCACAAGCGGGTTCCGATGTGGGCCAGGTGGCCACGGTGGCGCGCCGCGTGGAAGGCGAGTGGCGCATCACAGGCCGAAAGCAGTTCATCACCAACGGCAGCGGCGATCTGTGCATCGTGCTGGCCCGCAGCGAAGAAGGTTCGCAGGGGCTAGGCGGTCTGAGTCTCTTCCTGGTCGACCGGCTGCGCCCGGATCAAGCGAGCGGCCAGCTGACCGATAACTACAACGTGGAGCGGGCCGAGGACAAAGTCTGCATCACCGCCTCGGTGACCTGCGGACTGGCGTTTGACGACTCGCGAGCGGTGCTACTGGGCAAGCTCGGGGACGGTTGGCGCTCGATCCTCACCTTCATGAAGGAGTCGCGGGTGGCGGTGGGAATCCAGGGCCTCGGCACGGCTCAAGCTGCCCTGGAAGAAGCTCGGCAGTACGCCGCCCAGTGCGTGGAGATGGGCAAACCGATCCGCCAGCATCCGTTGATCGCCGATATGCTGCTGGACATGGAAGCAGCCGTGACCGGCCTCCGTGCCCTCGCCTACGAGGCCACCACCGCCTACGACCTCTCGGAGGGGATGATGCGCGAAGCACGCAAGCTGCCGGAGGGCGACCCACGCCGGGTAGACCTTGAAACGAGGTCGCGCAAGACCGGCCGTTATCTACGCGAGCTGACTCCACTGGTGAAGTGGCATGGGGCCGAAGAGGTAATGCGAGTTTGCCGCCTGGCCCTGCAAATACACGGCGGCTACGGCGTGATCAAGGAGTACGACGTAGAGCGTCTGATGCGCGACAGCCTCATCCTACCGATCTACGAGGGGACCTCCCAGATTCAGGCGCTGATGGCAACCAAAGATCTGTTGAAAGCGGCCCTGGCTAAGCCAACCTCGCTAGCCGGTGGCACCATCAGCCCATCGCTCGCTGCCGCCTCCTTCTCGGGCGAAATAGGCACGCTGTACCGAGAGGCCCGTTCCGACGTCAACGCCTCAATGCGGACCCTCCTTTACGACTTGCTCAAGCGGGGCGGAAAGCAAGGGCTGTGGTCCATGGCACAGGGCAAGCCCGACATTCGAGAGGAGGACACGCAGTACATCCTGCTGCACGCCGAACGGCTTACTGCCATGCTGGCTCATCTTCACGCCGCCCGGCTGCTGGCGCAGCAGGCACAGCGCTTCCCCGTTAGGTCGCCCCTGGCGTTGCGAGCCATGCGCCGCGCCGCCAGCGTGGCAGCCGACGGCGCACGCGCCATCAATAGCGGCGATCGCTCAACACTGGACGCCATCGCAGCCTGGGAGTGCTCGGCTTTATGACTGTCCAGGTGGTGGGAGTTGGCGAGACCGTGGATCGGCGCGACCAGGAACCGGGCCACGAGTACATCTCGCGCGTCGCCTGCCGCATCTTCCGGGAGCGCGGCTATCATGCCACGTCGATGCGCGCCATCTCCTCCGCCCTGGGCTGGCAGCCGGCCGCCCTGTACTACTACTACGACAGTAAAGAAGACCTGCTCTTTCGCATCATGGAAAGCGCGGTGGACACCCTTTTCACCTATGTGCGGGACCATATTGACCCCGACGCAGCCGCCGCACAGCGGCTCACGCAGGCCATCACCGCTCACATCACCCTGATCGCCGAGCATCTCGACGAGCTGAGCGTCTTTCTGCACGAGATGAAGGCGCTAGGCCCCAAGCGCCGGGAGATGCTGATCACCAAACGGAACCGATACGAGCACATCTTCCGGGACATTCTGGACGACGGCATCACCTCCGGCGAGTTCACCACTATCGATCCCCGGCTGGCCCGTTTCATGATCCTCGCGGCATGTAACTGGCTATACAACTGGTACCACCCGGAGGGAACCTACCAGCCGGAGGAGATCGCGAGGTCGTTCAGTGAGATGTTCTTGCATGGGTTACTACCAGAGGCGTCAGCAGCGGTTGATGGAACGTAAAGAATGTGTGTCAGCTCACAAAGCGTTGTCGCAGTTCCGCTACCATTGGCGTCTGGCATGGCAGGAAAGGGATCAAATCTACGGATGCTTTCTAGCCCGCCTGGCCGCTCACTCACTAAGATACTCGCGCAATTCCGCACCGGCGCGAGCCTTTTCTTCCGGTGTGTTCACCGACGGCAGGACGCTGACGATCGCCTCGATGGCCGTCTCGAAGCCGGGAAACGTCGTGCCCGGTTCGTTATCCACGGCTGGCGGCACGACGGGCCACGAGGCCAGGGACCTGGCCGAGGGACTGCCACTGATGCTCTCCGACGGGACTAACAGCTACGTGACCGGGGCAGATGGACTCGCGCTCGAGCAGGTCACGGGAAGTTCGGTGACCTACCTGTACCAAGATCAGTTGGGGAGCACGCGTGCGCTGCTCGATGAATCAGGGACCATCGTAGGAACGTACACCTACGGGCCATTTGGCGATGTCCGGTCGCACACAGGAACGGCAACCGCGCCCTTCGGTTATGCCGGCCAGTACACCGACGACGAGTCCGGATTGGAGTACCTGCGAGCGCGGTATTACGACCCGGCAGCGAGCAGTTCCTAACAGTAGACCCGGTGGCGGCCGCGACGGGACAGCCGTGTGGCTATGCGAGTGGTGACCCCACGAATACGATCCATCCATTCGGCCTTTGCACGGTCGGATCGATCAGCGTTCCCGTTGGGTCGGCCAGTCGGTGCTCTGACGATGTCGGTGCCGCCGTGTACAATCACCTCCCGGTCCATCGCGTACCGGATTACGTCAACGTCGACCTCAGCGGCGCCTACCTGGTGGTGGGGAGCTTCGGTCCCGGCCTTGGGGTCAATGCCACGAATACGCGGTACGGCCAGGTTTACGGCGGTCCGGAAGTCGGGGCCGGCGTAGAGAGTGCCTCTGGCTCGGTGCGCGCTGGCTGGATCAACCAGGGATCCACGCCGTCCTCCTGTCGGCTGGACAGCTACGTGCAAGGCCCGAGCCTGACCGCGAGTGCCTTCTTGCCGCTGTATCCTGACCCTTTCGTCACCTGCATCGGCCCATCTGTCGGGGAGACGTGGGGAAATGAAGGTTGGGGGAATCTAAACGACTTCTCGACGGAGGTGGGCGTGGGAGCGGGAGGCGGTCACGACCTTGGTCTGTACCAGAGCTACAGTTACAAGCTGCCATTTCCCGGGCCTGGGTGGTGAGTGTGTCCGCCGGCATCTTCTTTCAGGGTATCGCCTGGATCGGCGCGGGACTTCTGGTCATCTACCTATGCCACAGGTTGCGAACGAGTGAGCGCTACATCACCTCGACCGCAAACAGCATTTGCCCGCGCTCGTACTCCGATCGCCAGCGTCAACGCGTCGGCACATGGCTTCGGTTTGCATTGGCTCTGGGTATGGGGATGGGCGCCCTCTACGTCTTCTTTGGGGTGACGATACTGGTGAAGGCGTAGAGCGCGTCGAGGCAGACACATCGACCCGATTCTGTGCGCGATGGCGATTCTCTTCGAGCGAGCAAGACGATCAATAGGACGACAGCCGTCGAGACTTGGGACGTGGCGGAGGGGCTGCCGCTCCTGATCCAGGACGGCGCTCCCATCATACAGTCGTGCTGCCCGACCCTGTAACTCCGAACGACGCAGACGTCTTTACCGTGTTGCTCGCTTGGGAAAGGCCGCAACCAGTGGAAGCCGAACTGGAAGCAACGCTTCGATCAGTATCCGTGTCTCAGCGGAAGGCGAAACAGGTCCTGTCTTTGGACTGGGACGATGGACCCGTAATGGGCCTGTGCAAGTTAGAAAAGCCGGAGTGTACCTTCCGTTTTGAATCAATGGCGCGGGGCTACAGAGCCAAGCGTGACGAGCGATTGTTCGAGGTGAACGGGGCACGAGATGGCGCAATGGAAGACGCTTTCCTGGTACTCGCCCCCCTTGGGCGGCCGATTACCCCGGTATGGGTGCCGATTTGGCGTTTCGATAACGAGGAAGCGCAGAGGCTAGTGGAGCAAGCGATAGACCAGATTCTAGCAGCGTCGATCCCAACCGCGATGATTGTCCTGGCGCGTGGAATGGCTGATTTTCTTGATTCCTGGCACAGGGCTGACCCTGTGTACCTATCCGATTTGCACGGTCAGGTTCGCGAACGATAACTCACGAACCAGGGAGTTCGACGGAACCTGAAGAATACCTAGCTCGCGACCGGATGGTATAATACCGCTACTGTGCCCCGCTCCGCGGGGCCGCATCTATTTGCAACTAGTAGGGATCCTCGCATGTACATCGACAAAACCGTCACGCTCACGGCCGAAGGCAAGCGTGAGATGCAAGAAAAACTCGACTTTCTCAAACGCGTCAAGCGTCCGGAAATTGCCGATAAGATCGGGCGCGCCGCTGACGACGGCGACCTCTCGGAGAACGGCGCATACCACCAGGCCAAGGAAGACCAGGGACGCCTTGAAGGCCAGATTGCCGAGCTGGAGTACATCATGCGCAACGCAGTGGTGGCGGCGGACACCGGTGATCGGGTGGGCATCGGCAAACATGTCACGGTGCGCGACGAGGACGGTAAAGAAAAGACGTATCGCCTGGTGAGTTCGCCGGAAGCCAATGCGTCGCTCGGCCATATTTCGGATGTCTCCCCCATCGGCTCGGCGCTCATGGGAGCACGGGCCAATGACACGGTGACCGCCCAGACACCCGGGCGTGCCCGCAAGTACCAGGTCATTGAGGTCAAGTAGCGCGGCGATCTGAATCACGCACCCGCCCGCGGGCGCACCGGACTTACTCCGACCGATCCTCGATGAGTCCGACCAAGGCATCGATTGCCGTCTCGGCGTCCGCCAGCGATGGCAGCAGCAGGTCCGCGCCGGCCGCCTCGAGTTCCTCCAGGGAACACGTGCCCGTGGCGACACCGCAGGTTCGCGTGCCATTGAGCTGACCGGCCTCGAGATCGAAGGGGGTGTCACCCACCACCACCGAGCGCCTCAGTTCGATGTGAGTTCCAACCGCCTCAGTAGCGTGACGAAGCGCAACCGACACCAGGTGCTCGCGTACCTCCGATTCCTCCCCGAAGCCGCCCACGTCGAAGTACTCAGCGAGCCCCGCGTTGCGCAGCTTCGCCAGAGCGATGCGCGAAAGGTTGCCGGTGACCAGCGCTTGCAGGTATCCACGAGCGTGGAGTTCGGCGAGCACCTCCCGCGCTCCGGGTAGCACGCAGTGACTCAGGTCGCCCAGGTGCTGTTCCACATACGCCTGCATCTCTCTGAAGGCGTTCGGCATTCGAGTCCAGATCTCCGCATCGGGCAATCCAATGCGCCGCAGCGGTTCGGCCAGCAGCCACGTGTCGGTCCGCCCCCCCGCTGCGACGCCATCCAGGCTGAGGGGAAGGCCATACACGGCCTGATATGCATGGGCAAAGGCATCACGGTGAATCGCGGTGGCGCCACGCAGCAGCGTGCCGTCGATGTCCCACAAAAAGAGGGCGGACGGGACAATTCGACGAGACGTACGGTACACGTGTGCAGGTTCGCGCCTAGCGCGCGACCACGCCCTGCCATCGATAGACGGCGCCGCTCAACGTGCGCTGTATGGTGAGCCGGCCATGTCGATCATAATCGGCCACGTACGCTCGGACGGAGAAACGATGGAAACCGGCACGCGTGGGCCGCAAGTTCAGGTTGACCTCGCAGGCGCCAACCCCGAAGTCAAAACTCAGGCCGCCCCCAGGCAATTCCACGCGGTGCGGCTTGTAGTCGGCGTCGCATTGATTCCAACCGAGGTCCCCGTACATATTGCGAAGATGCACCCAGCTCTGCAGTCCGGTGAATTGAAGGACCGTGCGAGGAAGTACGCCATTGACATGGTGGGTCTCGAGAATCAGCCCGTAATCCTGCCCGACCCGTAGTTGGCGCGCCCATCCCCCCTGAATGAAGCCACCGGAGAGTGATGCGCTGGTAGGCGGCCCGGGCACTATCAGGAGCGTCAGTTTGGCCAGGCCATACACCAGGGCCAGACTCAGCACCAGCACGCCGGTCATGACCGCCACAACGGTTTTACCGTTATGGGCGGGAGTTGGCGCGGGCAGGAGATCGGTAGTTGTGGTGGACTGCATCATGTCGTCCTCTAACGATAGAGCATGTCCCGGTTAATCCGCGGCGTTCGCCCCATGCGCTGCGTTAGCTTGGCTTGCTCCGCCAACGGACCGATCGGCGGTGGCAAGACTCGCAGGAATACTCTTTCACCCGGAATCCCACCCGGCGCCAGGGCCGCAGATACCAGGCAAGACGCTTTCGCACCAGCCGCAATGCGCCGCATTGCGGGCATGGCCAAGGCGAGTGCTTCATCGGATTGTGTCCGACCATCGTGTTCCGCAGCGACCGCCTAGGTTTTTCTACCTCCGGTTCTCCTAAATAGTCTGGCATCCTCGTCCCTTCTCGCGCCGCGCCCGCCATCGGCATGCAGCGATATTATGTCTCCTGCAAGGTGCCGCCGAAGGCTCTCAATCTATCGCTTCCATGGCGCCAATCACCTTAAATATCTCCTGGCTCACTGGCCATTCGCACGATCCTCGGCGTGAACGTTCCCACAATATCCACCAGGTCACGCTGAGCCGCGATGACTGCTTCGATCCGCTTGTAGGCCTGGGGCGACTCATCGATCCCGCCGCCCAGCAGCGTTACGCCTCGCTCCCGCAAATACCGATCACGATCTGCTTTAGGGACAGTCTGGAGTGCCGCCCGGCGGCTCATCGCTCGTCCCGCGCCGTGTGCCGCCGATGCGAGGGAGGCCGGCTCGCCCCGCCCCCGCACCACGTAGCCCGGATCTCCCATCGATCCTGGAATCACGCCGAGCACATCTCGCCCAGCGGGCGTGGCGCCCTTGCGGTGGACAATCGCTTGCCGAGCGGCGCCGGTCGCGTCCTCGATGGTGTCTCGCCAGGCGAAATTATGATGGTTCTCCACCGAGGCAATCTCGGAGAGGCCGGCCGCTTTCGCTACGCTCTCATGGATGATGCGGTGATTGGCCGAGGCGAATCGGCCGGCCAACTCCATGGAAAGCCAGTACTCCTCGCCCGGCTCCGAATCCAGGGTGAGCCAGGCCAGGTGACGGACGCTCCGGTCCAATTGCGGGTGAAGGTCCATGGCCAGCTTCGAATACGCGTTGGCGATCTTGAAGCCGACGCCGCGCGAACCGCTATGCGAGAGGAGCGCCAGGTATTTCCCCGTAGGCAGTCCGAGCAGCGAGTCTTGCTCGGTGATAGAAATTGCTCCCCACTCCACGAAATGGTTGCCCGTGCCACTCGTTCCTAATTGTTTAGCGGCGATCCCCTGTAAGCCTTTCAGTAGTCGGGTTGCGTTCCATGCCGAGTCGTCGAGCACTCTGTGTTCAGGCCGGCGCGGATGCGCCACACCTGCGCCAAAGTAGGTGTGGTCCTGCAAGGCGCGAATGTATGGCCTTGGTGAGGCATCCAGCACGTCCGGACCAACCGGATAGACTGAGAGACGCATGCGACAGGCAATATCCACACCGACGGCATACGGAATCACCGCGTCTTGCGTGGCCAACACGCCACCAATGGGCAAGCCGTAACCGACGTGGGCATCGGGCATGAGAGCGCCCGATACGGTGATCGGCAGTCGCATGGCAGCATCCATCTGGGTCCGCGCCGCCACGTCGATTCCCTCCACGCCCCAGACCCGATAGGCCAGCGGCTCACTTCGGAGCACCGGAATCTCCGCACGTCGAGCTGTCTCCTGCTGGGTCCGCAACACCTCCGAGGCCAGGGTCCCCGTTACCGTATCATCGAGATAGTCGGCGGGAGAGGAGCGCACGAGGTCCAGTCTGGCCAGAACACTCTCCTGCTCCATGCCCTGGTTCTGCAGGAGTCGGGCAGCCGACTTGGCCAGGCCAACCGACCGACCCTCTTTCCAGCCATGCATCTTCAGGATTTTTCCGCCAATCACCACACGGCTCCCTTGGGTCAACGTCGCAAAGTGTACCACAGCGATGCCGCATTCTCAAGGCGCTGACTGAAGCAGACTGACTGCCGGGTCATGCTCGCGGCGTCCTGCGGTATTCTTGCTATCATCTGGCGACTCGCGCCGGAGACCGGCGACTGAAGGGAGGAGACCGCACCTCGTGGCGAAACCTGCAGCGAATAATCGACGTTTGATTGCCGCGGCCTTGCTGGCAGTGGCTTTGCTGCTCGGCCTGATAGTCAGCACCGGCGGTGGAATACCGGGCTTCGGCAGCTCCAACACTTCCCCCGCCAATCCCCCTCCGGTCAATGACGCGACGACGCCGGCGGTTGCGCCCGTCTCGGGCCACGTGAACGGTGACGTGACGGTGAAGGCTGCACATCTCGGCGGCGCGGTCTGGCGGTTTCTCTACACGATCCACAACCGAGGGAACACTCCACTCGCCGGCTTTCAGATCAACGGGCCGACGGCGAATCTCTACCACCGAGTGGGCCGGCAGGGATGGTCCTCGTTCGGCAGCGGTGTGTGCGGCAGGCGACTGCCGGGAATCCTCATTTACTGGTCAACGACAACATCCTCCCCGACTGTTATCGCACCAAAGCAGAGTGGGCAGTTCGGCTTCACCGTAAACACCAGTGGCATCGCACCCGTCGGTTACTCGCTCTCCTGGGGCTCCGTGGCTCCTGAGTTCGGGAATACCAGGGGTCCGGCCGCGAGTACATTTCCCACCAGTGGTTCATGTAATCGGTAGCAGCAGATTAAAGGTCGGATGTTGCGGCTTTTCGCGGTTTCTGGGCACGAAACACGATAAACCCCCTGTGCCGTTCAATCTGCTCCACCTGCCCGAACGTGGCAGCCATCAAGTCGCGAACCGAGAGTAAGCGATTGATAACCAGATAGAGCCAACCACCAGGTCGAAGGACATCATGTGCTTCATCCACAAAGTTAGCCAGCACCTGCTTGCCGCTGTGCGTGGGCGGATTGGACAGAACCAGATCGAAACGCAGGCGCGCCGGTAGATCGAGCGTGATGTCACCGAGCAGCACATGGGCGTTCTCGATACGGTTGAGGAGCACGTTTTCCTGGGCCAGGCGTATCGCGCGTATATCAGCATCGACCATGTACACCTCGCCACGGGTAAGCGCGCCGGCCACCGAAATGCCTACCAAACCGACACCCGTTCCCAGGTCGAGGACAGTCATATGCGGTTTCAGGAACGGTCTAACGGCGTTCAAGAGCAGCATTGTGCCCTCGTCCGGCCCATCCTGCGAGAAGACGCCAGCCTGGGTATGAAATAGGAGGCGCCGGTCGCCGAACGACAACTCAAATGAGCCTTTTGGATGCGAGCGGGTCGTCATCGCTGGTCGGTCATCAGGCTCTCCGTACCCCTTGCTTGATGCCTTCAGCCAGTGTCCTGCTGCTGCATAACCACTCGTAGCCACGACCAGGCACCGGCACACGCGGAACTCAATCGTTACTGCGATTCGGCACGCCTGGAAATGCTTCCTGTTTGCACTCTGTCAACCATCCAGTTATAGTAGGTGGAGTTTAGCAGACCACAATATCTAGCTGTTAGACGATTGAAGTTGGGGTGAAATGGGTCAGATTCGTCACGTCACATTGGTAAGCCTGTTGCTGCTCGCCTCAGCTCTTGAACCACACGAAACGGTTGTGGCCCAAACTGCAGCGACGCCTTCGCTCTCCTGTTCCGGTGAATCGGCGCCTTATCCGATGGCCGGACACTACACCGGTCCATGGCACTCTGACGGCGCTTATCACTTTGAAGTCTTCAACACCGACCTGGACCTCAAAATTACCATAGACGGCACCCTCGACGCAGCGGTTGACGCGAGCGGAAGGCTAACCGGGACCGTCTCCGGGACGGTTTATGCGCCCATTACCCACGACGGCGGCAAAGATGTATCCAGCGGCTCTGGAACGATCAGCGGTCAGTTGAGCGGTGTGTTCTCGCCGGGTGGCGCCGTGATGGTGCTGAGCCACCCGCTGATCGACATGCATTGGGGAACGTTTGTAGGGGGCGGGTATACCGTGGAGCGGTTCATCACCATGCCCGATTACCAGTTTCCGGTGAGCCAGAGCGATTGCATCAGTAGCCAGGGGTCGATTGCGGAGACCGGCTTCCCCGTCATGAACGTCACGTCGGATGGTACCGGCGGCCTGGTGCAGGCACCTGGCCTCGGCGCTGCCACCGGTCGCTGGCAACTGAGCAGTGACGCGGCAGGCAGGTTCCGGTCGTGGTCGCAGCAGGTCGATGCCTTTACCAGCGGCGCGAACGCACTGCTGGCGAGCGCCCCGCTCTCCGCCGCGGCCTTCCAGCAGCAGATCGGAACTCCCCTGCAAGCCCTGGTCAGCCGGATTCGTCTGCAGCCGGACGTAGCACGCTGCTTACTCGCGCGCCTGGGCGCATGGGAAGCCAGCGCGCTCGCTCTGCTCGATCGCCAGGCGCCGGACGCCTCGAGTGGCGATCTAACGGCGCTGCGCCACGCCGGCGATGCGCTCCGATCTGCTCAGCTACTAAACCAGGACTGCCAGTTAGGTGATAATGGTGCCCTTCAGCGAGTAATTGTCGCCACCTCAGACGCGCTCGATCGGGCAATTGTCGCCCAGAACTGGAGCGATACAGCCCTGCTGCTGCGAGAATCGCTCCTGCTGCAGGGCAATGGGGGAAGAACAGCGATTCACCAGGAAGTGAACTCGAATCTCCACGCCACGTTGAATTCGTCAAGCGATCAGACTCATGAACTGGAATTAGCACGTCTGGCGTATGCCCTGGGCGACGACGCCGACGCGACCAGTCTGTATCATCGACTCCTACCGGCTGCCGGCGCTGAATCGTATCGGTCGTTTGTCGAACATCCGCGTAAGCCCAAAAAGCACAAGAAGAAGACACCGTCCCGAGCAACCGCGACTGCCACTACCAAGCCCATGCCAACGGCGACTGCCACGCCCACACCAACTGCCACAGCTACGCCCACGCCAACCGCGACTGCCACGCCCATGCCTGCTCCTCCGCCGACTCTGCAGCAGGTTCTGGATGGGTCCCTTCCCGCAATGACAGCGCACGTGTCTCCCGGGGCGCCGGCATCCTTTGAATGGCTTTCAGTGCCAGGCGCCGTTCACTACGTCGTGACGGTAACGGACACTAACGACTCCACGCTGCTCTGGGCCTGGAGCGGCGCCGCCACCTCGGCGACCTTCGGAGACACCGCCATCGAGGGCCTGAGCAACAGTGCCGGCGATAGCTGGCCGATTGCGCTCCCGCAGAGCGACTACGCCTGGTCAGTCTTGGCCTTCAACGGGTCCGGGCAAATCGTCGGTGTACAGTTTCGAGTAAAGGCGTGAGACGGTCGCCCGGCTAGCGGGCCACCTGACACCGACACCGACCATGGAACTCAACCCCTTGCATCCGCGGTCGGGGCAGCCTGCTGCCGAGCCTTTTGATACAGCAGGTCGATGGCGATCGCGTTGCCGGCCGCGTCGTCCAGCGCCAGGTGACGCGGCGCCTCCTCCCCGCGCAGGACCGCGTGGATGTGCCGGAGAGCATCGGTAAAGGACGGCTCATCGGCGCCGGGCCGTTCCACGCGACCCTCGCCGCCGTGCCGCACCTCCAGCGTATCGGCCTGACGCGAATGATACGGATTGGAGAGCCGTACTTCGCCTTCCGATCCGATGACGCGGGCGAACGTGTCGGGCGGGCGGGCCATGCCGCAGGAAAACAGCAGCCGGCGGTCGCCGCTAAACGCCAGCACGCCCTGCAGATCGAGATCGACGCCCTGGTCGGTCCAGCGAGCCAGTGCCATGCCGTCCGTCGCCTCACCCAGCAACAGGCGACCGAAGCGCACGCAGTAACATCCCACATCGTACAAGCCTCCGCCGCCAAGCGACGGGTCGAGACGGATGTTATCGGGGTTGGTCAGCTTGAAGTGGAAGTTGGCCTGAACCTCACGCAACTCGCCGATCTCGCCGCTGTGGATGATCTCCCGCAGGCGTGCAGTCTGCGGCTGGAATGGAAAGACAAACGCCTCCCACAGCAATCCAGAACAGAGCCGCGTCTGCCGCAGCACCTCCTCGGTCTCATGCAACGACACACAGAGCGGCTTCTCGCACAGCACCGCCTTTCCGGCTCGCACCGCAGCAATGGTCCACTCCGCATGCAGTGAATTGGGCAGCGCAATGTAGACCGCCTGGACTTGATCGTCGGCCAGCAGATTCGCATAGCCCTCAACGGCGTGCTCCACGCCATTCTCTGCCGCAAATCGACGAGCGCGTTCCCGGTCGCGCCCGGCGACGGCGTATGCTGTGCCGCCGGCCGCGCGCAAGGCAGGTAGAAACGACGACCGTGCGATGTTCGCGGTACTGATGATGCCCCAGCGAGTGGAATTAGGTTGCGTCATTGATTCGCCTCCGGGAATATGAATGCGGAGATCGTCATCAAGACGTAGCCGGAAGTGGCGCGAGAGCGCTTTTCATTCGCTCGAGGCCGGTGCGAATCCGCTCCTCGGAAGTGGCAAAGGAGAGGCGCACGTGGGTGTCCCACGCCTCGCCAAAGCCGCAGCCGGGGGTCAGTGCCACGCCGGCGCCCAGTAGGCGGTGCGCCAGTTCGGTGCCGGTCAGACCGGTGCCTGAAACGTTTGGAAACGCATAGAAAGCGCCATCAGGCGCCCGGCATTCCACACCGGGTACAGCGTTCAATCCATCCACCACGATCTCGCGCCGGTGGGCAAACTCGCGAACCATTTCGCGAATCGGCTCCTGCGGCCCATTCAGCGCTGCAATGCCGCCCATCTGGGCAAAGGATGTCGGACTGGTCACCGTATGCTCGTGGACCTTCAGCATCTGGCCCAGAAAGCGGGCGGGGGCGGCCGCGTAGCCCAGGCGCCACCCGGTCATCGCGTATGCCTTCGAAAACCCGTTGATTGTCACCGTGCGCTCCCACATGTCGGGCAGAGTGGCCGGGCTGAGCGGCTGAGCGCCGTCGTAGCTGATCCGCTCGTAGATCTCATCCGAAATGAGCAAGAGGTCGCGCTCCCGGCAGACCGCGGCAATACCCTCCCACTCCTGACGAGCGAGGATGTAGCCCGTCGGGTTACCGGGCGAGCCGACAATCATGACACGTGTGCGGGGCGAGAGCTCGGCGTGGAGGCGATCCAGGTCCACCGAGAAATCGTCACGTAGCTGCACGTGGATTGGTTCGCCACCGGCCAGCCGCACGATGGCATCGTACGAACCCCAGCCCGGATCGAACAGAATGGCTTCGTCGCCGGGCTCAATCGCACTCAAAACCGCTTCCACGATCGCCTGCTTGGCGCCGGGTGTGACCACGATCTCGGTCGCCGGGTCGTAGCGCACGCCGTTTTCTCGCTCCAGCTTGCCGGCGATCGCCTGCAACAGCTCGGGTACGCCGCGGCTGGGCGTATAGTGAGTGTAGCCGGCCGCCAGCGATGCGGCGGCGGCCTGACGAATGTGTTCCGGTGTGGTGAAGTCCGGCTCGCCCGGCCCAAAGTCGACCACATCCATGCCCTGTTTGCGCAGCGCCTGAGCTTCTTTGGCCACGGCGATAGTCGGCGACGCCGCGAGATCGCGGACTCGGGAAACGACGAAGTCGGTGCGCTCAACCATCATCTGACCTCACTTGCTCCAAACGGGTGACTCGCTGGCACCCCCGATTGTATCGTGCATCAGTCTGCGCCCTGCTCCACGTACTCCTTCAACAATTGACCATCCAGCAACGCCTCCCAACCAGTGGTGTACATCTCCCGCGTCTCATCGTCCACCTCACCGACCACGCCGTGAGCAAGTTTGAGCAGCGTGCCGCCCTCACGTGGTTCAAGCTCGTAGCGAACGGTCGCCAGTACCGGGCCCCTCATTCCCATCGAGCCGGAGAGTACCAGCAGCTTGCCCGGCTCCGCGTAGGTGACAATTGCGTACAGCGCAGAACCGTCCTCGCCAAACTCCTCATAGAAACGGCCGCCGGCGTACGGCTCGAGGTAGAGGCCACGAGGTTCCGCCGCAAACGTATGGTCCCACCAGGCGCCGATCTCCGTAGTCAGCGCCGCGAAGACTCGCTCCGGCGTGGCCTGTAGCTCAACGTCTCGCTCGATCTGCAATGTGTCCAAGCGTTACTCCCCTGGATTTGCTGGGCATCGATCCCGTGCGCCGTTGGGCGCCGGGTCCACTGTACGATAGGGGCAGCGTGCGTCGGCGGTCCAGGCATCGGATTATGCTCTCTCTAAGACCGATTGATTGGGGCGCCACGCATTGAACGATCCCTTCTCGATGATGGAGACGGTAGACATACGACGAGACTATAGTACCGTCTTTGGACCCACCCGATGAGTGACCGGCTGGATATTGTCACTGTGGGCGAAGCGTTGGTCGACCTGGTGGCGCCGGACGCCCACCATCTGGCCGACGCCACCACCTTTCATCGCACTGCCGGCGGTGCGCCGGCCAATGTCGCGGTGGCCGGCGCCCGGCTGGGCGCTCGCACCGGGCTCATCAGTGCGGTGGGACGCGACCCATTCGGCGCTTACCTGCGCCGACTACTCAAGCAAGAAGGTGTCGATACCTCGGCGGTGGCGGTGGTTGAGCAGCGAACCACCCTGGCCTTTGTAGCCAGGAATGCCGGCGGCATCCCCGATTTCGTGTTCTATCGGGGCTCGGATGTGATGCTGCGTCCCGATCTGGTCTCGGAGGAACTGATCCAGCGATCGACCTTTTTGCACGCCAGTTCCATGGCGCTGATGTCCGAGCCATCCCGCGCCGCGACCCTGGCCGCGGTGGAGATAGCCGCGCGTCGCAAGGTCCTGGTCAGCATCGATCCCAATCTGCGGCCGTCCAGCTGGCCGTCGTTGGACGAAGCCCGGCGCGCGCTGGCTCCTCTGCTACGCGCTGCGGATGTGCTGAAGGTGAACGATGAAGAGGCGCGGCTCCTGGCAAACACCCACGATCTCGATGAGGCGATGACGATGCTCGCGGGGAAGGACCGGCTGCTGGTGGTTACGCTAGGCAGCGAGGGTTGTAGCTGGAGACGCGGTGCCGAGAGCGGACACGCGCCCGCGCCACGAGTTCAGGCCATCGAGACCACGGGGGCAGGTGACGCCTTTGTCGGCGCGCTGCTCGCGGAATTGTCGGGGCCAGCCACCGTCCGTGGGTCAATTGCCGCCCTTCCAGCCGCGGCGCTGTCGGCCGCCGTACGTTTCGCCTGTGCGGCGGGCGCGCTGGCATGCACCAGGGTTGGCGCCATGACGGCGTTGCCGAAGCGTCACGACGTGGAACAGCTCCTGCTCTATTAGTTCTGCCACCGACCGGTGGCTAGATAACTGGTCAGTTCTCGAAGTCGTTGCTGCGCTGGATAGGGTAGCCGCTCTCCTTGCAATCCTGGGCCGACCGCAACGTGTTCACCTCGTACTCGCGTGGCACTACCACGTAATTGAACTGCCAGATGGGACTGTAGTTCTCGTCGCCGGGGACACTGTCATAGATATTGAGTTGCCCCGAGACCCGCTCCGGTTCACCCTTGGCCTTCTTCGCGTCGTCCAGATCCACCTTGTAAACAACTTGATATTCCTGGGCCACCTGCAGGTCGCCCGCCTCGTCAACCTCCAGTTCGCCGGCGTCCAGCGCGTACACGATTTTGCCGTTGTACCAAACTCGCTCGATGCCCTGGCCAAAGGGGTTGTTATAGGTCAGAGACTCGGCTCCGCTATCGACAAACTGCTCGCCGCCCGGCCCCTGACTGACCATGCCTTCCTGAATTAACCAGCCATCGCCTTCCGTCTCGTCCAGTCCCGGCGCATTCCTTGCAGCCTGTGTCGCTTTGAGCGTGTCGTTTGTCATGGCAACTCCTTGGTGTGGGCGTTCCTTTAGTTCTATGGTAACTGGGAATGATCTTCTTCGTGATAGAGCTTCGCTGTATGATGCAGGACATGGTCACGGATCATGTGGAGAGCAAGGGCGAAGACAGGCTCGCGGTGTGATGGGGTTTTTCAGCTTGGCCGCTTCATTCGCGGCCGCTGTCGATGCCGGCACACCAAGTGTTCCATCAGTGCCCGGCAGATGGTCGTTCTTAGCCGGTCGAATCCCGGTCTTCTCGAAGCCTCACGCCAAGACGGGTAGCAAGCAATGCCATCTCAGGGTCAGGGATCCGAAGAACTCCAAGCCGCCAGCCCACGTTCTGTTGCTCCTCGAACGGGATACCGAATGGAAGTGGAACGACATGCCAGTGAACATGAGCGATTCCCTGATTGCTACCCAAGGTCAGGATGTACATGCGCTCGGCGCCCACTTCCCGACGCACAGCCTCCGAGACCTCATACACGATCCGCTATAAGTCCAGATACTCCTGAAGAGTGAAATTACCCGTCGCAAGCACCCGATGCTCTCAGGGAGCAACCAGAGTGTAGCCGTACCGTGTGGGATAGGGATCGAGAACGGCAATGGTCGCTTCATCCTCGTACACGATGTGAACCGGAGCCTCCCCGGCGTCGAGCTTGGCGACAAGGCTACACACGAAACATGTCCCCTCCGACCGGCCCCGGGCTTTCGCCAGGCTCGCAGCGTCGGGATGATACCGTTCGAACTGGACCTCCTTGATCAAATCTCCTCCCACTCTGTTCCGTCACGCCGGCTTTGAAGAGGATTGCAGACCGCGGTGCTGACACCGGAACAAGTGTTACAAGTACAGCATAACGAGGGGCTGGCGGTATGGTCTCACACACATTCACGACGGAGCACTGGAGTTCCGGAGACACTATTCTCCTCCGTACAGTTCTTGAAAGAGGGCATGTCGGGTCGGTATTGCCAACGAACGTAGTGCAGGACAGCGACGATCTCGTGGCGCTGTACTTAGCGCCAGGAACGGGATGCAAGCGACGGGCAAGCAACCGGGGCGGACCACAGGGACGCGTCCTTGTAGAAGACTCAGGCGGGCACGAGGATTGGACCTGGAGCGAAAATAGACGGCTCATCCTCTGGTGTCCACCTGAGCGACAGCATGCGGTCAGTCTATTCTGGCGGGACGCAGACAACACGTTTCTGGGTTGGTACGTCGATGTTCTCGAACCGTTACGACGAACGCGCCTCGGCTTCGACACACGGGATCTGATACTTGATGTGGTGATTGACCCTGATCGCACATGGCACTGGAAGGATGAAGACGAACTCGCCTGGCGTCAAGAGCAAGGGTACATTGCACCATACGAGGCCGAGGCGATCAGGAACGAGGGGAAACCGGGCCGTCTCACTTCTGGAAGCTCATGATCCGCTCTTTTCCGATGAATGGACGCTTTGGCGCCCCGATCCAGCATGGGGTATTCCCGAAGTCACGGAGGGATGGAGTGTGGTCTCGCACTCGTGAAGGCAGGGGTTGCTCGGTGAACAGTGTCGTTAGCTGCGGATTCAGGCAACCGGCAATAGTATCCGCACCACTATGCGGTGAGACAAAACTCGTTGCCCTCCGGGTCGGTCATGACCCGGTAGCGCCAGCCATGCTCCTCTACGTCTTCCGGGCTAACCTGCCCGCCTCCGAGCTCCTTCACGCGATGTGCAGCCCGGTCTATGTCGCTGACGGCGATGTCCAGGTGAACTCTGTTCTTGCTGGTCTTGCCTTCTGGAACAGCTTGAAAGCAGAGTCCGGGCGCGGTCGCATGCTGGGGTTGTAGGCAGACGTACTGCCCAACCCGCTCCTGAATCTCGACGGCCAGGAGCGCTCCCCAGAATGCCGCTAGTCCCGCCGGGTTCCGGCAATCCACCTGTATGAACGCTATGCGTCCTACGATGGGTTGTGCAACCAATTCGGGCATACCTCGCCTCAGAACCCGGCGTTCCCCGCTGTCACCGGCGACACCTCCAACTCGCCGGCGCAGGCACGGACACTCACTCCCCCCTGGCCGGCATACGCTATTACGGGCAAGTAGTCGTTGGGCGGGAAGATCATCAGGTAGGTCGCCATGGTGCAGCTACCGTCAGCGGCGGGAACGTCCCGGTACTCGAGGGCAAACCAGGCATCGCCGTGGCTCGCCACGGATACGGTCGACGGCGTCCGGCGCCCATCCAGCACCAACCCTCCCCGATGCAGATGGGTAGGCAGGTCGCGAAAAGAGCGGTCCAGTAAGCGTACGCCGGGGTAACCGGTCAGCGTGCAGACCGTGGCTCGCATATTGTGCAGGCGATAGAGGATGGCGATGTGCCCCGCTGCCCCATTACTGCGCCCCGGAGTAATGTCCAACTGAATGTTCAAGCAACGGGGCTGCGAGGCGATGGCCTGCGCGCGTGCTCGCGCGAGCGAATGGCTTCCAAAGAGCCCGCCGATAAGCGCGGCAACTGCCGCGATACGTCCCAATGTGAGCATGGCAATACCTCCCACAAGTAGTATTCTTTCTCCTGCTACTCGTACGCCGCGCGGGCGGCGCGATAGCGTTCATCATCCCGGTGAATCAGGTCTGGATTGAGCCCTTTGCCCACCGCCAGGAAGTAGCTGAACAGCTGCAGCGGGACCACCGCCGAGATCGGGCTTAGCACCTCCGGGACGTCCGGCAGCAGCAGGCAGTGGGCATCCTCGAATCGACCGGCACAGTCGCCACAGGTGAGAACCACCGGCGTCACGCCGAGTTGTTGGGCGGCGCGAGACAGCGCCACAGCGCGATCGACCGAGTTGCCCTCGGGTGCGATCAGCAGCAGTAGGGTCTCCGGGGTCACCGCCGCCAGCGGTCCGTGCAGCGTCTGCTCAAGCTCGAAGGAGCAGGCCTGAACATAGCTAGTCTCCAGCAGTTTCAGCTCGCCCTCACGAGCCGTGGGGGCGTTCGGGCCACCTCCCACCAGGACGATCCTCGGCGGTGTGCCGGATTGCTCGGCGAGCAACAGGCTGCCGGCAAGCCGGTGCGCCAGCTCCTCCAGCTGCAGCGCTTCGGCCAGCACCTCGGGCAAGGGGCTGAGATCGAGCCGTTCCTCCGGCTCGGCCAGAGCGTTGGCGACCCCGGCCAGACAGGCGAGCGTGGCGGTGTAGCTCGCGGTGTGTGCCCAGGACCGCTCCTGCTCATAGCCGGTGGGGAGCACGTGGCTGGCCAGCGCAGCCACCGGACTTCCCGGAAATCCGGTGACGGCTACCGTCTCGGCGCCCGTTCGCCGCGCCCGTTCCAGCGCACGACGCGTCATGGTGGAGGTGCCGGAGTGGCTGACGGCGATGATCACATCGTCCGGGCGCAATCCCGGAAAGTACGTGGCAAACTCGTAGGCTTGCATGGCTCGGGCGTCGATCTTGCCGCGCGAAAACGAACGAAACATCCAGGCGCCGCCCTCCGCGGCATAGAGGGATGTTCCCGAACCGACCAGAAAGACCCGGCGCGCGCCGGCGACCAGACGACCTACCCCGTCGCCGTGTTCGGCGACAGACTGAAGTGCGGCGCGCAGGGTATTCGGCTGCTCCTTGATCTCCTGGTACATGTGGTACGGGTGTTGAATTCGCGTGTCGGGAGGCGGATTGCTGTACATCGTCTCAGTGTACCGAGATATCGTGGGACAGAGGTGGTACGATCATCGTTGAGCCATGGCCTTCCGCACCTCATCACGAACCGCCGCGTCGGCGTAGTTGTCGTGATACCACAACACCCCCATGGCGCACGAGGCTCGCGCCGCCCGATAGGCGTACTCGGTCTCGGCCAGGTTCGGATCCCGGAACGAGACGTTGTCTCCCCCGCTGACCTGTCCCTTGCCGAAGGCTTGCAAGACCAGCATGAAGCCTCGTTTATGCAGGCGCCGGGCGCTGGCCGCACAGTTGGCGAAATCCCCTTTGAGCGGCTGCATGGCGTCGGCGGGAGACACTGGTACAAAGGCCTGATAATCGTCGAACATCAGCACGTCGAAGGCCGGCGCATATGCGGGATCGATGCCGTTCCGCCCAAATTGGCAACTGCCCGAGGTAAAGACCACACCGACAGGATGGTGATCAATGGCCTTGATTGCCCGATACGCCGCCAGTAAACGACGCGGCGGTAAACCGGAAAAATCAGGCTCGTCGGCCAGGTACCATCCCCAGACCGCCGGATCGTGCTTATAGCGCCGAATCCAGGCCCGCAGCCGGCCAAGCTGCCCAAATTTGATCCAATTGGGATCGGGCTGCATCATGACTTTGAGGTTGTAACGCAGCGCCTCCCCCAGGAAACCGCGCATGACCGCATCGTCGCTGTAATTGAGCAGAGCGAAATTACTACCCATGGACGCCTGCTCCGGTATGCGCGACGTGGTGGGAAAGTCGTACCAACCGACTAGAAAGCTAGGCGTGGGACTGGGACTGGGCGTGGGCGTGGACGTGGGTTGAGGAATCGTCGTCCGCGGTGTGCCAGTGGGCTGAGGTGTGACTGCCGCCAGCCGGTTCGCGCTCCGGTGCAGGAGGGCTGCGGCTACCGCCAGCACCATCGCCCCGACCGGAACGAGGTACCACCAACGGACAGTGCCTGTTCCACGCTTCAGAATCCGGCTCACGGTATATTCAGCATATACGCTAGGAGAGAATGAGCAGGGGAGGTGCAACCATGCCCAATGTCGATCTCAAGCCGATGGACTACGGCGTCCTGAGCTGTCTCGATCGCTTGCAAGCCGGTGGCTCGGGTGTTCTCTCAGCGGAGCTGACGCCGTGTCTCGCTGAGTTGTTTCCCGGCAACGACGAAGTAGAGATGCGCCAGGGGGAATCGATTACCCGACTGCGCGGCCGTCAGTATGTCTCGATCGACGCCGACGGTCGCCTGTCCCTGACTCCCCTCGGCGCCGAACATGTGACAGAATCGCGACCACCGAAAACTTGACAAAGCGAAAAAAGCTGATAGGATTGGCGTTATACGAAGGTTTTGCGGCGACTCACGATGTCGTCGTAAGCACAGATGTGGAGACGGTCAGTGGTACATATTGGGGTGATCGACGACGACCGCGACTTTCTGGCGCTGATGGAGGATGTGCTGGTCGACCGCGGCTGGGACGTCACCTGCTGCTACGATACCCTCTCTGCTTTGGGGTTGTTCACGGAACAGTCGCTGCACGCGGTGGTGCTCGATATCCGTCTGGAAACGGCACAGAGCGGGTGGGATATCCTGACCTTCCTGGAGGGGCATCCCCGCCTGGCCAGTCTACCGGTCGTGGTATGCTCCGGGGATGTTTTGGAGTTGCGTGAGCGCGCCACCTGGCTGCAAGAACGCGGTATCCGCGTCCTCCACAAGCCATTTGATCTTGCCGAGCTGTATGATGCCGTTGAAGCAGCCCTGGAGCCAACGGAGGCGATAGACGCCGCGTCGCAACAGTTTATGTCCATGGGGTAGCGGAACAAACCTTGCATCGTCTGGAGACGCGGGGAGTGGCTTCGGTCATTCTCCCAATCTGGTATCAAGGAGCAGCCACCATGGCCCCCACAACAAAGTCTGGGCACAGCGAATCGCAGCCAGGCGCCAGCACCGATCACACGGTCATCCAGCAGTGGGTAGGAGCGCGCGACGGTCACCCAGCCACCGTGAAAGGCACCGAGCACGGAGACGATGCTGGGGTACTCCGCATCGACTTTCCCGGCTATAGCGGCGCCGGCACCTTGGAAGAGATTTCCTGGGACGAGTTTTTCGAGAAGTTCGAGGAGGCTGCACTTGCCTTTCTCTATCAGGAAGAGACCACGGGTGGAAAAGAGAGCCGTTTCTGCAAGTTCGTGAGTCGGTAGTCCTCCAGGCGCGCACCACGGGACTGGCCAAGAAAACAATTCGCGATACGCAGGTGAGTAGTCTTCCCCTGAGAGCGGCGGTTGCAGTCACCCCGACGGCTTCTCACCTCTCTCTCAATACGCCAACTGATGTGCTGGAGTATCGATGGAGATGACGCCAAATCAACGGGATGAGGCCGTGTTTGTGCGTGAGCAGTATCGCGATGCGACTAACCTGGCAGCTCGGATCGACCTGTACGAGAAATACAGCACGAACCGACAGGGCTGGCACCGCTGGCTATTTGAGCAGCTAATCTTGCCGGCGCACTCTCGAGTGCTGGAGTTGGGGTGCGGACCAGCCACCCTATGGCTCGCCAATCAAGACCGCATACCCGTCGGTTGGGATCTGACCCTGACCGATCTTTCTTCTGGCATGATCGAGCAAGCGAAGGAGAATCTGGCAGGGATCGTTGGAGCGCCGCACTTCGCGGTAGTCGACGCGCAGTCGATCCCGTATCCCGACCGGTCGTTCGACGCGGTGCTCGCCAACCACATGCTCTACCACGTGCCGGATCGCCCCGCCGCCCACGCGGAGATCCGGCGTGTGCTACGGCCGGGTGGGATATTCTTCGCCTCGACGCTCGGCGATGGCCATTTGCGCGAGCTACGCGACCTGGTCCACCGGCTGGACCCGGAGTCACGCTTCGGACGGGCCCTGGGGTTCACACTGTACATAGAAGCTGTCTGAAAAGGGGGTGACGAGGTGAGACACTGGAAGTACCACACTCCAGGAGTCTCCTATGACCTCGCCTCCCCGTCTCTATCCTACCGACCTGACCGATGCCGAGTGGCAGATGCTG